>Ga0316231_1001064_pt1 | contig 32969 bp, 21 predicted proteins | sample TBH18027metaG_FD_206002 | JGI IMG/M metagenome (GOLD analysis project Ga0316231, IMG submission 206002) | Freshwater microbial communities from Trout Bog Lake, Wisconsin, USA - TBH18027 | ecosystem: Environmental > Aquatic > Freshwater > Lake > Hypolimnion/Profundal zone | place: USA: Wisconsin... | reverse complement strand
CCGCGACTGCCGCCAATCGCGGGCGACGCGCGATTCGACGGTTTCCGCCGCGATTTCTTGAATATTTTTCAGCTAAATCCCCGGGTGCAGATGCTGGCAAACAATGCCGCCAGTGATCCCTGTTCCTTTACGCTGTTCATGTATTCGGAGGTCGCTCGCCATGCGCCGCCGTTGGCGGATGGCTTAACCTGTCTGGATCTCGTGCGCATGACGCTCGACCGCTATTTGTCCGGCGCCAAGGGTTACGGACAGGTTGGTTATGCCTGCGGGCCCGTGGACGCAGATCTGGTGGCTTGGCAAACCCCGTGGACAACCCTCGACACCTACCCATCATTCTTGATTGCGGCCTGTAACTATGCGGAAGGAGCACAGGACTGGAAGTGGGCGGAGAATAATTACCCGGCGCTGAGAGCTTGGGGACGGGAAATGCTCGCCACCACGACCAATGGAAACGACCTGGTTGTGTATCCGGGATCCGGAAATCTTAATGACCGCCCACGCGTTGACCGCCGGCCGTCCAACTGGTGGGATACGATCAATTTCGGGCACGAGGACGCCTATGCCAATGCGCTGACCTTTCATGCCTGCCAGCGCTTTGCCGCCTTGGCGCAGCGACTGGGCCAGGCTGAAGATGCGGGCTTTTTCAAGGCGAAGGCGGTCAAGCTGCGCGCCGCATATTTGCCCGCCTTTCTCAATCCCAAAACCGGCTTGCTCGCCGGCTGGCGCAGCGCGGATGGCACGTTGCATGACTACTATTTCACCTTCGTCCAGGGCGTGGCGATCTCCTATGGCCTGGTGGATGCCGCCCCGGCCAATGCCATCATGGATGCGTTGCTCGCAAAGATGCGGCAGGTTGGCTACACCAATTTCGCCATCGGGTTGCCGGGCAATCTGGTTGCCATTCGGAAAGGCGACTACGTTTTGCAGGATTCTCCGCCCACGCGCTTTGGCGTGCCGGCGCTCGAGGATGGCTCGGACGGTTTTGGATATTACGAAAATGGCGGCGCCACCAGTTGCTTCTCCTGGTTCACCGTCAAGGCGCTTTATCAACTGGGCCGCCGCGCAGACGCGGAGCGAATTTTTCTGCCCATGCTCGCGGGCTATGCGGCGGGAAATTTTCAAGGCTTTGACGCCAGCGGGCAATCGCGCGACTGGCGCGATTGGAAGGGCCGCGGCCACGGATACGAAGGCTTGCTCGTGGACAATTACCTGGCTTTGCTTGCAGTCTTTGATGAAGTCGGCGTAATTAGATAAGGCCACATGAAAAATACATTATTCTTCGCAACCTTGTTTCTCATGCTGGCCGCGGTGAGTTCGCTTGCGGCGCCGGTTCCAAGCGATCCGCTGGCCGAAGTGTTTCAAAATCCACCCGCCACCGCCCGGCCTTGGGTTTATTGGTGTTTGTGCTTGATCCATTCGATGTCAAGGCCTTCGGCGACCGCGCCTACTGCGACGGTCTCAACCGCAATGTGCTTCATCTGTTCATGTCCCAGCCAATCGAAGAGCTCAACGGCCAGCCCGTGGTCGTGCGCCTGCATGCTTTCGACTACAACCGCCGAACCACCTGGTTTGAGCCGTCACGCTTCTGGACCGATTATCTCGCACGTTGTTGTGCCATGCTCCAGCAAGGCCGGCCGGTGGCGGACATCTGTTGCTTTATCGGCGAAGGCGCGCCCGCGCTGGTTCCCCAACGTGAATTCATGGAACCAAACATCCCAGACAACTACGACTATGACGCCTGCAATGCCGAGACGCACTTGAAAGCCACTGTGAAGAATGGACGTTTGATGCTGCCGGGCGGCGGCAGCTATGCCGTATTGACCTTGCCGCTGGCTCAACGCTCCATGACCCCGGCCCTGCTCCGGCATCTGCGCGATCTGATACACGACGGAGCAACTGTATCGGGGGCAAAACCACAATACAGCCCATCACTAGCCGATTATAAGAACGCGGATCGTAAGGTTCAAAAACTGGCCAACGAGATCTGGGGCAAGGCGGACACAGCCTCGGGTGAACAGGCGTATGGCCGCGGACGCGTGATCTGGGGCAAACCCCTCGCCGAGGTTCTGGCCGCCGTGTCCTGCCCGCCGCCATTTACCGCCGAGGGAGCCTCCATCCTGTTCATTCAGCGGCGCACAGAGGATGCCGATTTGTTTTTCCTGTCCAACCAGACAAAGCAGGAAGTGAATTTCACCGGTAAATTCCGGGCGCCCGCTGGAACGGTTCCCGAATTATGGGACCCGGCCACCGGCCTGCGCAAAGCTGCGCCGGTCTATCGCAACCATGCCGGAATGGTGGAAGTGCCGATGCAACTGGATCCGCGCGGTTCGGTTTTTGTGGTGTTGCGTCCAGACAAGGCAGGCGACCATCCCGTCGCCCTCCAATACCTCAGTCAAGCCGCAGTCGATAAGAATATAAATAAATTAGCGATCCAGAGCGCCACCTATGGCGTCCCCGGGGACGCGGCGCGGACCTGCATGGTGACGGAGAGAGTCGCCGCCGCGGTTTCCCATGGGGCGCTTAGCATCTGCGCCTGGTTTTCAGACTTGGGCGTCGCCGACCCGGCACCCGGGATTGTAAAAATCCTGACGGTGAAATACACGCAGGACGGAAAAGAGCTTTGCGCCACCGCGCCCGATGGGGAAAGAATTGAAATTCAGCCGCCACTCCCGCCTACCCCAGAATATCGGGTGGAAAAGGTCGAAGGGAAAAACCGCTTGGTCAGTTGGACGCCGGGTGAATTCACATTCCAATACCGCTCCGGCAAGACCGAAACCGTGAAAATCCCTGCCGTGCCTGTGCCGCAGGACCTTTCCGCCGGCTGGGAGCTGACGTTCGAGAGTCTGGGGCACAAACTGGCCATGGAGAAACTGGTTTCCTGGACCACCCTGCCCGAGGAGGAACTCAAGTGTTACTCCGGTGCCGTGACTTATCAGAAATATTTCACCTGGACCGGCTCGCCTGCCCGGGTGGAGCTTGATCTGGGGGAATTAAAAAACATCGCGGAAGTCACGCTGAATGGCCAAGAAATCGGACGGTTGTGGAAACCGCCCTACCGGCTGGACATCACCCCGGCGTTGCAATCCGGTGACAACGAATTGGTTGTGAGAATAACAAATCTGCTTGTCAACCGCATTACCGGTGATTTCACCCTGCCTGCGGAGAAACGCCATATCCTGGCGTTCGGTGCCATTGAACAATACCGCGCCGGCGCGGAAAAGGATGGTTTATTGCCATCGGGACTCTTCGGTCCGGTGACGCTGCGCACTGCGTTAGTGGTTCAAATCAAATGAAATCTATTACATTCATCGCGCTGCCGGTATTTCTTTTCCTGACCCTGCCACCCCCGGTGTGCGGCGGCGCGGGCGTAAAGCCGCCTGTTCCTTTTGGGCCGGTGCCGACGGAGCGGCAACCAGCCTGGCATCAGATGGACTTCTACGACTTCGTGGATTATACCGTGAACACGTTCACCGACAAGGAATGGGGCTATGGCGACGAACCGGAATCGGTGTTCAATCCCACGGATTTCAGCGCAGACCAGATTGTGCAAGCTGCCAAAGCCGGCGGGACGAGGGGCTTGATTGTGACGGCTATCGGCAGCCGTTTCCTGTGGCGCGGCGAAACAATCACCACAGACAATGTGCGGCTGTGCATCGAGAAATCACCGGTCTGCCCGGCGTTAAGCGAGTTCGCGTTATTCGCCGAGCAAACGCAAAGCCGGCGGTAACGACTGGCAGAAGATGTGAAAGGAATAACCGACATGAAAAAGACATTTGTGTTTACGGCTTTATTGATTGCCACAGTGTCCGCCCCGGCGGAGGAAAAGCTGGTCCGGCCCACGCCGGAGCAGGCCGTCTGGCAGGATCTTGAGTTGGGCCTGTTCATCACCTATGACCTCCCCGTGTTCAAGCCGGGCTGGGACCATCGCCAGTATGAGCAGCGGCCCGAGCCAGGCCTCTTCAATCCCAGGAAACTTGACACTGATCGGTGGATGGAAGCGGCCAAAGCCATGGGCGCGAAGTATGCCGTCCTGGTCGCCAAGCACGGCAGTGGTTTTCTGTGCTGGCAAAGCGATCTTTACCCCTATGGCATGAAACAGTCGCCCTACAAAAGTCTTCAACGGTCCGGCGGCCTCAATTCGCTGGATCGGCAACGAGGACGGAGCGGCGCCTTATCCTTGCTGGGCCACCGCGCCCGAAGATCGCGACTACCACGGAGCGGGGACAGCGGATGGCTCGAAATGGCTGCCGGGAGAGTGCGATGTGCCGCTCCGCCGGGGAGTCTGGCTGTGGGCACCCGGCACCGAGAGCCGCCTCTTTTCCGCTGACCAACTCATGGATCGCTATTACCGGTCGGTGGGGCACAATTGTAATCTGCTCCTCAACGCCAATCCCGACCCGGACGGTCTGATTCCTGAGCCCGATAGGAAGCGTTACCAGTAGTTCGGCGACGAGGTCCGGCTGTGCGTGGTGAAGTCGTCCGCCGCGCCGCTCATTCGCAAGCTGGCGGTCTATTGCATCCAGGGCGGGCAAAGCATCCAAGGAAAATGACCGCCGCGACGTCACTATGAAGACCAGCCACGGCAAAACCACGTTACAACAACATCGAGGATGAAAATGAAGTTACATTCCTTTTTCTTTTCCGTTCTGGTGGCCCTGCTTTGGCCGGCCTCAACCATTCGCGCCGAATCCGGACCGGATGCCATTTACGAAAAGCCGCTGCCCATTTCGCAGGCGGAGTTTGGCCAGCGATTGGTTCGCGGCGTTGAGGCCGCCGAGGTCAATGATTACAAGCCCTCGCATTTTACCGGCGACATCCCGTCCGGCGGGACGCATGCCGACCACAATCATTGCGTGGCGATTGTCGCCGACGCCTATTCGGATAAACAGTATCGCAAATTCTGGGACGACCACGGCCAGCCGCGCCGCGCGGGCAACGCCGATTTGCTCTGGCAGATTTCCAAGTCCAAAGGGTTTGCCTTGATCGAGCCTTTCAAGGACGGTTATGAGTTCGTCATCATCGGCGAAGCCGGCGGATTCCCGGCCGCGCAGAGCCAGGTGGTGGACCACAGTTACAACGACACCGGCGGGTGGGGCTGGGGAGCCATCCGGGTGAATCACTGGCCGATCGGCTGGCTTGATTCTCAGGAGCACGTTTATGATCCTGCCTTGCCTTACCCCTACCACTTGTGCCCGTTGTCGCACTACATCGCGCCCTTCCGCTTTTGCAATGGTGAAAACAAGAATATGCGCAAGAATAACGAATGGGTGAAGGCCTATTCGGACATGGAACACAACCGCTGGACGGAGCGGCACGTCTATTACACGCTTTCCGGCGTCGCGAAGGATGTGTCCGCGATCAAACGCCTGGCCAGAAAATGGCTGGACAAAAGTCAGGATTGCACCCGTCCCGAAAGCATCAAAAGACTTTCTGTGGATTAGCAGCAGGGTGTTCGTAACGCCCGTATTCGGGTTTAGATGTCTATTCGCCTTGTGCGACGCCAAGATCTTATTTCTGGACCTCCGCCTGCTTTGGCGTGTCTGCACTGCGACCGGATCGGGAAGTAGAAGCAGCTTGTGTCGCGACGCTGCCAAATATAATTTATGAGAAGTTTTATGCCAAACAAAAGCTGCGTCTGCGGTTGCGGGAATTCAAGCGAAGGGGCAGCGCAGAAATAATTCCATGAAATTTAGACTTTTCTTGGGGATTGCGGCCTTATCCATTGTGGCAAGGACTCTGCTCGCTGTGCCGCCGATCGCATCGCCCGCCGAATCACCCAAGCCGAACATCATCATCCTGCTCGCGGACGATCTCGGCTACGGCGATCCGCAGTGCTTTAATCCGCAGTCGAAGATCACCACGCCCAACATTGATCGCTTGGCACGTGAGGGAATGCGGTTCACCGATGCCCATGCGCCCGGGCCACTCTGCCATCCTTCGCGCTACGGCCTGATGACCGGACGGTATCCGTTCCGCACGGACGTCTCCCGCTGGCCAACCCAACCGCTCCTTGAGAAAGGTCAGGTGACGATTGCTTCGCTGTTGCGGGGTCAGGGCTATCGCACCGCGATGGTTGGCAAGTGGCATCTCGGCTTTCGCGAGGAAGGTTACGACCAGCCGCTGCGTGGCGGACCGGTGGATTGCGGTTTCGACAGCTTCTTTGGAACGCGCGCTTCGACCGACATCCCGCCTTATTTTTACATCCGGGGAGATCGTGCTGTCGCGCCGCCCACCGGACAAATTGCCGAACATCATTCGCAGGTTTGGTTATCGGACCAGGGAGCCTTCTGGAGGGGGGGAGGAATTGCCCCGGGTTTGGAACTGAAAGACGTTCTGCCCAGGCTTACGGGCGAAGCGTGTGAGGTCATCAATACGCAGGCTGCAAAAAAGGCGGATGTCCGCCAGCCGCTGCTGCTCTATCTTGCCTTTACGGCACCGCACACGCCGTGGCTGCCGGACGCAGAGTTTGCCGGCAAAAGCGGGGCGGGAATGTACGGTGACTTTGTCATGATGGTGGATGCGCAGATTGGCCGGGTGCTGGCGGCTTTGGAAAAGGCGGGTATGACGCGGGACACGCTGCTGATTTTCACTTCCGACAATGGACCGGTGTGGTTACCCGCCGATGTCGCGCGTTTCGGTCACGATGCCGCCGGCGGACTGCGCGGGATGAAGTCGGATGTCTGGGAGGCTGGGCATCGCATGCCGTTCATTGTGCGCTGGCCGGGGCGGGTGAAGCCCGGCACGGTGACGGGCCAGACGATCTGCTTCACCGACTTGCTCGCGACCTTCGCCGAGGTCTGCGGAGTCAAACTTCCGCCCGGGGCCGGTCCGGACAGCTTCAGTTTGCTACCGGTGATGGAAGGCCGGCAACCGAAGGATAAGCCTATCCGCGGCCCGATCGTAATGGAGGCGGGCAGCTCATCGGCGATGATGATCCGGTCAGGTGACTGGAAGTTCATCAATCAACTTGGTTCCGGCGGATTCTCAAAACCTAAGACAATCGCGCCGGAACCAGGCGGCCCCAGAGGACAACTCTATAACCTTAGCAACGATCCGGCCGAGACGAATAATCTCTACTTGAAGCAACCCGAGATTGTCGCCCGGCTGGATGCCCAAATGAAACAGATCGTTGCAGCCGGCCATAGTCACCAATTCATCACGCAGGTCCAAGTGCCGAGTGATGACCCTTAGCCTTTGCAGCACACTTGCAACCAATGAAATGATAACTATTGAGACTATATGGTGAAAGTCCCAGCCTCGCTGGCCATCTGTATCGCTCTGCTGTTTGGAGTGGGGTGCGGTTTTGCCCAAGCACAGGCACCCAAGCCAAACATCTTGATCATCCTGACCGACGATCTGGGCCGCGGTGATTACAGCGCGTTTGGCGCGCCGGATATTCACACGCTAAACATAGTCCGCCTGTGCCATGAAGGCATGAAGGTCGCTGGTGTGACTCCGCCTGGTCAGATTGATGGCTTGAGCTTTCTGCCGGCCCTGACGGGGAAGGATGAATCCACGCCGAAACGGGATCTCTATTTCATCCGTCGAGAGAGGGGAATCGAATATGGCGGCAAGACGATTGACGCCTACCGCCGGGATGATTGGAAGCTTCTGCAGGACAATCCCTCTGCCCCGCTCGAACCCTATGATCTCCACACCGACCCGATGGAATCCACCAATCTGGCAATGAAACACCACCAGATTTTGGATCAACTCTTGAAGGCAATGATGAAGCAAATCCAACTCGGCGGCCAGGTTCTGTGGCAAGCGCCGGATTCAAAACCTGATTCCAACCGTGGGCCAGCCACAAACCAGCGAAACTCCGAATCATCCAAAATTCACATCGAGAAGGGAAAATGAGCATGCCCTTGAATCTTAAATTATCCCGGTCTGGAAGATTGAATTCAAACAAACGAAATATGAACATGCCGTGTTTGATGTTCATGGCAGCCGCACTGCTTTCAGCCTTCGCTGACGAGCCGACGGTGACGAACTATGGGACGTTGGAGGCGACGAGCGGCGGCATCGTCCACACCGGCAGCGACGGGAAACCCCTGCAGGTTTTCATTCTCGCCGGGCAGTCGAACATGCAGGGGCAGGCCAAGGTCAGCACCTTCGAGCACATTGGCATGGACCCGGCGACGAAGCCGATGCTTGACGAGATGCAGAACCCGGACGGCACGCCGAAGGTCTGTGAGCGGGTGTGGATTTCTTCGATTGGCTGCGCGGATACGGAGCAGACGGGAAAGCTGACGGCGGGCTTTGGTTCTAGCCAGAACGGGCCAAAAATCGGGCCCGAGTTCACGTTTGGACTCTACCTGCAGAAATTCACGGACGCCCCCATTTTGCTCATCAAGACCGCCTGGGGAGGCAAGAGCCTGAATACCGATTTTCGACCGGCGAGCGCGGGGCCGTATGTGTTCAATGAATCCCAGCTCGCAGTTTTCCAAACACAGGGCAAGGACGTCGCGGCTATCAAGGCCGCGAAGGAAAAGGAAACGGGCGTGTGCTATCGCCTCATGGTCGCGCACGTGAAATCAGTGCTCAGCGACATCAAGCGCGTTGTGCCCGATTACGACGCGGCGCAGGGCTATGAGCTGGCGGGATTTGTCTGGTTCCAAGGCTGGAACGACCTGGTGGATGGCGGCACTTATCCGCATCGCGACCAACCCGGCGGTTACGATGCCTACAGCGAGACGCTGGCCCATTTCATCCGCGATGTGCGGAAGGATTTGAACGCGCCGAAGCTGCCGTTCGTCATCGGCGTGCTCGGTGTGGGTGGGCCGACGGCGGAGTATGGCCTCGACCAGCAGCGATACAGGGCGACGCATCAATATTTCCGAGATGCGATGGCGGCCCCGGCGCAGTTGCCGGAGTTCAAAGGCAACGTCGCGACAGTGCTGACGGAAAAGTATTGGGACCGCGAGCTGACTGCGGCCAAGGCGAAGGATAATGAAATCAAACAGCGCGCGAAGAAGCTCACCACTGGGAGCAAAATGACACCCGCCGAGGAAAAGGCGGCGCTGGAGAAACTGCGCGCCGAAGGCCTCTCGGAGCGCGAGCGGCAGGTGCTGGAGAAAGGCATCTCCAACCTCGAGTTTCACTACCTCGGCTCAGCGAAGATCCTCGGCGGCATCGGCAAGGGATTTGCCGAGGCCATGGCGGAACTCAAACAGCTTAAACAACTCAAAAAGTGATGCGGATGAACATCTTCCCACTCCTTGCTGCTCTGTTGCTGGCTCCAGTGGCAGCTCTCCGTGCCGAAACATCGCAAGTTGCAGAACGTGATGCCGACCCCAAGACCTTGCGTATTTTTATCTTCGCCGGCCAGTCAAACATGGTTGGCTCTGATTCAAAAGCGCAGGACATCAAACGCTTTCCGCCCTTTGTCGGCTTGGACCACCCTCAAAACCAGGTCTTGTTCTCCTACAGCATCGGACGTGAGGAGAAGCTAACCTCCAAGGGTTGGGTCGCTTTGCAGCCGGTGGACGATGTCGTCGGACCGGAACTCAGCTTTGCCCGACGGGTTTCGCAAGCAATCAAAGCGCCTATCGCCATCATCAAGTGTGCCGCTGGCGGCACAACTTTGGGAAGCGATTGGAATCCCGATCAGCCCGGTGGCTTTAAGCTCTATCCTCTGGCATTGCAGTTGATTCAATCATCCCTGGCCGAATTGGACCGGAAGAAAGTCGCTTACCGGATCGAAGGCTTCATGTGGCATCAGGGGGAGAACGATATGTTCGATGAGAAGTTCAAGTTGAACTATGGCCAGAACTTGAAGAACTTTCTGGCAAAATGGCGTCGTGACCTCAAGACTCCCAACCTGAAATTCTACATCGGGGAGCTTTGCACCAAGACGGTTTGGGGCATGGATAATCGGGAGAATATGTATGCCATCCGGGCGGGGCAGAAAGCCGTGACCGAATCGGATCCGCTGGCGGAATACATTCCCACCTCGCATGATGCGGTAGAAGTTGGCGGTGGAGAGGGGTTGCATTATCACTACGGAACTCTAGGGCAACTGGAGCACGGCGCAAACTACGCTGACGCCTATCTGCGAACGATCGGAAAGAGCACAAGCATCGCCCGCCCGCTCAAAGTTTGGCCTTACGCGAAAGGAAGCACGGTCAAGCTCTTCATCCTTGCCGGACATCGCAATATGGAGGGCGAGCGTGCGTTCACCCAGGAACTCAAAGCACTGAGGGGAAAGGAGGTCCTGGCGGATGACAATGACAAAATCGCATTCAAATACAGCCTCGGAGGCGGCTACAAAACCTCGAATGGCTGGGAACCATTAGGCCCCGCCGGATACTATGACACCTTCGGCCCCGAACTCAGCTTCGGAAGGATGCTCCAGGACAAGGTTCCCGGCAACCTCGCCATCGCTAAATTCACGCACAGCGGTTCGCAGATGAACGACTGGAGTCCGCAGGGAACGGAGGCGAAAGACCGGAACCTCTACCCGCAATTCATTGCCTTCATCCAGGAATCCATCAAGGAACTTCAGGCCAAAGGTCATCCGGTGGAATTGGCTGGCGTATTTTATCATGTGGGGGAAAACGACATGTCCTTCGGTCCTTATCGCAAGAATGCAGCCAAATGGTTGCAATCCGCGGTTGCCAAAAGCCGCCAGGACTTGGCGCTTCCTTCTCTAAAATGGTATGTCAGCCAACAGCCGCCCACCGATGATAAACGACTCAATGCCATTGACGTCACCGCGAGCCTGGATGCCATGGCCGCCGCTGACCCCGCTTTCATTCACCTCAAGGTTTTCGACCTTCCCCCACAGGAAGAAAAGCTAGTCATCAACTCGGCGGGCATTGTTCAATTGGGGGAATTGCTTTCCCAAGGCTACCTCGAACACAGGTGACTTGGAGCTTTTGGCCGCCTAGAATGTACTCACTCAAAACCATGAAACAGGCCATTCTCTCAATTCTCCTCCTGTTTGGATTTCCATCGCTGCGCGTCGTGAAACCGGGGGTCGGCCAAACCGCAGCAATAGCTTAAACCAGCAGTCAGAATTGAACCCATGACCAATCGAGAAAACATCCTCCGGGCCCTCCGCCGCCAGCAACCTGAACGCGTCGGGTTTGACTTTGTATTTTCTCCGGCACTGCTGGAGGAATTCAAGCGCCGCACTGGCCGCGAAGATTATTCGGAATATTATAATTTCCCCGTCCGGCTGCTCGAGCTTGTCCCGACGCGGTTGAAAACGGATTTCACCCAGTTTTTCGATTCACTTCCGCCGGGCACGCGTCCACTGGATTGGAATCCGGAATGGGGCGTGATGGGCGCACCCGGCGCAGTCGCGCATTTTCAGGAGATGCTGCACCCGATGGTGAAGTTCACCGATGTCCGGCAGCTGCGCGATTATCCCTGGCCGGATTTCCTGGCCGACTACCGTTGGGCCGGGGCGGCGGACACCGTGCAAGGCATCAAAAGCCGGGATCTGGTCTGCGCTGCTTTCATGGAAATGACCATTTTCGAGGTGGCTTGGTATTTGCGCGGGATGGAAGATTTCATGATGGATATGATGTCGGGCGATAAAATCGCGGTTGCCTTGCTGGACATCCTTACCGAAATGCGCGTTGGCATGGCTAGGCGGTACGCTGCGGCGGGCGTGGACTTGCTGATGCTCGGCGACGACGTGGCGACGCAGCTTGACATGATGATCAGCCCGGCGCTCTGGCGCGAAACCCTCAAAGCGCGCCTGGCGCGCGTCATTCGCGCGGCGAAAGAGGTCCGGCCGGATATCCTCATTTTTTACCACGGCGACGGCAATATGGAAACCATCCTGCCCGACCTGATTGAAATCGGCGTCGAAGTCCTCAATCCCGTGCAGCCGGAGTGCATGAATCCAGTCAAGATGAAGGAAAAGTTCGGCGACAAGCTGGCGTTCTGGGGCTGTATTGGCACCCAGACGACCATGCCATTCAGCACGCCAGACGAAGTAAAGCGCACCGTGCGCGAGCTCATTGCCACCGTGGGCAAAGGCGGTGGGCTGTTCCTCGCGCCCACGCATACGCTTGAACCCGACGTGCCGTGGGCCAATGTTGAGGCTTTCATTGAAGCAATCAGAGAGCAATGAGCCATCCGAAATTCACGACCTCATAAACCACAGAATGCACAAACAATACAGTGCCGGATGGTTTTAATTCTCTTAGCATGCTGGCTGAAAGAACTGACTTAATATAAGAACAGAATGATCAACCGAGAAAGAGTATGCATCAAAGCCACCGTCAATCTGCGTTTACCAAGACCCACCCACAGGGGCAAAGCCATTTTCCGGGAAAGTGGCTGCCAGGTTCGTTGCCACAATCATGTCTGCTCTTCACTCTGTCGGCGCTGGTGGCGGGCATCGGGATTCAAGCAAGAGAATTGGACGCCAAGCCACATGACATTTCGGACGGCCTGGCGCTGACTCCGCCAATGGGCTGGTATCCATGGAACCAGTTTGGCCAGGAACCGCAGAACGAGCAGTTGATCAAAGAAGTCGCCCACGCGGTGGTCAACAGCGGCCTGCGCGACGCCGGCTACTTGTTTGTTGGTCCGGATGAGGGCATTTGCTTTGAGCGCGGAACCAATGGGTTGTTGACCTCGGTGTTAAGTCGGTATCCGGACGGGTTGCGGGGATTGGGGGACTACATCCACCGACTGGGACTGAAATACGCACTTTACACGGATGCTGGCACGCGCACTTGCAGCAAGGCGATGCCTGGAACCAAGGGCCATGAGTTTGAGGATATGCAGGTGTTCGCCGAGTGGAGGTGTGACTATGTCAAGATTGATTGGTGCAACACGGAAGGGATGGACGTTAGGAACGCCTACACGCTGCTGCACCAGGCGCAATTGGCTGCCGGTCGGCCCATCGTCCATAGCCTCTGCAGTTGGGGCGAGGGCAGCCCGTGGAACTGGGCGCCAGCGGTTGGTCATCTTTGGCGCACCGCCGGTGATATCTGTGGACCTGGCCGCGCCAACTGGGAAAGCGCAAATCACATCGCCTTCTTCAACCAGAAATTGTATTCGAGTGCCGGCCCCGGCCATTGGAACGACCCGGACATGATGATTGCGGGCATGTCGGGCCTGACGGAGGCCCGGAACCGCGCCTTCTTCAGTCTCTGGTGCATGATGGCTTCGCCTTTGATTGCCGGGAACGATGTGCGCACCATGACGCCCGCAACCATCGCCATTCTGACCAATCTGGAGGCGATTGCCGTGAATCAGGATCCGCTTGGAATTCAAGGTCACGTCGTGCGCGACACCGATGGCCTCAGCCTCTGGGCCGATAAGAAACTATATGACGGCAGTCAGGCGGTGATGATTTACAACCAGCAGGCTGCTCCAACGCAGGTCCAGATTGCTTGGACCGACCTCGGTCTGGACGAATCAACCAAGATCTATGTGCGCAACTTGTGGACGCACGAAACCGTCGGCCCGCTTGCCAAGGGAATCGGTTTGACCGTTCCCGCCGGTGAAGCGGTCATGCTTCGTGTCTCCCGGAAAAACGCCTTTCCAATCCCGCCCATCATCAGTGCCAATACCTATTTGCTTTCGTTCCAGTCGTCCGGCACGGCGGCCCAAGAACTCACCGACAGTTTGACCGTCAAGACCGCGGGAACCGATGCCATTCGTCAGTGGCAGGTGCAAAAGAATCTCCCGGGCTGGCTGTCGGTTAAGGTCATCCGGAGCGGCGAGCGCCAGACTTTTGTCAACACCGTCTCGACGGTCGGCTTGAAAAAGGGCTCTTATCACGCCGTGGTGCGCGCCGACAACACCGAGCCGCGCACGGGCAAACCGATGTCGGCAATTTACTACGACGTCGACTTGGATATCCCGGTTGATGTCGCCTCGAAATGAAGCCCGGAATCAAATACAATCTGCACCGGCCTGATCCATCGCATTGACCCGATTCCATTTATGCAACCCATCCAACTGCAGTGGATAGATTACTCCATCCTCGTCGCCTACGTCGCCTTCGTCATTGGCATTGGCTGGATGCTGTCGCGCTACATGAAGACTTCGGCGGACTTTTTAACGTCCGCACGTTCGATTCCCACCTGGGTCACCGGTCTGGCCTTCATCTCGGCCAACTTGGGTGCGTTGGAATTGGTCGGCATGGCCGCGAGCGGCGCGAAATACGGCATTGTCACCTGTTTCTTCTACTGGGCGGGCGCGATTCCGGCGATGATCTTCCTCGCCGTGTTCATGATGCCATTTTACTACGGCTCCAAGGCCCGCTCCGTTCCAGAATACCTGAAGATGCGCTTTGACGAACGCGTCCGCGCACTGAACTCCATCGCGTTCGCGGCGATGACGATTTTCGCCTCCGGCATCTCGATGAACGCGCTGGCGAAACTGCTCAATCAACTGCTGGGCTGGAACTACGATCTGGCCCTGTGGGTCTGCTCCGGCGTGGTGCTGCTCTATGTCTTAAAAGGCGGCCTGACCTCGGCGATTTACACAGAAGTTCTGCAATTTTTCATGATCGTCCTCGGCTTCGCGCCGGTGGTTTATCTCGGCCTTAAAGATGTCGGTGGCTGGCATGTCATGAACCAGTCCTTGCGAACCGTCGCGGCCAATCCGGCGGCGCTCCACCTCAAGGAGGCCGGCGCGACTTACGCGCCCAATGCCTGGACGAGCGCGTGGCAGCCGCTGCTCGCCGGTCCGTCACACAATCCGATGGGCGTGGACATTTTTTCGATGGGGTTCGGGCTCTGTTTCGTGCTGGGCTTCGGCTACTGGTGCACCAATTTCCTGGTCGTCCAGCGCGCGATGGCCGCCAGGAACATGACCGCCGCCCGCAACACGCCGCTCGTGGCTGCCGTGCCGAAAATGTTTTTTCCGTTCCTCGTCATTGTGCCGGGCATGATCGCCGCCGCGCTTTGCACCCTGCCGGACAAGAATTATCGCATCCCGCCGCCGGTCATCGCGCCGGCGAATTATGACCAGGCAATTGCCGCGGTGAAGCGCGCGCGTCCGGCCGATGGCCCGGCCGCCGTGAAAGCGGTGGGCGAGGCGCTGGGCAAGAAAATTGTCCCGGACAAAATCGCCTCGCTGGTCGCCGCCAAGGCCGCCGGCAACTTATCCGATGCGCAGATCAAGGAAGGACTCTACCGGAGCGTCGCGGAAAACGATTACGACGGGGTGATCCTGTCGCTCGTAAAGAAGTACTGCCCGCCCGGACTGCTCGGCCTGGCGCTCACCGCGCTGCTGGCGTCGTTCATGTCGGGCATGGCCGGCAATGTCACGGCGTTCAACACCGTGTTCACCTATGACCTGTATCAGGCTTATTTTGCGCAGGGCAGGAGCGACCAGCACTATTTCTGGATGGGCAAGGTCGTCACTGTCGCCGGCATCGTATTGAGCATCGGCGCGGCGTATTTTGCTTCGATGTACAACAACGCGATGGACATTATCCAGCTCGTGTTCGGCTTTGTGAACGCGCCGCTCTTCGCCACGTTCCTGCTGGGCATGTTCTGGAAGCGCGCGACCGGCACGGGCGCGTTCCTCGGCCTGTTCGGCGGCATCGCCGGCTCGGCTATTTTTCACGCGCTGACCCTCGCGCAAGGTAATGCCCCCGGGGTCAAAGGCGGTTATCTCAAAGTCAGCTCGACCTTCCCCAGCGAGATGGCGCAGAACTTCTGGCTGGCGGCGTTTGCCTTCCTGGTCTGCTTTGGCTTGACGCTGGTGATTTCTCTGGGTACGGCACGCACCAAGACGGACGCGGATTTGAAAGGCCTGGTCTATTCGCTCACGCCGAAGATCAAGTCCGACGCCCTGCCATTTTTCCAGCAACCAGGTGTCATCGGTGTCATCCTGCTGATCGGCTGCGTGATTTTGAACCTCATTTTCTGGTGAAATAGTCCGCAATCTATTTTATGAAAAAAACCATGTTTGCAGCCATGCTCGCCTCCCTGGCGCTGCTCGCCCACGGGGCGGACTGGAACGTAATCGCATCCTTTGACGCCGCCAAGATCGGCGGTGCGCCGAAGCCAGACGGCGCGGAGGAATATGCGTATTCCCCCGGGGAAATTCCACCGTCTGCGCTGCCGGCGGACAGCGTCGAACGAAAAGTCGTATATGGCGGTCATCTGCTGTTCGCATGGAGCGGTGCCAAACCTGGTGCGCAATACAAAATCAAGGCGGCATTTCTCTCCGACAGCGAAGAACGCGCAATGCGCGTGGAATGCGGTGTTCGTCCGCTGGAAGAGCACCTTTCGCTGCCCAAGTGGAAAGTACTGGAGCGCGAGTGGCTCGTTCCTGCCGGCACGCTTACCAATGGCGACATTACAGTCAGCATCAGCCGGATCAGCGGGGCGAATGCCGTGCTTTCGCGACTGCAAGTTCTCTCGGACACGCCGCAAACCCTTGCTGAGCCGCCGTCGCTTGAAGAAATCCTGCGCGACATTGATGTGCCGATGGTCCGTTTGTCGCCGCGTCCCATCGCTGCCGCCGGAATCAAAGCCCCGCTCATTTCGTTGGCCGGAACCTGGAAGTTCAACCCGGCACCGCCGGACGGCTTTGAGAACTTCAGCGCGGCACAGACCAAGAAGTGGAAACGGATTGAAGTTCCCGGTGAATGGGTGATGCAGGGGTTTGAGGTGAAAGCGAATTCGGCGGCGGCCTATTGGCGTGAGTTTGAGATTCCCAACGACTGGCGCGGCCAGCGGGTCAAACTGCGCTTCGACACGGTTCACAGCGAGTGCCACGTCTTTGTGAACGGGCGCGAGGTCGGCGCGCACGAGGGGTGTTTCACGGCGTTTGAATTTGACATCACCGACGCGGTGCAACCGGGCCGCAACACCCTGGCGCTGGCGGTGAAAAATGAATCCAGCGCCGACACGCTCGCCAGCGCCACGCAATACGCCGCGCACCAGCTCGGCGGCCTCACGCGCAAGGTGCAACTCTTTGCGCTGCCGCCAGTCAATTTAGCTGGGCAGATGGTCGAAACGACATTCGACGACACATTTGAGAACGCCACGCTGGTTTTGAAGCTGTCTGTGGCCGACGAATCGCCGGTCAAAACAGCCGGCCGGGTGTCCGTCCGCGCAACGCTTTTTGACGGCGCAAGATCCATGGGCACGGTCATGGGCGACCTGCCCGCCGCCGCCGCCGGCACGGTGGTTTTGCGGCTGCCGGTAGCCAAGCCGAAAAAATGGGATCCGGAACATCCGAATTTGTATCTGCTGAGGACGGAGTTGCTGGCTGGGGAGCCGCTAAAGCCTGGACAACCTAGGGAGGAAATTTCCCAGCACGTCGGCTTCCGGCAGGTGGAAGTTCGCGGCAACCAGCTTTTCATCAACGGTGCGCCGGTCAAGTTGCGGGGCGCATGCCGGCACGAAGTGGACCCCGTGCGCGGGCGCAGCTTGACGCCGGAAGATTGGAAAAAGGACGCCGAGTTGTTCCGCGCCGCAAACGTCAATTACATTCGCACCAGCCATTATCCGCCGGCCGAGGAGTTTCTGGATTTGTGCGACGAGTACGGATTTTTCGTCGAATGCGAGGCGCCGCTGTGCTGGGTTCAGCACCCCGCAAATTCAGCTTGGGGTGCTTGGAATTATCAGGAACAGAAGTTTTTCCCGTATCTGCTCCGCGCCAATTTGGAAAATCTTGCGGCCAACCGTAATCATCCGTGCGTCACCATCTGGTCACTGGCCAACGAATCGCGTTGGAGTCCGCTGTTTGCCGAGGTGAACCGGCGGGTCAAAATTGCCGATCCGACACGGCCAACGTCCTTTCATGACCAATGCTGGGGCGGCTACAACAACGCGCGCAGCCAGGCGGACATTGCGGTTTATCATTATCCGGACGAAGACGGCCCGGCCAAATGCGATGTGGAGCAACGTCCGGTCCTGTTTGGCGAATACTGCCATGTGCAATGTTACAATCGCCGTGAACTCGCCACCGACCCGGGCGTGCGGGACGACTGGGGGCGCGGCTTCATGCGCATGAGCGACCTGATGTATCATCATGACGGGTGCCTGGGCGGCGCGATTTGGGCGGGGATTGACGACGTGTTCTGCCTGCCGGACGGAAGGTTTGTCGGCTATGGCATGTGGGGTTGCATTAGCGACGGCTGGCGGCGCGAAAAGCCGGAGTTCTGGCACGTGAAGAAAACATATTCCCCAGTGCGGGTGACGGTGCCGACGCTGCCGCTGCCCGCGGGCGATGAAGCCATCCATGTTCCTGTCGAGAACCGGTATAATTTTGCCAACTTGAGCGAAGCCGGTATTGCTTGGAACCTCGGCGGCGGAAAAGGAACCGCGCGGGTGGAAATTCCGGCGAGGCACAACGGGGAGATTGTCATCCCGCCGCGCGCAGCGCTGAAAAACGGCGCGGTGCTGCACTTGGTATTCACTGACCCGCGCGGATTTGTCTGCGATGAGGATGACGTCACGCTGGGAACTCCCGCGGAAAACCCAGTCGCAGTTGCCGGGAAGACCACCGGCCAACTCTCGCTCGCCCAAACGGACGACAAAATCCAGATCAAGGGCGGCAAAATGGAATATGTTATAGACCGCAAGACCGGCCAGTTCATCAGCGGCCGGCTGAACGGCAGAACCATCCTGACCGGCGGGCCGGCGCTGATGATTTTGCCACTGCAAACCGAAGCTTGCGAACCGGTTGATCTCGGCGTGTGGAAACCGCTAAACCACGTCTGCGAAAACTGGCAGGCGGAATCCGTGGCAGCCAGGGAATGCGCGGATGGCGAGATGGAGTTGGCCGTGAAAGGTTCAAGCAAGGAGGCCGACGGCGGCTACGTCATTCGTTTTGCGGCGGCAGGTGGAGTCAAAGTCAGCTACCATTATTCGTCCCAGGTTGAAGAAAATCCGCGCCAGTGGGGCATGGTGTTTTTGACGCCGAAAACCTTTGGCACGCTGGCCTGGCAGCGCACGGCCCAATGGTCTTTTTACCCGGCCGACCACATTGGCCGTACGGCTGGAACCGTCCTGGCGCGCATGGCCACCGGAAACCAGCCCTATGCGACGCAGCCGCCGCGGCAGGCGTGGCCGCAGGATGCCACGGTGTTGGGCGGAAACGATTTCAGCAGCACCAAGGTGGCGATCCGCGAAGCCTCACTGGGCGACCGTTCCAGCCGGCTGCGCGTGTTTTCAGACGGGCATCAATCCATCCGTGCGTTTGTGGATGGCGATCACACCGGCTTGCTCGTGACCGGGTTTCATACCGGCGGCGGCGATCGTTTTTTTGCCAGACATTTTGCAGCCGAACGTAAGTCGTTGAAGCTCGGAACACAACTTTCTGACTTGATTGAGCTAGAGTTGACTGAAGATTGACTTTGCCTCGGGTGGAATCCTCTGCGGTGCCAACCGCAGCCGGAGGGTCGAGCATGCGGTTCTTCGCACTGTGTCTGGTCGCCAATTGGGCAATTCGGAATCGCGGAATCGCGCGCTGGCGGATTTACAAGGACCGCCGTTTGGCCTATTCTTGTCAGCGTACCTCCGCGAAATTCGCGGATAATAATTTGTGACCACGATTGAATTGAAACCGCGCCCGCGCCTGCCCGACTGGCTGCGCATCAAGCTGCCCACGTCCGACACCTTCGCGCAGACGCGGTCGCTGCTGGACGAACTGAAGCTGCACACCGTTTGCGAAAGCGCGAAGTGCCCGAATCACTGGGAATGCTGGGGCAAAGGCACGGCCACCTTTATGATCGCCGGCGACCGCTGCACGCGCGCCTGCGGCTTTTGCGCGGTGAGCACCGCTAAACCCCTCCCGCTGGAAGCCGACGAACCGCTGCGCGTGGCCGAAGCCACGCGCCGGATGCGGCTGAAACACATCGTCATCACCGCCGTGGCGCGCGACGACCTCGCGGATGGCGGCGCAACACATTTCCGCCGCACGATTGAAGCCGTGCGCCGGCTGAATCCGAAAACAGTCATCGAAGTACTCGTGCCGGATTTTCAGGACAGCGATTCCGCCATTGAACAGGTGCTGGCAGCCGACCCGCAGATTTTCAATCACAACCTGGAAACGGTCCGCCGCCTGACGCCGTCTGTCCGGCACCGGGCCACGTATGACCGCTCGTTGAGCGTGTTGAAAAAGGTGAAGGCCAGGCGGGGCCAGACCATCCACACGAAGTCCGGCCTCATGCTCGGACTCGGGGAGACGGAAAATGAAATCATGGTGGCCATGGAAGATTTGCGCGCGGCCGGGTGCGATCTGCTGACGCTGGGCCAGTACTTGCAGCCGACACTGAAGCATCTGCCGGTGGTGGAATTCATACCGCCGGAGCAGTTTGCTGCGCTGGGTCGCGCGGCGCTCGCCTTGGGCTTTGTGCATGTGGCCAGCGGGCCGATGGTGCGCAGTTCGTATCACGCGGACGAGTTCGACGCATCCGCGGCTCATTGCTGACCTCAACAAATCAGTCCACATGAACAGGAGCATCAAAGCGACCCGCTGGCTGGCAGCGATATTGTTCAACGTCGCCTTCGTGCTGTCCCTCCCAGCCGGCGAATTGAAGGTGGGGGATGTCGTGCCGGCGTTCTCCGCCCAAGATCAATTTGGAAAAGAATTCAAGTTTGCGGCGGGGCTGCATTTTCTGCTCCTGGGTTTTGACATGAGCTCCGGCAAGGCGGCCAATCTCAAGCTGGCGGATTTGGGTCCGGGCTGGCTCGAAAAACGCGAAGCCGTGTACGTGCTCGATGTTCACACCATGCCCGGTATCGCGCGCGTGTTCGCCCTGCCAAAAATGCGGAAATACCCGCACCGCATTGTTTTGGCGGAAGCGGAAAGTCTGCTGGCTCCCTTCCCGCGTCAGCCGGATAAAATCACCGTGCTGGTGCTCACCCCCGAGGGCAAAATCAAGGAAATCCGATATTGGAATCCGGCGAAGGAAGCGCCGGGAACACAGTTGAATTGACCGTCCGCTGCCCTCGCGGAACCTATTCGCGGACGTCCGCCGTCGAGCGGCCGTGGGTATGGTCCTTAATCGCCTTTCCCAACCAAGCCATGGTTTGCCCCAAATCCCGCATATTGCGCGCGGCTTCCGTGTCGGTGGCCATGTCCCCCTTGTCCAGACCGGATCCCAGATTCCAATAGGTGGAGGCCGTTTCAATTGTGGATGTCCGAGTGGATTTGCCTTCAGTGTAAAATTCCGTTATATTGACCGCATGAAAGTAACATGTTTATTGTCATTGGCCTGCCTATTGCTGGCTGGCTGCGCCACTCATTCCCACACCACGGCTGCGCCGCCGGCCGGCCCGACGCTGGCGGAAATTCAAACCATGGTGCAGGCCCATGTCAGTGATTCGGTCATTGTCAGCCAAATCCAGAATTCCACCACCCGGTATCACCTGACGGCTGACCAGATCATTTCCCTCAAAAGCGCCGGCGTGAGCGAGGCGGTCATTTCCGCCTTGATCAACACTGCCAGCAAAGAACCGGCCCAGACCACGACCGTGGTGCAAGGATCGTACGCGTATCCGTATCCGTATGCTTATCCGTACGCCTACGTCGGTCCATGGCCCGGGTTTTGGTGGGGTTGGGGCTGGGGTCCGCACTACCGCCATTGGCGGTAATTTGTATGAAAACACTAACGTTGGTTTTGCTTGCGCTGCTGGTTTCGTTCCGCGCGTTTTGTGGGACCGACATTGATCTCGGCGGCAAGGTGGTGACTTTCACCAACCTTCAAGGGCGCGTCTTTGCGGATGTGAAGCTGGAACACGCCAACTTGGACGGCGTGATTTATTCACTGACCAACGGCACCGGTGGCGGCATGGTTAAATTCAAGGATCTTGATCCCGGCTTGCTAGCCAGTCTGGACATTCCGCCGGAGCGGCTGCAAATAGCGCAGCAGCGGCAAAAGGCGGATGCCGAACAAAGGCTGCGCTACGATGCCGCCGTGCGCGCCCTGGCTTTGAAGCAGCGGCAGCAGGGAGCCCTCGCCGCGTCCAATGCGCTGGTTCAGGCGGAAGCCGCCACGAATCAGCCCGCCGCCGGCACCCAGCCGGCGGCCAGGCGAACGAAGACACAGAGAGTTCGTTACTGAACGCTCCGGTGGCGACGCAAGCGGCGGGATCGGGAGGGCCAAGGGTCCGGTTAATACCTGCATGGGACGTTGCCCCAGGTTCCAGTGGCCAACCAATCCATAAGCGCCAACTTGTCCCGCCGTAATTACATGAAGGCGGACGACGCGATTCATTCGGGGTGGTGGACGCCAATATTAATTAAATCACGGGACGACTTGGTGAGCAGTTGATGGCACGGGCTTTCAGTCCTTGTGGCGATTCACGTTCCAAAACCTGGGGCGTTGCCCCAGGCTGGTATAAAACCGCGCCGTTGGCGCTTGGCCAAGCGCCCGAATTAGGGTAGGTTTGGAAGATGAAATCGATGATGGTGGAAGAAGCAACTCCAAGCCTGGGCCAATTGGTACAACAGGCGCTGTCAGGTGAGCAAATCCAAACCGACTGAGCAATCTTGCGATTACCAAGAATCCCTATGATAACCGAGCAGTTTTTCTCGATTAGCCATGACAGCTTCTCGAAGAAGGGCTTCCCTTGGATTCAACGTCTGGGCAAGGGATTCAGGCAATTTTAGCTTTGCAAACTTTGCGTGCCTCCGCGTGACATCATGCATGCCTATGGACCGGTTGAGGCTTATTTGGATTCCCAAAAGGGCGTCAAGTGGCCTGACATCATAGGTTGTGGACATTTTCCGTTCCTCGTTTTATCAGAACGCGCGCTTCGTGCGTTTTCAACGGAGGGGATTGGCGAATTTGTGCATTACGAAGTTGTCATTCAGCCACCACTGCCCAAGAAGTTGGAGGTGTTGAACACGCCTCGATATTTTCGGATTGACGGTCGGAAGATGCGAGGGGCGCGTTTGGATTTTGATTCGAGCGGTTACGTTGGTGTGAAGTTCTGCCCCGAGTGCGGCACGCGGACAGACGATATTGGCGCAACTCTCAAGCGGATACTTTCGCGTGTTTATCCGTTTGTTTTTCATCCTGGTTCCTGGAACGGTGCGAATCTCTTTACTACTGACCTTTCGCCTTGTTCATTCTTTTGCACCAAGGCGGTACTGGATTGTGCGCGCAAACACCGACTGACTAATTTTCGATTCATCCCGGTTGAAAAAGGCGGTTATCGTAGAAGCAAAGGACTGGACTATTTGTAAAATTCACCTGAATCTCATCATCATGCAAACGCGCTCAATCACCGGCTTGTGCCTGCTGCTCCTGACCTCCGTTTTGGCGGCCGCGCCCATTGACCGCCACGCGCTGGTCACACGGCACGATGTGGTGCTGACGAATTTTGACGCGGCCAATCCCTTGTCCGTCGGCAATGGCGAATTTTGTTTCACAGTGGACGCGACCGGACTGCAAACGTTTCCGGAAGCGTTTGAAAAGACCACGCCGCTCGGCACGCTATCTGACTGGGGTTGGCATACCTTTCCAAACCCAAATGGCTGGGATATTGACCATTATCCATTCGAGGAATACAAGGATCTAAACGGCCGCAAAGTTCCCTATGCCGACGAGCCCCACAACCTACAGACACCGGAAATCAAATGGCTGCGCGCCAATCCCCATCGGCTGCATCTGGGACAAATTGGCTTCGTTCTCAAACATGCGGACGGCGCGCTGGCGGCGACCAACGAGCTGCGCGAAATTGAACAAAAATTGGATTTGTGGAACGGCGAGATCAGCAGCCACTTCAAATTCGACGGCGAGCCGGTGGCGGTGGAAACCGTTTGCGACCCCCAGCTGGATGCGATTGCCGTGCAGGTGGTTTCACCGCTGGTGGCGCAGGGACGGTTGGCTATTCAGATCCGCTTTCCCTACGGCACCGGCGACACCACCACGGCGGACTGGAGCCGTCCCGGCGCGCATGAAACGATGCTGACACAAGACAAGACCAACCAAGCACTGTTCGAGCGCAAGCTGGATCGCGACCAATATTTTGCCGGCGCCCATTGGTCGGCTGGCGCGGGCATTACGAACACAGCGCGGCATCAGTATGAGATTGGTTTTGGAGCGCCGAGCATCCGCTCGGCGCGGACCAACGATTCATCCCACCGAGCGCAGCCGATGCTCGGCGCTCCGGCGGAACTCGAATTCACCTGCGCCTTTTCACCAACTGCGCCCGCGGCCAAAACGCTGCCGACGTTTGCTGAAGCCAAGCGCATGGCCGCCACAAATTGGAGCCATTTCTGGCAGACCGGCGGCGCGATTGATTTATCCGGCAGCCAGGATCCGCGCTGGTTTGAACTGGAGCGCCGGATTGTGTTGTCCCAATACCTGACGGCCATCCAGGACGCGGGCGAGAATCCGCCCCAGGAAACCGGGCTGACCTATAATTCGTGGGAAGGCAAATTCCATCTGGAAATGCACTGGTGGCATGAGGCGCACTTCGCCTTGTGGAACCGGCTGCCATTGCTTGAAAGATCCCTGGGCTATTACCAAAAAATTTTGCCGCGCGCGGAAGGCACGGCCCGCAAACAGGGCTATGCCGGGGCGCGCTGGCCGAAAATGACAAGTCCCAGTGGCGCGGAATCTCCTTCGCCGGTCGGGCCGTTTCTAGTCTGGGAGGAGCCGCATCCCATTTTTTACGCGGAACTGTGCTGGCGCGCGCATCCCGACCGCGCCACGCTGGAAAAATACCGCGCTGTGGTTTCGCAGACGGCGGAGTTCATGGCGAGTTACGCCACCTGGGACGCGAATTCCAACCGCTACGTGCTGGGCCCTGTGCTGCAATGCGCGCAGGAAATATTCCCCAAGGAAAAGACGTACAATCCGACCTTTGAACTGACGTACTGGCGCTGGGGCTTGGAAACGGCGCAGCAATGGCGCTTGCGGCTGGGCCTGCCGCGCGAAAAGAAATGGGACGCCGTTTTGTCCCAGCTCGCCCGGCCGCCGGCGGCCGACGGCAAATATCTTTTCGCCGAGACGACCCCGGATTGCTACACCGATCCCAAATGGAACGCCGATCATCCGGCGGTGCTCGGCGCGTTAAGTTTTGTGCCCGGCCCGCAAATTGATTTGCCGACGATGCGGAACACGCTGGACTGGATCTGGCAACATTGGAACTGGCCGGCGACTTGGGGTTGGGATTATCCGCTGGCGGCAATGACCGCCGCGCGCCTCGGCGAGCCGGATCGAGCGATTGACGCGCTGTTGCTCGACACGCCCAAGAATCATTACGGCATGAATGGCCAGGTTTATCAGCGCCCAAATCTGACCATCTATCTGCCAGCCAATGGCGGATTGCTGTATGCGACCGCGCTGATGGCCGCCGGCTGGGACGGCGCGCCAAAGAAGAACGCGCCCGGATTTCCCGATAATGGCCGGTGGACCGTGCGCTGGGAAAATCTGCGGGTGGCACCCTGAGCTGGCAGACGCCGCAGCCAAATCGTTCTCATCTTCATCCACAAAATCGCAAAGGGAGAGGATGCGCCTGAGGAAGTACAATTGCGTAATTGCATAAAAAACGTCACGCCCTTTCACGCGCCGCTCCACCTGCGGTTTTCAAGTTGTCCTCCAAATTGGTTTTGGTATGCTTCCTCCGGCCCTCTGCTACACCCTGTTGTGCAACTTCGCCCTCGTGATGAACAAGACTCTGGCCGGCAATGGATGGTGCAACGATTGGGCCATAGATACGCTGTTCGTTTGCCGCGCGGTTTGAAGATAGCGAATAGGTCCAACTGATTCCATGTTCCAAAACGTGCTGCCAGCCATCACGGCATTGTTTGCCGGCGCGCAACCATGCCAGGAGCCGGTGCGTTTTTCGTGGCGGCTGGTGCGCCGGACAAAACGCCCGTTTCTTCTACTGCCGGAAAAGTCTGGCAGCTTTTCGGACGGTTTTGAACTTTACTCGGCACAGCGCCCCCTGGCCAGGGTCTGGCGCTCGCTGGCCCCGGTGATACTGCGGACGCCGCTAGCAAGATTTTTTGGCCGGATCGCCATCGAAGCGGATGCCGATGCGGATTTCATGCGGTTTCTCGCGGAGCAAGCGAGCCTGTCGGTCGGGCAAATGCCGCCGCCGGCCATCAAGTTCGGCGGCGTTGCCGGCAAGACTTTGCGGCTGGTGTTGCTGTTGTGTGATGCGGGCGGTCACCCCATCCGGGTCATCAAGGTGGGCCTCAATCCGGCAGCCCGCGCGGCCACGGAACGGGAGGCCGACTTGTTATCCCGTTTGCCAAAAGATGTCATCGGCTGCACGGGCATCACCGGGCGCTTTTTCTCGGGCACGCTGAGCGCGTTTGCCACGGCCTATTTTCCAGGGGTGAGTTTGGACAATGATGTGGGCATTGAAAAGTTGTTTCAAGATTGGCTGAACGACACGCCGCCCGAACCCATCCAAGACCTGGCTCCATGGCGGGAATTGGCCTCGGTCGCGAAAAGTGCCGGCCTTCCCCAATGGCCGATGTTGCATGCCGCTCTGGCCGGACAGACCGTTCGCACCACGATTTACCATGGCGACTTTGCCCCCTGGAATGTTCGCATGACGAATCTGGAGAATATCCGCGCCTTCGATTGGGAACGCGGCCACCTCAAAGGCATTCCGGCGTGGGACTGGTTTCATTTCATCGTCCAGACTTCGATTCTGGTCAAACGCTATTCCCCGGAACGCGCCGCCGCTGAATTGGAACAGCTCATCCATTCCTCCCGATTCCAAAAATACGCCAGCGACGCGGGCATCAGCCCAATTGTCGAACCGCTCCTGCTGGCTTACTTGCTCGATCAAAAACTGGTCGTTCAGCCGCGCGAGGGTGCCGAACAGACCGACCAATTGTTTCAACTGCTTTGGGCAAAATGGCAGTCGAAAGAAACCGCCGGCAAACCAGCCTCCGGCCCGGCCGCCGGTTGGCCCCTGTCGGCGGAAGCACAAATCAAATTGGCTTTTGTCCGGCTGGCTAATCTGTTTTGGGAACCCAGCCTATCGCCGGTCCTCCAACCGCCCTTGAGCGTGCAATTAGCCCGTTTTTGGCTGGCTTTGCTGGCTTCCCTCATCTGGATTGGCGGCGTGGCCGCGCTGCAATTCAGCTTGGATCCGCACCTGATATTCGTTCCATTTTATCTGGCTCCTTGTTTGCTGCTGGTGCTCAAAACCGACCGCCGGCTGGCATTTGGTTTGGCCGTTGTCGCTGGCTGTGCCGGCCCGCTGATGCAACACATCCAGCAACCCGTGATGATTCCGCTGGACGCGACCTGTTGGAACCTGGCCATGCGCGTGTTCATCTTTCAATTAACTGTGATTCTGCTGGATAATGCGCGCAAAAACAGCCGCCGTCAGGTTTCGGGCCGCACGCATCCGGATTCAAATGCAATACAAACCATCACCGGCAATTGGGCGGTCATCCTGATTACCAGCGTTTATTTTGCGTTGGTCGTGATGCTGGATATGTTGACCAATCCATTCCTTACGTTTCTGCCCCTGTACGTGCTGCCCTGTGTCATCTTCACGCTTTCCTTGAACTGGCGCTGGGGCGCCCTGGCTGCGGTGATCGCCGCCGTCGCCGGCCCATTTGCACAACGTTTTGAAGATCCGGGCTACCAGTCCTTGGGCGTCGAATTCTGGAACACCTTCATGCGGCTGGTGATTTTTCAGACGGTCGTGTTTCTGTTGGATCGGGTCCGTCGCGAAAACATCCTGTTTGCACAGTCCCATCAATGAACCAGTGTTTGCCGACACGCAAATTCGCCGGGACGCCTATGCTTCTGCGCGCCTGCCGCTGGCCAAGCTCGACCAATGCCCGGAGGACGTGCTCAACTGGATTTTTTGGCGGGCGAAGATGGGCAACCAGCCATATCCCGAGTGGGCGGTAAAGGCTGTGGATGATGATTAACCGGGCATTAGAGTAACACGGTTTAATCAACTTTCCGGCGGTAAAACACCGGCCACAGGTTGGGATACATGGTCTGCATGTCCGCCATGCGAACGATCATCCACGGCTGTCGGAAATTGTTGCCATACTTGGTGAAGGCCAGATCGTCGGCAAGAAACACGGCGGAATGCTTGATCTCGTTTTTGTCGTTCACGTAGAGCACGATGTCGCCGTATATGGAGGGCACATCAATCCGGTAAAAATTCTTTTGAATATACTCCACCGTATATTTTGGATCGTTGAAGCGATTATCGGGTTGCAGGCTGGAAAAGTTAAAAGTGGTCCAGTGACAGTCCATCACCGGGTCGCCGGGCTGCGGTGGCAGCGGATAGGTGTAAAGCCGGGCACGCGCAAAGGGCGGTAGGAAATACATCAGGCTCACCGTGCCGCCATGCGGCAATCCCCGCAAGGCCTCCAGCATCGGGCGCGTGTCGGTGAACCGGACATTGTCCATGCCGCCCCAATAAGCGGCAATCTTGTCAATGTCACTGTCGGGTCGGACACAGAGGCGGGCCAGCACCGCCGGTTGTAGGGAAAGCACTTTGGCCATCATCGAGCGGCGCTCGGGGGTGGGGATTTTGCGCAGGAGGAAATCGTAGTCGGTCAACCGGACGGAATTGGTGGCGGGGTAAACCAGTTGCTTGAGCAGGGCCACGTCGTCGGGGTTCAACCGGTCGTCGGTGAAAACCGTTTCCACACTGTCCTTGGGAAAAATAAAAGGGTAGTCAAAATACATGCCCACACCCATGCCATATAATGCGCCGTAAAGCTTCTGCCGCGTTTCCGGTTTCAACGACAGTAAAAAATCTTCACCCGGCGTGAACACGGTGTTGGTTCCAGCAGTGGTAACGTGGCTGGGTGTCAACTGCGCCTCAACTTGCTCCTTGGTCAAACCGTTCGCTGCCAGCAGGGTTTTCACCTGTGCGGCATTCATACCGTTGAAAGTCCAAGTCTCTGGCCCTGGATTTTTGACTTCGTCCATAATGTATTCGGCCGGACGTTCCAGCTTGATATTTTGGGTCAGCAATTCCCCCCACGGCCCTTTGTGCGTGAACATGTTCTTGTCCTGCACATCCGGATCAGGCACGTCATTGTTGGCAAATGAAAAAGGTTTCGGTTTGGGATTGAAAACCTTGTTGGAAATCAGCGCCGTGCCGGCCATGAGAAAGAGGCTGAAGATGATCAAACCGGCCAAGCTGAACCGGAAGGAATTCACCTCGTCGGTTCCATTGTTCTTTTTTAATTTTGCCATAAAACGTCAGGAAAACGAGTAAAAACTTTAGCCTACAAATGAAATTCAGCAAGATGTTATCAAGGGTTATCGAAGGGATGCGGCGCTCCGTAGTGGGAAAGCTCCGCGTTGGTCTCTGCCTGGAGCGGTTGGCAACGCTTGTTGGTTGCGTGAGTGTGGTTCATGGTGTCATTAGTCAAAAAAATGCTGAATGTTAGTTGGATAATTGGGGGTTGCTCCAGGATGAAAAAAATGAGAGAATTGACCATCCTAATGAAATTCCTTTCCGCCGTTTTGTCATTGGTTTTGTTTTCGCATCCAGCCGCCGCCCAAGTGCGCATCACTGAATTCATGGCGAGCAATACGCACACGCTCCTCGATGAGAATGGAGACTCCTCGGATTGGATTGAACTTCAAAACACCTCGAGCAACAGTGTCAGCCTGCTCAATTGGTCGTTGACCGACAGCTCCGGCAACCCCGGCAAATGGCGATTCCCCGCCACGAACATGCCGCCCAAAAGTTTCCTGATCGTCTTTGCCTCCGGCAAGGACCGCGCGGTGGCCGGCCAGGAACTGCACACGAATTTCAAATTAGGCTCCGAGGGCGAATATCTCGCGCTGTTGGGCGCTGACGGCACGCTGGCGACGGAAATCACCCCGCAATATCCGCCGCAGTTCCCCGACGTTTCCTACGGCATCGGCATGCGGCTCACGAGCACCAGCCTCGTCGCGACCAACGCGGCGATTCATTATTGGATTCCGTCCAATGCATCCGCGGACGCCACCTGGACGCAGACCAATTTCAATGACGCGAGCTGGCAAAGCGGCACCAACGGCCTCGGGTACGAAACGGGGACTATTGATCCGCAGGAGGAATCGTTTGGCGCGAAAGTGCTGGCGTCCGGGCCGGTCGCGTATTGGCGGCTGAATGAGACCAACGGCGTGTCGGCGGGGAATGCGGGCAGTGGCGGCGTGGGGGACGCGGGCGGCTACATGGGCAACATCGCTTTTGGCCAAGCCGGGCCGCGCCCGCCGGCTTTTCCCACGTTCGAGGCCACCAATTACGCACCCTATTTCAACGGCACCAATGCCTATGTCGGCGGGCCGTATGAGCTGGTGAACGACTTGCCGGCGTTCACCATCGGCGGCTGGATTTATCCGACCGCCGCCCAGAACACCCGCACCGGATTGTTCGGTCAGAACGACACGATGGAATTTGGTTTCATTTCGGCCACCAGCATTGAAATCTATACTGCAGCCGGCTCGGTGTCCGCCACTTATCCCTATGCCAACAATTCCTGGCATTACATCATGGCGGTCGGGGGCAACGGTCTGCTTTCACTCTATTTTGATGGCGTGCTGGCAAAGAGCACGACCATTTCGGCGCTGAATTTCGGCGAGTCGGAATATGATTTTAATATTGGCGGCGGCGGGGTGTTTGATCCGACGGGGAATTATTTCAAAGGCCAGATTGACGAGGTGGCCGTGTGGTTTCGGGCGCTGGCGACGAATGAGATCACCGGATTGCTTTCCAGCAACGCCGATTTTGTCAGCTACACGAATTACCTCAGCACCGATGTGCGGGCGCAAATGTATGGCTCCAACGCCACTGCTTATGTCCGCATTCCCTTCACTTTTTCCAGCACGAACACACTGGACAGTTTGCAACTGCTCATGCGCTTTGACGACGGCTTCGCGGCGTATCTCAATGGGCATTTGATTGCGAGTTCAAACGCGCCGGCCTCGCTGGCGTGGAATGCCACCGCCACGCAGCGGCATCTGGATACCCAGGCGGTGCAATGGACGGCCTTTGATGTCAGCGCGGCACGCCAGTGGCTACAGCCGGGCAACAACGTGCTGGCGATCCAGGCGCTGAACATCGCGGCGACGAACACCGATTTTCTCATGCAGGCGCAACTGGTGGGACAGAACATCACCGACACCAGCGTTGGCTGGCGGTATTTCACCGGCCCGACCCCGGGTGCGCCGAATGGGACCAGCACGAATGATTTCGGCCCGGTCATGTCCGGCGCCAGCCATTCGCCCAACGTGCCGGCGGCGGGCGGCGCGCTGACCGTGACGGCGGAGGTGGTGCCGGGATTTTATGCGATCAGCAACGTGACGCTGCACTATCGCGTGATGTTCAACGCGGGAAGCTCCGTGTCCATGAGCCTAATCAATACCAACGGCACCTGGACCGGCACCATTCCCGGGGGCGTGGCGGCGGCGGGGCAATTGCTCCGCTATTACGTCACTGCAATGGATGTCTCCAACAACGTATCGCGCTGGCCATTCTTCCCCGACGCGACCGGTTCGCAGCAGTATTACGGAACCGTGGTGGCCGATCCTTCCGTCCAGTCGCTGCTGCCCGTGGCTTATTTGTTCGTTCAAGACACCAACTCCGCCGACAACCAAACCGGCACGCAGGGTTCGCTATTTTATCTGAACGAACTTTACGACAACCTGACCATTTACGTTCACGGTCAGTCCTCGGTCGGCTGGCCAAAGAAAAGCCACAACGTGGAATTCCCGAACGACCACAGATTTCTTTACCAAACGGGCGCCGCGCGCGAGGACAAAGTCATTTTCATGAGCAACTACGGCGACAAGGCGCGCATGCACACCACCCTGACCTGGCAAGCTTGCGCGCTATCCGGCGGCGTGAGCATGTTTTCCTTTCCGATCCGGATTCAGGAAAACGGCTCGTTCTATGGCATCGAGGACATGGTCGAGCACGGCGACGATTTGTGGCTGGACCGCATTGGCCGCGATGGCAACGGCGCGCTCTACAAGATGTACAACAATATGAGCAGCGCCGCCGGCAATGAAAAGAAAACGCGCACCGACGAAGACACGAGCGACCTGACCGCGCTGATCACCAATCTGAATGAATCAGTGCCGCTGGCCACCCGCGTCGCTTACGGCTGGGACAATCTGGATCTGCCGCAGACCGCCAGCTATTTCGCCGACATGGCCATCGTGAGCAGCCAGGACCTCGGCCATAAGAACTTTTATCTCTACCGCGACACCGAAGGCACTGGCGAATGGGCCATCACACCGTGGGATTTGGATTTGACGTGGGGCCGGAACTGGCTGGACGCCAGCGGCTATTTCACCGACACGATTTTCACCAACAACGTGCTGAATTTTTACAATCTTTCCCAGCAGAGCAAGCCGGCGAACCCGCTGTTCGACCTGGTATTTACCAACAGCGATTTCCGGCAGATGTACCTGCGCCGGCTGCGCACGTTGATGGATACGCTGCTCATGCCCGCCGGTGCGCCGACCAACGCGCTCATCCTTGAGCCGCTCGCTCGCAAGTCCGAGGCGCTGATGAACCCGACCAATTTTTCCCCGAACGACGCCACCCTGGATTATACAGCCTGGGGACCGACGTGGGGCGATGCCAGCTTGAGCATTGTGCCCGCCGCCGCCGAACAGATTATCACCAATTACCTGCCGGGCCGGCGGAATTTTCTCAATAGCACCAATGCCACGCTCTACGGCGATTTCATCCCGCCTTCGCAACCAACCAACACTGTGATCCTGATCGGCTCGTCGGATTACAATCCCGTCAGCGGCAATTCAGCGGAGCAATATGTTCTATTGCAGAACACCAATGCCTACGCCGTGGATGTTTCCTATTGGCGGCTGATTGGCGCGATTGAATTCACCATGCGTCCAGGCACCGTCATCCCCGCCGGCGAATCCCTGTATGTCGCCGCCAACGTCAATGCCTTCCGCGCCCGCGCCGCCAGTCCGCACGCGGGCCAAAACCTTTTCGTGCAAGGTCCGTTTGGCGGTTTTCTGAGCACGCAGGGCAACTCGCCGCTGATTTTGGAGAACAATCAGAACGCGCTCGTCAGCCAGAACAGTTTCGCCGGCAATGTTT
>Ga0316231_1001053_pt1 | contig 33170 bp, 28 predicted proteins | sample TBH18027metaG_FD_206002 | JGI IMG/M metagenome (GOLD analysis project Ga0316231, IMG submission 206002) | Freshwater microbial communities from Trout Bog Lake, Wisconsin, USA - TBH18027 | ecosystem: Environmental > Aquatic > Freshwater > Lake > Hypolimnion/Profundal zone | place: USA: Wisconsin... | reverse complement strand
TGCGAATGTTCAAGCGGCTGATGCCGGAAATTACTCCGTCGTCATCACCAATGCCTCGGGTGCCGTCACCAGCACGCCGGCGATATTGACCGTGAATTTCCCGCCGGTGATCACCAACCAGCCCGCCAGCCTCGCGGTCATCATCGGCAATAATGCCAGCTTCACCGTCGGCGTGACCGGTGACGCGCCGTTGATTTACCAGTGGTTTTTCAATGCCACTAACGCCATCGGTCTCAACACCAACTCGCTCACTCTCACCAGCGTGCAGGCGGCCAGCGCGGGTGGTTATTCGGTCGTCATCACCAACGCCTCGGGGGCGGTCACCAGCGCGCCCGCCGTGCTGACGGTGAACTTCCCATCCGGCTACAACCAAATCCTGGGCCAGCTCTTGAGCGAGGGCGATGTGCAGCTGTCCTTTGCCGGTGTCGCCAGCGGAGCTTACGCGCTGGACCGCTCCTTCAGCCTGTCATCGCCCGACTGGTTGCCGCTCCTGACCAATACAACCGACACAAACGGCCTGGTCTTCTTCACCAACACGCCCGATACGTCCACGAACAATTTCTGGCGCATCCGTTCCGTGCCGTAGTTTCCCTGGAATGTCCCCGCTGCGCGCTAAAATCGGCGGAAGTCTTTTGGCGTTGGTTGAAACCGTCCCACAGGATTTTGAGCGTGATGGAATGCGGCGTGTCAGTTATCTTCACAGACAGGAATGGGACAGATCACTCGTCCTTTCAAATAAACAATGCGCATCACTGGTGGACAAGCTGCCCGGAGGATTCTCAAGGTTCCCAAAGGACTCGACGTCCGCCCGACGCCCGACCTCGTCAAGCAGGCCGTTTTCAATTCGCTCGGCACGCGGGTCGTTGGCGCGCGCGTGCTGGAATTGTTCGCCGGCAGCGGCGCGTTGAGTCTGGAATGTTTGAGCCGGGGTGCGGCTGCCGTGATGTGTGTCGAAAAATCGCACCGGCACGCGGAATTCATTCGCAGCAACGCGGATGCGGCCGGGTTCGGGGAAATTCTGGAAACGCGGACGCAGGATGTTTTCCCGGTGATGAGTCAGCTCGCGGAAAGCGGCCGAAAATTCGATTTAATTTTGGCCGACCCGCCTTACGGTGAAAAAAACGTCAACCGCCGCTCCACGTCCTTCGCGCAACAACTGCTCGACGATCCCAATCTGCCGAGGCTGCTCGCATCCGGCGGACGATTTGTCCTCGGCCACACGAAGCGCGACACATTGGAAATCATGCCGCCGTGGACGGAGGTAAAACTGCTCAAGCACGGCGACACCGTGATGCGGTTTTTGGAAGTGACTTAAACTTCCTCGGCTTCCTCAACTTCTTTGCGGATGGTCGTAAGGAATTTCTCCATGCCCTGGTCGAACGCGGCGGAGATGGGCAGCACTTTTACTTTCTTATTTTTTGTTTTGAACTGCTTCAAATATTTCTCGGCGACGGCTTCGTCCATTTTATTCGCCACCACGAGGCGCTCCTTTTCGAGCAGCGCGGGATCGTAAAGCTCCAGTTCCTTGAGCAGTTGCTTGTAATCGTCCCACGGCTTGCGGCCGTCGGTGCCGGCCATGTCGAGCAGCAGCACAAGGATTTTGCAGCGCTGAATGTGCCGCAGAAATTTGTGGCCCAGCCCGACATTCTGGTGCGCGCCTTCGATCAAGCCCGGCACGTCGCAGACCGTGAGCCGCTTCCAGTCGGGATATTCGACGATGCCGATCTGCGGATGCAGCGTGGTGAACGGATATGCCGCGACTTTCGGCCGCGCCTTGGAGATCGCCGTGAGCAACGTGGACTTGCCCGCGTTCGGATAACCGACCAGCCCGACTTCAGCGACGATGCGCAGTTCCAGCAGAAAATCTCCCTCGGTGCCCGGCTCGCCCGGTTGCGCGAAACGCGGCGTCTGGCGCGCGGCGGTGGCGAAATTGCGGTTGCCCAATCCACCGCGCCCGCCTTTGCACAAAACAAATTGCTGTCCGTCCTGCGTGAGGTCGGCGACGAGTTCGCCTTTGGGTGAAGCGACGGAAAGTTTTTCGTCCTCTTCTTCCTTCGACAAATCCAATTCCAAACCGCGAATACCGGCGGTGGCGCGCAACACCGGACGCTGGCTCGTGCCGGTGCTGAACAGCGGATTTTTCCCGGCATCATCCGCTTCGTCATCCTCGTCCTCGGAATCTTCCACCGCCGGCGGAGGCGTGGCACCCGGGAGACGCCAGACCAAGGTGCCGCAGGGGACTTTGATGATGAGGTCTTTGCCCGCGTGCCCGTCCATGCCCTTGCCCATGCCGCCTTCGCCGGGCGGCGCAATGAGGCGCGGGACGTAATACTGCGCGATGAGATTGTTGAGGTCGTGGTCGGCCTGCAGGATGACGCTGCCGCCGCGCCCGCCGTTGCCGCCGCTCGGGCCGCCCTTGGTGATGTAAGCCTCGCGATGGAACGCGACACAGCCTTTGCCACCGTGCCCCGCCTGCGCGTAGATTTTTATTTCGTCAATGAACACAAAATCATTTTGCCGTAAAATTTCCTAAAAAGCGCGAAGAAAAGTGAAGCCGCCAGTTTGAAACTTCTCTAAATCAAACTAGCCAAACATTCACAGTTCCGGTAAAAAATTCGCATGGGCGCATTTTTTGACTCAATCCACGTCAGAACCAAAAATGCTGGCGCAGTTAAAAAAGCTCTTGAACAAGTGGCGAAAGAGGGAGATTTCAAGTTTCTACTTGGCCCCGCACTAAACGGATGGGTGAGTATTTTCCCTGGTGAAATTGGACGGAAGGAACCAATTTCGGCAATAATTGCCAAATTCATTCCGAATGATGTTTTTCATTTGATAGTCCACGATGACGATATTTTCTCTTATTATTTTTATCGCAATGGGCAATTGGTTGACCGATACAATTCTTGCCCCGATTATTTCGAGGAAGCTTCAGAGGATGAAAAAAGCCAATGTCAGGGACATCCTGAACTTTTTCAAGACTTGCTCGGTGACTCAAAGTCTCTGACTAAACTCAAAACATTGCTTGCCGCTGACAAATTCACATTTGAGTCAGAGCGCATGGCGCAGTTTGTTAAACTGCTCAATTTGTCGAATGCCTTAGGTAGTTATGACTACCTTCGATCAGAAGATTGGGATGAAGATGAAATCGAAGGCTGGAAACAATTCATTCACATTGAGAACCAACCCACTTCGGCTGAAGACTACAATAATCGTGGCGAAGCAAGGTTGGCCAAAGACGATCTGGATGGCGCGCTGGCTGATTTCAAAAGAGCAATTGAACTGAATCCTGATTTGGTTGCTGCCCACGATAATTGCAGCCGCGTTGACCATGCCAAAAATGACCGAGATAAAACGCTGGCCGACACTTGGAATCAATTTGGCAGAATCAAGAAAGACGAAGGCGACTTGGAGAACGCGCTGGTCGGTTACAACAAGGCGATTGAACTCAATCCAAATTTCGCCGCAGCCTATAGCAATCGTGGCCTCGTGAAAAAGGCAAAGGGCGATTTCGATGGCGCAATGGCAGATTTTGACAAAGCCATCGAACTCAAACCCGATTTAGCTGCGGCATATACTAATCGCGGTGGTGCAAAGCGTGTAAAAGGTGACATGGATAGCGCGTTGGCTGATTTCGATAGAGCGATCGAACTCAAACCAGATTCGGCGACCAGCTATAATAATCGAGGCGAATTGAAAAGAGATAAGCGCGATCTCGACGGAGCATTACAGGATTACAATACGGCTATCGAAATTAAGCCTGATTCGGCTATTTATTATTGCAATCGTAGCTTGGCAAAGTTGCCCAAGCGGGATTTGGAAGGAGCGCTTGCCGATTGCAATCGAGCGATCGAACTTAAACCGGATTTCGCAGTCGCATATAACAATCGCGGGATGGTGAAACAGGTCAAAGGTGATTTAGACGGCGCGCTGGAAGATTACAACAAAGCACTTAATCTCAAACCTGATCTGACAGCCGCTCGCACTAATCGCGATAAAGCCCAGCAAATCAAAGAGAGTCCGAATCGCGATTGATTTTTATTGGAAAACAAAAAAGGCGAGGCCGAAGCCCCGCCTTGAAATCGGTTGGCGAAAATCAGTTTTTCGCGGCGGCGGCTTCCGCCACCACGTTCACGCGGCGGCTGTTCTTGTCGAACTTCACCTTGCCGTCGGTGAGCGCGAACAGCGTCCAGTCGCGGCCGGTGCCGACGTTTTTGCCCGCGATGAATTTGCTGCCGCGCTGGCGGACGATGATGCTGCCCGCCGTGACGACCTGACCGCCAAATTCTTTTACGCCCAGCCGCTTGCTGACGCTGTCGCGGCCGTTCTTGACGCTACCTTGACCTTTTTTATGTGCCATAAGCCTGAAAAATTATCCTTTGATCTCCTTGATTTTAATGACCGTCAGTTCCTGACGGTGCCCGATGGTTTTGTGATACCCCTTGCGGCGTTTCATCTTGAACGTGAGCTTGTGTTCGCCGCGCTTGTGCGCGACCACGTCGGCCTCGACGGTGGCACCGCTGACGGTGGGCGTGCCCACGGCGAGCTTGCCGTCGCGATTGACGAGCAGCACGCGGTCAAACGTGACCGGCTTGCCCGCCTCGGTTTCGAGGCGTTCGATTTCCAGCGTGTCGCCCGCCGCGACGCGATATTGTTTGCTACCCGTTTCTAAAACAGCATACATAAAATTATTTTCCCGCAAAGGGTCGGGAATTAAACCAGATTTCCGGAAACTGTCAATGCCTGATTTTTTGTAAAACCAGTTGGCTTAAACATTCTCCTGCTCGTTTGGAAAATCTTTGCGATCGGTTTTGAACCATTTGGTGCGCGTTAAAAGGAATAGCAAAACCCAAACAACCGGTGCGATTGAAGCCCATAGCCAATCGTGTGCATACAAATACAAAATCTCGCAGACAGGCAAAAGAATCAGCAAAAGCCAAGCGACCAGCCAAATCCCGCCGCAAACCATTGCGAATGGAGCCCAAACGACAGACCGCCAGAGCAAAGACCACAGAGCGCCGACCGATGGCCAAGGTGTGCGAGTCTGTTTATTGTTTGTTTGCGTCATTGCGGTTAATCATCCGCTTGATTTCTAGTTTCCGCAACTGGTGTTCCTGCTTTTTGATTTCACCGGCCAATAATTCTTCTGCGCTCCATCCAAGCGATTGTATGCCTTTCACTGACCAAAAAAGTTGTGCCGCCAGTTCCGCTTTCGACAGTTTGGGAATGAATTTTTTGGTGTCGGGGATTAATTTCGCCTTTCGAGCCTTTTTTATTAATTTTTCCGCACGTAGAAGCGCGGGCAGATACTTCGGGATTCCATCCAGCGCAGAATGCCGCGCATGTTTAGTGCCGTGTTTTTCGGCCTTCTTGATTTTTTCCCAGTTCGCCCAGACCTCGTCCACGTTTTTGACTTTCGTTGTGCCAAAAACGTGCGGGTGGCGGCGGATGAGCTTGTCCACGAGCACGCGGCAGACCTTTTCAAAATCAAACGCGCCGCGCTCGCGCGCGAGCTGGCAATGAAAAACCACCTGCAACAGCAAATCGCCCAGTTCCTCGGTCATTTCGTGGTCGTCGCCCGCTTCGATGGCGTCAATCAATTCATAAACTTCTTCAATCGCGTGGCGGCGCAGCGTCAAGTGCGACTGCTCGCGGTCCCACGGACAGCCTTTCGGCGAACGCAGCTTCGCCATGACTTTGAGCAAGTCTTCAATTGCTGATTTCTTTTTCAAATTTGGTGAAAATGAAAGTAATAGAACATCACGCCGAGAAAAATCATTAAAGATGCTATTGTTCTCAACAATAGGAATTTTCGAAATCTGTCTGGCGTAGGTTCAATTTTGGTCAGAAACAAAGACGTTATGCAGGCTGACAAACCAAATCCACACGCAGCCAAACCCAAGGATAATTCATTCAGCGATTGCTTTCCGCTTGATCCAAATAAATAGGGCATTAACCAGAAAAAGCCTTTGAATGTGTAAAAACCAATCAAACTTGAGCCAAACAATGCAAATTCAGGATTCTTCCCAAATCGTGTGGTCAAAAATATTCCCCCGAAGAGAGCGCTGAAAAATCCCGGCATCCAAAAGATTAACATTGCCGCACCCGTTGTAAAAACCAAAGCACCCGGAATAGATAGAATGTAAGTTAATTTATGAGGTGCTTGACCGAATTCACGACTAAATGAAATTGAAATGAAAATCAGAACACCGATTAACAAAGCTGCGCCGAAAAGAAATAAGGCAATCAATGTAGCTTTAATCAAGTGTTTCATTTACAAAATCACCAAGTCATCGCGGTGCACGAGTTCTTCCTTGGGCAGTTTGCGTTCGCGCACGGCCGCGGAACCAAACCGCGCGATGCCGCGCGCAAATTCCAATCCGTCCAGATCGCAAATCCGCACCACATCCTCCGCCGCGAATTCGCCTTCGCAGCGCGCGACGCCGGGCGGTAACAAACTTTTGCCTTTTTCGCGCAACGCCAGTTTCGCGCCATTGTCCACAAACAGCGCGCCTTTCGGATGATGAAAAAAAGCGATCCAGCGTTTGCGTCCCTGCAATTTATTCGGCTGCGCAACGAACAGCGTGCCTTCGTTTTCGCCGGCCAGAACTTTCGCCAGCACGTTTTTCTTTTTACCGGACGCGATGACAAGCGGAATGCCGGAGCGCACGACGATTTTTGCGGCCTGCACTTTTGACGCCATGCCGCCGACAGCAGTTTCGCTGGCCGTGCCGCCGGCGATTTTTTCCAGATCCGAATCTATTTGCTCAATCACGGAAATGGTTTTTGGATTTTTCTTCCCGAAATTTTCGATCACGCCGTCCACGGTCGTCAAAATCACCAGCAAATCCGCCGGCAGCAGCGACGCGACCAGCGCAGACAGTTTGTCGTTGTCGCCGAATTTGATTTCCGTAAAGGACACGGCGTCGTTTTCGTTGATGATGGGCACGACGCCGCGTTTGAGTAGCGAAACCAGCGTGTTGCGCGCGTTGAGATGGCGCTCATGATGTTCGAGGTCGTCGTGTGTGAGCAGCACCTGCGCGACGATGAGGCCGTGCGCGGAAAAAAGCTTGTCGTAGGCCGCCATGAGCCGTGACTGGCCGACGGCGGCGCACGCCTGTTTTTCTGCGAGGTCGGTGGGCCGCGTTTCGTGGCCGAGCGCGCCCATGCCCGCGCCGACCGCGCCGCTGGTGACCAGCACGACTTCCTTGCCGGATTTTTTCAGCGCGGCGATCTGCGCGACGAGCTGCTCCAACTGCGCCGGGTCAATCAGCTTCCGGCTGTCGGTGAGGACGCCGGTGCCGAGCTTCACGACGATGCGCGAGGCGGATTTGAGGATGTCACGATGCACACGGCAAGGTTAGGAAAAATTCCGCGCGCAAAAAAGGCGAAAGTGGCGGTGAATCACAACCCGAGCTGTTTTAGAATATCAGAGCTCGAATTATTCTCATCCACGAGCGATTTGAAAAAGCCGTTACTGCGTAAAACAATTATCGCAACCATCGGCATGAGGTCGGTTTGTGATTTTACATTTGGGGTCACACAATTATCAAGGCCGATGACCTGTGTGCGGTTGTTCTTCGAATCTTTCAGGTCAATGTATTTTGCCGTGCCGACGGAGACGTTCAGCACGTCAATGCCGGTGAATTCAAAGCCGGTTTCCTTGGCGAAAGATTTTCCACCGCCACCGCCGGGTTTTTTTACCGACGGCAGCGCCGCGATGGAAAAAAGGTTCGTCTGGCCGGACTCGTTTTTCACAATGTCCAGCTCACCGAGGTTGAAGCGCAGCAGCGTGGCGTGAAGTTCGTGCCGGGCGAGGGCGGCGCGGTCATATTCGACGTGGATTTCCGGGATGTCGAGGAACGGCGTGCCGCCAAAACTCGGCGGATTGAACAGCTTAAAATCCTTGATGGTCACGGTCGGCTCGGCGAGGCCGAGCGTGAATTTCCCGATCTCTGCGTCCATGCCGGTCTGCGCGCGAATGCGGTTTTCCATGACCACGCGCAGGATCGAATCCAGCGACAGGAAGAAAATGACGACCAGCACGACCGCCAGAATGAACAGCCGCAACAACCATTTGAAGATGAATTTAATCATTCGTTAAATTGTTAAACAGTTGAATCGTAGCGCGGCTGTTCCGTTTTAACAATTCAACGATTTTACGATTTAACCCATCACACCGGCACATCCTCCGGCCGGACTTCCAGGCATTCGTCCTGATCCTCCCAAACGATGGTTGGATAAACTTGCAGCAGCTTCGGCGCGAGGTCGCGGCCCGCGCGCGCGAGCAGTTGCTCCGCCTGCTCCGCCGCGTTCTCGTAGGCGGCGTCGTAATTTCCCGCGCCGCGCCGCTGGCGGTCGTCCCAATGCGCGACGGCGTGGACCGGTTCGTATTCCTGCGCCCACGCCCCGACCTCGGCGCGGACTTCGGCGGAAATCTCCTCGAACGGCACGAGCGTTTCGCTGCAATGCTGGCAGATCAGGCCCGACTCGCGCACGTCGCGCGTGAGCAGCGGCAGGAATGGCGCGCGGCAGCACGGCGATTCCGCATAGGCCGCCGGCGGCGTGGCCAGCCGCTTGAACCAGATCTGCCGGTCGTGCGCGAGCTGCGCGCCCAGCCGGTAGGCGCCGACGAGCGGATGCGAGAGCCGCCACGCGCGGCCTTCGAGCTGGCCGAGCGTCTGCGCCAGCCAGCGCGCGAGCGTGAGGTCGTCCCAATCCTGAAACGCCCGGGCGTATTCCTTCCAGAGCGCGTCGAGCGGCGATTCCGATTCAAATGCCATTCGCGCAGGATAGGGAAAATTCGCGCAAAGAAAAAGGTTTTGTCGAGCGTGACAAATTTATTTCCGCCATCGCAGCAGCCGCAGCGCGTTGCCGATCACGACCAAATCGGACACGCCCATCGCCGCCGCGCAGAAAATCGGGCTGATGAAGCCCATCGCTGCCAGCGGCACGCCAAGCGCGTTGTAAAAAAACGCCCAGAACAGATTCTGCTTGATCGTCCGCAGCGTCGCCCGCGCCAGTCCGAGCGCCTCCGGCGCGGCCTCGATCTCCGATTTCAGCAGGATGATGTCCGCCGCCTCGCGCGCCACATCGCTCGCGCGGCTCACGGCGATGCCGAGGTCGGCCTGCGTGAGCGCCGGCGCGTCGTTGATGCCGTCGCCCACAAACGCCACGCGCTCGCCCTGCGCCTGAAGTCTTTTCACAAACGTCGCCTTCTGCTCCGGCCGCACTTCGGCAAAGACATTTTTCGCCGCGATGCCGACCTGCTTGGCAATGGCGGCGGCGGTTTGCGGATTATCGCCCGTGAGCAGATAAGTTTTGAAACCCTGCTGCTGTAATTGCCAGACAACTTTTGCCGCGTTGGTTTTCAGAAAGTCTCTCAACGCGAACATTCCAATCAGTGAATCGCCTTGCGCCAAACCGGCCAGCGTAGCTCCGTCTGCTTTCCACCTCTCGATTACCGCTTCGCCTTCGGGGATTTTGATTCCGCAATTCTGAAGCCAGGGTAATGAACCGAGACGTAGGATTTCTTTGCCGCCATTTTCCGAATTCAAATTTGCTTCCACTCCTGAACCGGAGATTTCTTTCCAGTTTTCCAAATGAACTTTTTCGCCGGAAAACCAAGCTAACACTTTGCTGACAGGATGGCTTGATGGCTTAGCCATCGCACCGGCAAGCGTCTGTGCTAGTTGATGCGACTCTTTGGAATCATTCGGCGTCCAAGGGCCGGTAAGCATAAGTTCACCGCTGGTCAAGGTTCCGGTTTTATCCAAAACAATTGCTGTGATTTTCCCCGCTTTTTCCAAGGCAACGCCGTCGCGGATCAAGATGCCCCGGCGCGCGGCGGTGTTGGCGGCGGCCATGATGGCGGCAGGCGTCGCCAGGCCCATTGCGCATGGACAGGCGACAATCAAAACCGCTGCGGCCACGATGAACGCCGTGGCCGCGCCCATCTGTAAATGATCTTGCCAGAGAAATTGCGCCAGCCAGTCGTGAACATGCCGGGCTGATTCCGGCACGAGTCCCCACCATAATCCAGCAGCAAACGCGATGCAAACGATGGCCGGCACGAAGATGTTGCTGATGCGGTCGCCGAGGCGCTGGATGTCGGCGCGGCTGGTTTGCGCTCGCTGCACGGCGGCGATGATGTGCGCCAGCGCGGTCGCCTCGCCGGTGGCGGTGACGCGCATGACGAGGCGGCCGTTCAAATTCACGGTGCCGGCAAAAAGCTCGCTGCCGGATTTTTTGTCAACGGGAACGGATTCGCCGGTGAGCATGGCTTCGTCCACGGCGGATTCGCCTTCGAGCACCACGCCGTCCACTGGCACGCGGTCGCCGGGACGGAGCGCGATGCGGTCGCCGATATTAAGGCTGGCCACGGGGACTTCGACTTCAATTGTCTGCGTGGCGACGACAGGTTTAAAGCCGCGGAGATCAAAATTTTCCGGTTTAGCTGGAGCGTCACTTTGAATTCGCCGCGCTGTCTGCGGTGCGAGATTGAGCAAAGATTTCAGCGCGCCGCTGGCCTTGTCGCTGACGCGGGCTTCGAGCCAGTGGCCGGCGCTGATGAGCGAGATGATGGCGGCGGCTTCCATGAAATAGACGTGCCCGCCCGCGCCACAAAACAACGCCCAGGTGCTGTAACCAAACGCCGTCGTCGAGCCGAGCGCGACGAGCGTGTCCATGTTGGAACTGCCAACTTTGAGCTGCCGCCAGGCACCGGAATAAAATTGTGCACCGCAGAAAACCTGCACGACGCCGGCGAGCGAAAATGACAGCCAGCGGAACCAACCGGTCATCATTAAACCAAAGCCCCATTCACCAATCATCAGCGCTACGGTGATGGCAAGGCCGATGATTAAATTCCATTGCCAGCGGCTTTGTTTCAATTCGTCGCAGGATTTTTCCAAGGCAATTTCCGTCGCCTCGAAACCGGCTCCGGCAATCGCCTTGAGCACAGCTGTGACGTTTTTGGCGTTGCCATTCCAGCGCACGGTGGCGCGCTTGTTTCCCAGCGAGACAGAGGCGCTGTGCACGTCGCTGACGCTTTGAATGGCCTCAGTGACGTGGCGTGCGCAATTGTTGCACGTCATGCCGGTGACGTGCAGTTCCGTGACGGCTGAGTTGGTCGGCGAGTTTTCCATTGCCAGTGCTTCAAATTTTATCAGGCCGCGCGATTTTGTCGAATCGCGCCGGCAAAATTGTGCGCCGAAAACTGCGGATGGACTTGCGTTGCCAACCGTCGCTGGCAAAATGCGCGCATCGAATCGCGCCGCTCAACTTTAATTCCGCAATCAGAAGCTGCATGGGTTTTGTTCGCTCTGGCCGTGGTCTGGTTTGCGCTTTTTTTTCAACTCGGAAAACTCCCGCTGCTCCAGCCGGACGAGGGCCGGAACGCCGAGGTTGCCCGCGAAATGAAGGAATCGGGCGCGTGGCTTTCACCGACCTACGACGGCATCACCTATCTCGACAAGCCGGCGTTTTATTTCAAGTGCGTCGCGCTTTCGCTGGCGGCGTTTGGCAACAACGAAACGGCGGCACGTTTGCCGTCGGCGATTTTCGGCCTGGCAACGCTGGCGCTGGCGTATGGTTTTTGCCGTCGGGTTTATGGCGCGCGCTGCGCGGTCATGGCGGTCATCGTCATCGCGACGATGCCGCTTTACGTGGTGCTTTCGCGGACGGTGATTTTTGACATCGCGCTGGCATTCTTTGTCGTGGCGGCGATTTTCGCCGGGTATCTCGCCGAGGAATGCGAGGGCAAATCCCGGCGCAACTGGTATCTGCTCGGCGCGCTGGCGGCGGGTTTCGCGACGCTGGTGAAAGGGCCGGTGGGTTTTCTGATTCCCGGACTCGTGTTGTTTATTTTTCATCGCGTCGAAGGCCGGCGCGGCGTTTGGAAACGTTTTTTTGCGCCGCTGAACCTGCTGGTGTTCTTTGGCGTGACGCTGCCGTGGTTCATCGGGCTTTCGTTGCAGCATCCGGATTTCCCCTATTACGGCCTCATCGAAGAATCATTCCACCGGTTCACGACCACGACATTCCATCGTTCGCAGCCGTTTTATTTTTACGCGCTGATTGTGGCCGGGCTGTTTCTGCCGTGGAGTTTTATTTTACCCGAAGCTGGCGTGGCGGCGTGGAAAAGTAAAAAAATTCTGTCGTCCGCCGACCGGCTGTGCCTCGTCTGGGCCATTGTCGTTGTGATTTTCTTCTCGCTCTCGAAATCAAAGTTGCCGGGCTACATTTTAACCGTAACGGTGGCCTGCGGAATTTTGGTCGCGCGATTCTTTCAGCAGGCAATAGCCAATCCCGACAGCAAGGCCGCGCGCATCACTGGCCGCGCGGCGATCACGCTGACCGTTTTGTGTTTCGCCGTTGCTGCTGCGGCCATTCATCTTTCGCCGCGCATGGCATTGCTGGCCAAACCGATGCGGCTTCCGGTTGAGGATGCCGTGGAACTGGGCCGGCATTTCCTCACGCCGATCATTTTGTTGTCCGTAGTTGGCGTGCTGGGATTGCTGGCCCAGTTTCGTCGTGATGCCGGATTTTGTTTTGTCATCTTCGCTGTTTTTCCGCTGTTGCTGTTCACGCTGAACCTCGGCGCGATCCAGGTGGTTTTCAATATCAAGTCGGCCCGCCAGTTGTCGCAGCAGATGTCGCCACTGCCGCCCGATACCAAGCTGGCGTTTTTGGAATGTTTTCCCAACGGCCTGCCGTTTTATCTCGACCGCACGGCCACTTTGATCACTGCCGACGGAAGTGAAATCACGAGTTCCAGCAATTATATTTTGTTCCGGTTAAAGAACGATCCCAACTGGCCGACCAACTTGGTGCCGGTTTCAAAATTAAATGATTGGCTGGCGGCACGAAAGCATTCCGTTTATTTTTTGGCCCACTCAAACGACCGGGCCCGACTGGAAGCCGTTGCGGGGATTCAGAAAACCAACCTCCAGCAACTGACGCCGCAATACGTCGGCGTGCTGTTGCCGGCACCTTGATTTTGTATGTGTGGAATTTGCGGCATTGTGAACATCGTGGACGAGCGCCAGCCGGAATCTGTCCGATTGTGCGTCAACGCGATGTTGCAGGCGCTGTCGCATCGCGGCCCCGATGACGTCGGCCTGAACGCCTCCGACTGCGCGGTGCTGGGTGCGACGCGGCTCGCGATCCGCGGCGGCGACGACGGCCGGCAGCCGCTGATGGACGCGGCGAGCGGCGTGGTCGCCGTCTGCAACGGCGAAATTGACAATCACAAGCAGTTGCGAAAATGGCTTGCCGAACGCGGCCGACCGGTAAACCAGGCCACCGACGTTGCGGTGATTCCCGGCATGTATCTGGAACTCGGCGCGGCGTTCGCGGAAAAACTTGTCGGCGCGTTTGCTATCGGAATCTGGGATCCGCGCGAACGCCGGGTGACGCTGATTCGTGACCGGGCAGGGGAGCGGCCGCTGTTTTTCACGCAAACGGCCGGCACTGTCATTTTCGCGACGGAAATCGCGAGCATTGTTTCCGAAGGCAAGCTGCCGGTGAATTTCGACAAAGCCGCGTTGCAACGCTACCTCCAATTCGGATTGTTCGCCTCGCCATCCTCGCCATTCAAGGGCATCCAAAAAGTTCCGCCCGGCGGCATCGTCGAGATTGACGCGCGCGGCGTCCGGCATTCGACCTACTGGCGCTGGAAAAACGTCGAGACGCTTAAACAAAAACCGTCGATCGACGCGTTCGACAAAATTTTCCGCGAAAGTATCCGGCGGCAATCCGACGTGGATGTGGACTTCGCGGTGTTTTTGAGCGGCGGCGTGGATTCGTCGCTCGTCTCGGCGGTCACGCGGTCGCTGCATCCCGGCCGGCGGCTGCGGGCTTACACCTTACGCTTTGAGGAGGAATCATTTGACGAAGGCAACTTCGCCGAATCCGTCGCCACGTCGCTCAAGCTCGAGCCGGTCACGGTCTGGGTGCGGCCCAATGATTTGCCGGAAGCCTTGTCAACCTTGATCAAGACCGTCGGCGAACCGCTGGCCGATCCGGCCTGGCTGCCGACGGCGCTGCTCGCGCGGCGCGCGGCGCAGGATGTGCCGATGGCATTGGTGGGCGAAGGCGCGGATGAATTGTTCGGCGGCTACCCGACTTACATCGGCGCGGGTGTCGCCGAAAAATTTGGCAAGCTGCCGGCGTGGATTCGCAACGCCATCCGGCGCGCTGTAGAGTCGCTGCCGGTCAGTGAGAAAAAAATGACCGTGTCTTTTTTGCTGAAGCGTTTTGTGCAAGGTGCGGAACTAGGCGGCATGACACGACATGAACTGTGGATGTCCAACATCACGCCGCAAATTTTGGCGCGACTCGGAATTCCGCTGTCGCCGTCGCGCGCGGATGACACCGCCAGCGGATTGCTGTTGGATCGCGTGCAGCGGTGGGATCTGGAAAGTTTTCTTGCGGAAGGTCTGCTCACGAAGGCCGACCGCGCGAGCATGACTTCCGCGCTCGAACTGCGCGCGCCGTTTCTCGACGAAGCGGTCATGGCCTTCGCCGCCAGCCTGCCGACGGCCGACCGGGTGCGTAATTTTTCCACGAAAATTTTTCTGAAAAATTATGCATTGCGGTATCTGCCGAAATCCATCGTGCATCGCCGCAAGCGCGGCTTGTCCGTGCCGATCGGCAAATGGCTGCGCGGCCCGTTGCGCGACTGGGCCGCCCAAAAACTGACCAATGAACGGCTGGAACAGATCGGCGTCCGCATACCGGCGGCTGTGGAATTATTTTCCGAACATTGCCGGCTTCAGGCCGACCACGCGCGGGCGCTGTGGACGTTGATTGTGTTGAGCGAATGGCTCGACTGGGCGGCGAAGGAAACTGCCGCCGGCGGTGATGCGTCCGTCAAAACACAGACTTGATGCTGACCTGCACCTGCATCTGACGGTCGGTGGTGCCTTTGTAATTGCCGGAAAACGGAGGCACGTCGGCGTAGTCGCGGCCCACGGCGATCTTCACATAAGTCTCGTCGGTCTGGCGGTTGTGTGTCGGGTCCAGCGGAATCCAGCCGAGGCCGGGAATCAGCACCTCCACCCACGCGTGCGTCGCGCTGGCCGACTCGGTCGCCAGATAACCGCTGACGTAAAGTGCGGGAATTTTCAACGTGCGGCACAGGCTGATCAGCACATGGGCGAAATCCTGGCAGACGCCGCGCCGGTCCTTCAAAACGTCGCGCGCATGGGTGTGGACGTTGGTGGAGAAGGATTCATATTTCAACTGGCCGTGGACGAAATTCATCAGCGCCAGCGCCGCCTGCCAGGTGTCCGTGATGCCGGCGGTGGTGTCCAGCGCGAGCCGCCAGACTTCCGGCGACAATTCCACGAACCGGCTTTCCTGCAAAAAGTCAAACACGCGCGTTTCCCGCGCCGCCTCGCCGATGCGGGCCAGCGGCCACGGCGTTTCCGTCGCGGCGAGTTGAGGACGTGGCCGGGTAGTCACGCGCAGGTTGCTTTCGACCACCAGCGAGCTGTGCGGCTCGGTGATTTCGAAGTGATGAATCACGTTGGAATAAAAATCGTGGTGATGCCGCAGCCGCGCCGCCGGCAGGATTTTCAGCAGGAAATTATCCACCGTCTGCCACTCGTTCGAAAACGGCTGCAGTCGCACCTCGTTGAAGCTGTCGCGCACCGGCGACGCGTAGGTGTAGCTCGTGCGATGGACGATGTCCCATTTCATGATTCAAATTTCCGCCACGTCCACCGATACTTTGACCTCATGTTCACCACCGCCGGTGAGGATGCCGGCAACCGGACTGACATCGCCGTAATCGCGGCCGTAAGCGACGATGATGTGTTCCTCGGCGGGCTGGACGTTGTTCGTCGGATCAAAATCCACCCAGCCCGTGCCGGGACAAAAAACCCGGAACCACGCATGGCTCGCATCCACGCCGACGAGGCGCGGCTTGCCTTCCGGCGGCCGCGTGCGCAGGTAGCCGCTGACGTAGCGCGCCGGCAGGCCGAGCGAACGCAGACATGCGATGCCGAGATGCGCAAAATCCTGGCAGACGCCGCGCCGCTTCTCCCAGACTTCCTCCAGCGGCGTCGCGACGTTGGTGGCCTTCGGATCGAATTTGAAATCCTCGAAGATGCGGCGCGTCAAATCCCGGGCACCTGCCAGCAGCGGCGTTTCCGGGGCGAAACTTTCCACCGCGTAACCGGCCAGCTCCCGCGACGCGCGAATGTGCGGCGAATCAAAAACGAATTGATACGGATCGACCACCTCGGGCTGAACCGGGTCGCGGAACATTTCCGCCACGGTTTCCCACGGCATGGTGGATTCATTTTGCGCCGGATTTCTCGGCTGCACCGTCACGCGGCTGCTGGTGATAATTTCCAGCTTGGAATGAATTTCCTGGATCGCAAAAAAGCAAAGCTGGTTGCCGAAATAATCCGCGCGCGCCTTGCGGAGCGCCGGCTCGGGAAAAATCTGGAGCGAAAAACTTTCGCGCGACTGCGTGGCCGTGGCGCGCGGTTCGAGCCGCGCGACATGGTGCGACACCGATACCGGCGCGGCGTATTCGTAGAGCGTGCGATGGGTGATGTGGTAGTTCATGACGCCTCACCTCGTCCGGTGCGCGAAATCGCCGAATGCGCGAAATAACTCGCGGCGATGGCGTCGGACAATTGCGGCAGGTCGCGCAACGTCTGTCGAATGGTCGCCGCCAGCGCGGAATCTTTCCAGCCGGCGGCCGGACTGGCGAGTTCGCGCGCGTCGGCGCGTTCCAGCCGCGCGGCGCACGCCTGCAAAATTTGCTTGCCCGATCCCGCCGCGCCTTCGCGCTCGCCCGGCAGCTTGTCGAAATGTTTCACCAGTTGCTTGAGTTGGAACAGAACGGAGCGCGGATTTTTGTCGTCGAGCAAAACCAGGTCGAACACCGCCGGCACGGTCGGCAGCAAATTGTAGCGCGAGCGGAACGTGATGCTGCTGTCCACGACTTCGAGCACGGCTTCGAGCAGGCTGGGATTTTCCGCATCCGGCGAACGCAGCGTCGCGTCGAGCAGCGTGGAAAGATAGACCGCGCGTTCGAGGCGCAGGCCCATGTCGAGAAAACGCCACGCCTGCGCGCGGGTCATGTTTTCGCGCGCCAGGCCGTGGAACGCCGCGAGGCCGAGCAGCGTCTGGTTCAAGATGCCGACCGCCTCGCCCGCGAGCATCACTCGCTTCGGCGATGGCGTCGCGAGCCGGTCGTCAATCTGGCTCAACACGCGCCACATGTCGTTCGACGTGCGGTCGCGCACGAGCATCGCCAGTCGCTGCAACTGTTCCGCCGTCTGCCGCAGGCTGCCGGGGCGTGTCAGGTCAAAAATTGCCGCGAGCAGTTCCGCCTCGAACGCTTCGGCGTTGGCCCACAATTCCGGCTTGGCGGAAATGCCCGGCAACTGACCCTGGATTTCCAGCGTCTGCAGGAGCGGCGTCAGCAGCGGGAGCGCGCCGCCGGTGCGCTCGGGATTGAACCGCAGCAGCGCGCTCCGCAACAGGCGCGACGTCGCGTCCGCGCGTTCGGAATAACGTCCGAGCCAGAAAAAATTATCCGCGAGCCGCGACGGCAGATTGTTGCCCGTGCGGCGCAGTTCGACGCTTTGGCTGGCCGCATGGAGCAAGGATAATCCTTCGACCGGCGTGGCGGAAGGAATCCAGGTGTCCTTGCTGCTGCTGCTGCTGCGTTGCATGGAAATAAATTTCCCATCGCTGTCCGGCGAGACCCGCGTGAGGCCACCAGGCATGACGCGATAACCACCTTTGCCGTCGGCCACCAGAAAAACACGGAGGCTGACAGGCTGTGCCACGAGCGAATTTTTCTGCCACACCGGCGCGGTGGAAAGCTCCACGCGCTCCTGCGCGACAAACAAGTCGGGATCGAACTCGATACGCCGCTTCAGTTCCTCGCTCTCGGCTTCGGCAATCTTCAAGTGGGTGCGGAACGCCGGTTTGACGACAAGACGGTCGAGATTTTTCAGGACGTGTTCGCGCGCCACTTTTTGGCCGCACCACCACGTTGCGACCGACGGGAGTTTTAATTTTTCTCCGAGCAGATGGTCGCACAAGCCGGGCAAAAACGACATGAACGCCGGGCTTTGCACCAGGCCGCTGCCCAGCGCATTCGCCATGACGACATTGCCCGCGCGCACAGCTTCGACTAGGCCCGGCACGCCGAGGATGGAATCGTTTCGCAGCTCGAGCGGATCGCAGAAATCATCGTCCACGCGGCGCAGAATCACGTCCACGCGTTCGAGGCCAGAAAGTGTTTTTAGAAAAACGTGGTTATCGCGCACGGTTAAATCCTGGCCTTCAACCAGCATGTAACCGAGATAACGTGCGAGATAGGCTTGCTCAAAATACGTTTCGTTATGCGGGCCGGGCGTGAGCATGACCACGCGGGCGCGCTCGGACTGGCGCGGCGCAAGCTGGCCGAGCGCATTTTGCGCGGCGAGAAAAAATCCGGCGAGGCGATGAACATGATTGTCGCGGAATGGCTCCGGCAGAATGCGCGATGTGACGAGGCGGTTCGCCAGCGCGTAGCCCGCGCCGGTGGGAATCTGTGTGCGGTCGGAAACCACCCACCAGCGACCATCCGGCGAGCGCGAAAGATCGGCGGCGTAAAAATGCAGAAAATTATCACCTGGCACGCGAATGCCGTGGCATGGGCGCAAAAAATCCGGCTGGCCGAAAACCAGCGCCGGCGAAAGCCACCGCGAGCGGATCAAATCCTGCGCGCCGTAGCAGTCGGCGAGGATTTTGTTCAGCAATGTCGCGCGTTGGATCAGGCCGGTTTCGAGCGAGCGCCATTCGTCCGGCGCGATGACGAATGGAATCGGGTCGAGCTGCCACGGACGCTCCATTCCGCGCGGATCGCCATAGACGTTGTAGGTGATGCCGTGCTCGTGGACGAAACGCTGGCTGGCGTCCACACGGCGCGACAATTCCGTCGCCCCGAATACCTCCAGTTCGCCGAGCAGCTTTGCGTAGTGCGGGAAAATTTTGCCGTCCGCCGCGAGCAGTTCGTCGAATGCGCCCGCGCTCCGCTGGTAGCCGGACAACAGGCTTTCCGGCGTCGCGTTTTTAGCGAAGCTGGTGTCGCCCGTCGTGGATTGGGATTGCGATTGTGTCATCGGCGTTTGATCGCTTCTGCCCTTATTGTCGCCTGCGTCAGACATTACGCAAATCCAGCGTGAACGGAAAGTCGCCGTTCAAATTTTCCACGGGCGGAGTGAATTTGCCCTGCTGGTGGCCGTGCCGGAAAAACCGCGCCAGCCGGCGCGATTCGGCTTCGTAGGAATTCACCGGGAACGTGTCGTAACTGCGGCCACCGGGGTGCGCCACATTGTAAGTGCACCCGCCGAGCGAGCGCTGGTTCCAAGTGTCATAAAGATCGAAGCGCAGCGGCGCGTGCGATTTAATCGTGGGTTGCAGGCAGACCGGCGGCTGCCACGCGCGGTAGCGCACGCCGGCGACGCTTTCGCCGTTCGTGCCGGTCGGATGCAGCGGCACGCGATGGCCGTTGCAAGTTATGGCGAAGCGGTCGCCCGCGAGGCCGCGCGCCTTGATTTGCAGGCGCTCGACGGAACTATCAACGTAGCGCACCGTGCCGCCGCCGCCCGGCTCCTCGCCGAGAACGTGCCACGGTTCGAGCGCGGTGCGGAGTTCAATCTGCAAATCACGTTGCTCCAAATCGCCGATGCGCGGAAAACGGAATTCAAAATGCGGCGCGAACCATTCCGCCTGGAACGGATAACCGGCTTCGCGCAAGTCGTTGACGACATCTTTGAAATCCGTTTCGCAAAAATGCGGCAGCATCCAGCGGTCGTGGATGTCCGTGCCCCAGCGCACAAGCTCGTTTTTGTAAGGCTCTTTCCAGAATTTTGAAACAAGGCCGCGCAGCAAGAGATGCTGCGCGAGGCTCATCTCGGCGTGCGGCGGCATTTCAAAGGCGCGCATTTCCACGAGACCGAGCCGACCGGTGCTGCTTTCGGGTGCGTAAAGTTTATCAATGGAAAATTCCGCGCGATGCGTGTTGCCGCTGGAATCAATCAACAAATTGCGGAACAGCCGATCCACCAGCCACGGCGGCGTCTGGCCGAACTGGCTGATTTGCTTGTCCATTTCCTTGAACGCAACATCAAGCTCGTAAAGCGCGTCGTTGCGCGCCTCATCAATGCGTGGTGCCTGCGAGGTCGGGCCGATGAACAAGCCGCTGAACAGCCAGCTCAATGACGGATGATTCTGCCAATACGTCAGCAGCGAGCGCAGCAAGTCCGGCCGGCGCAGCACCGGCGAATCCGTCGGCGTTTCGCCGCCGATGATGATGTGGTTACCGCCGCCGGTGCCGGTGTGGCGACCGTCCACCATGAATTTTTCCGTGCCGAGCCGCGTCTGCCGCGCTTCCTCGTAAAGCACCGTGGTGCGCTCAACGAGTTCTTCCCAGGTCTTGCTCGGGTGCATATTCACTTCGATGACGCCAGGATCAGGCGTCACAGCAAGCTTGTTCAGTCGCGGATCGCGCGGCGGCGTTTCGCCTTCGATGACGACGGGCAAACCAGTTTCGTGCGCGGTGGTTTCAATGCCGGCAATGAGGTCGAGATAATCTTCCGTCTTCTCCACCGGCGGCATGAAGACGTGCAGGCGCCCGTCGCGCGGCTCGACGCACAGTGCGGTGCGGATGATCCACGGCGCGCTTTCGCCAATGGCCGGACGGCGTTCGGGATTTTCTTCGGGTTTCAGTTCCGGTTTCTCTTCCAGCTTGCCGAGTTTTTGCGCCCGCTGGCCAGGGCCGTAACCGGGCGGCAACGGCGCATCGCGACGGCCAACAATTTGCCGCCGATACGGAAATTCTTTCGGCAGTTCCGGCAAATCCGGTTCCGACGGGTCTTGTTGCCGCAGCCACGGAAAATCTTTTTCCTCGACCCACGGCACGGAATCGAGCGGCAAGCGCAGGCCCATCGCGGAGTCGCCGGGGATCAGCCAGAGCGTGTCGTCATCGCGCAAAAACCACGAGCCGGACATCCAGCCCTGCTGCTGGCCGAACCACGCGCGCTTGATCGGCAGCGTGTAGCCGACGACCGAGCCGAGTCCCTGCTGAAAAATCCGGGCGATGCGCTCGCGCTCCTGCTTGTCCTTGAGGTTGGATTTTTCCGGCGTGATGTTCGTCGGGAAACGGCGCTCCTTCCAAGTGTAATAAAATGCGTCTTCGTAGGCGGGAATCAGATGCTTTGGATTCACGCCGATGGTTTTGGCGAGGTGCTCCGCCAGTGCTTTCGCTTCTTTCGGGCCGTGGCCGTAATTTTTTGATTCGTCGGCGATGAGTGAATCGTCCTTCCACACCGGCACGCCGTCCTTGCGCCAATATGCGGCGAGCGCATAGCGCGGCAGCGGCTCGCCGGGATACCATTTGCCCTGGCCATAATGCAGCAGCGCGCCGGGCGCAAATTTATTTCTCAGCCGGCGGATCAGTTCGCCGGATAAAATCCTTTTTTTCTTCGAGACGGCGGTGAAATTCCATTCTGGGCCGTCGGGGTCATCCACGGAAACAAATGTCGGCTCGCCGCCCATGGTCAGGCGCACGTCGCCTTTTTTCAAATCCACGTCAATCGCGTGGCCAAGCTTCTCAATGTCCGCCCACTGCTCCTCGGTATAAGGCTTGGTGACACGCGGTGATTCGTGGACGCGCGTCACGGTCATGTCGAACTCGAACTCGGTTTCGCATTCGTCCACGCCGCCGGAAATCGGCGCGGCGCTTGATGGATCAGGCGTGCAAGCGAGCGGAATATGGCCTTCGCCCGCGAGCAAGCCGGAAGTCGGATCAAGGCCAATCCAACCCGCGCCGGGCAGATAAACTTCCGTCCACGCGTGCAGGTCGGTGAAATCTTTTTCCGCGCCGCTCGGGCCGTCGAGCGATTTGACGTCCGGCTTGAGCTGGATCAAATAGCCGCTGACAAACCGCGCCGCGAGGCCGAAGTGCCGCAGCAGTTGCACGAGCAGCCACGCCGAGTCGCGGCACGAGCCGCTCAATTTGGTGAGCGTTTCTTCCGGCGTCTGCACACCGGGTTCCATGCGAATAGTGTATTTGATGTCTTTCCACAGCCGCTGGTTGATGGCGACGATAAAGTCATTCGTCGGCTGCTTTTCGCTGTCGGGCATTTCCAGCCGCTGCTGCTTGGTGCGCCGCTTGACCTCGCCAATCAGGTCGCGCCGCAGTTCGGTCAGATAGCGCGTGAAGTTCGTCGTAAGCCAGCATTTGCGCTGGAACGGCGCGAGTTCGTGGTCGAGTGCCGGATCGTAGGCGAAGGGGAATTTCTGCGCGCTCGGTTCGAGGAAAAAATCAAACGGGTTCAGCACCGACATCTCGGCGACCAAATCTACCTCGACGAGAAACTCGCGCGTCGGCTGCTCGAAGACCAGCCGCGCGGCGTAGTTGGACTGCGGATCTTGCTGCCAGTTGATGAAATGCTTTTCCGGTTTGATCTTGAGTGAATAGCTCAAAATTCGCGTGCGCGAATGCGGCGCGGGCCGGAGCCGCACGACCTGCGGGCCGAGATTGACCAGCCGGTCGTATTTATAGTGCGTCTTGTGGTGGAGCGCGACGTGAATAGACATGATTTAGGAGCGGGTGACGAGTGGCGAGTGACTTGAACCGCCCTGTTGCTGCTGCTCTTCCTGCTGCACCATGATTTCGTCTTCGAGGTTGTTGAAGTTTTGGAAAATGTAGGCGTTGAACAGCGCAGCGCCGATGTCGTTGAGCTTGCCTTGCAGCCGGTCCAGATAGTCGTGCAGGCCGGCGTCGAAAATTTCGTCAATGGTCATGAACTGCAGTTCCGCGACCAGCCGGCCGGCCAGTTTTTCGGCGTCGTTGCAGAATTTTCCCTCGGCCACGCCGGAGATTTTGCGGAGCGCCGCATTTAGCTCGCTCACGCAAAAGCGCACCGAACGCGGAAAATCCTCGTTGAGCAATAGAAATTCCGCGACGAGCCGCGGGCTGACTTCCGCGCCGTGAATGCTTTTGTAGGCGTCCCACGCGCTGCACGAACGCAAAATCGCCGACCATTCGAGCGCGTCGGTTTCGCTGACGGTTTCCGGCAGGCCTTTTTCCGGCAGGGTTTCGTAGCGCAGATCCAGGATGCGCGAGGTTTTGTCGGCGCGCTCAATGTATTTGCCCGCCTGCGCGAACCACCAGCCTTCGTTCTGAATGAGTGTGGCGTAGGTCAGCCCGATGATGAGCAGCGAGCTGTTTTTGATCTGCTGGAAAAATTCGCTGGGACTTTCCCGCCAGACCTGTCGTGCCGTGGGCGTGCGGACAAACCAATAAAGCCGGTTCAACTCCTCCCACAGTTCAATCGTAATCTGGTCGCGCACCATGCGCGCATTTTCGCGCGCCGAACAAATGGAGGAGACCAGTGAGTTCGGGTTGTCCATCTGGAAGACCAGAAATTCTGTGACGTTCTGCGCGGTGGCCTTTTTGTGCAGTGCAAAAAACTGTTCCTCATCGCCGGTGGTCTGCACGATGGGCAGCCAATGTTTGGCGAGGCGTTCCTCGTCGAGGTTACGCAGGTCGAGCAGCAGTTGCAGGTTCACGTCCACGATGCGCGCGATGTTCTCGGCGCGCTCGATGTAGCGGGACATCCAGTATAATGAGTTGGCGACGCGGCTTAACATTGGAAGATTTCGGATTTCGGATTTCGGATTTCGGATTGGAAAACAGATAGCAGCGCCACGCGGGAATCAAATCCGCAATCCGCAATCCGCAATCCGCAATTCTTTGATTTATTCATCTCCATACAAAACCCAGGTGTCCTTGCTGCCGCCGCCCTGTGACGAGTTGACGACGAGCGAGCCTTTGCGCAACGCGACGCGCGTGAGGCCGCCGGGCACGATGACGGTTTTTTCGCCGGAAATAATGTAGGGCCGCAGATCAATGTGTCGGCCTTCAAACAAGCCGTCGGTCACATGTGTGGGATGGCGCGAAAGCGAAATCGTCGGCTGCGCGATGTAGTTGCGCGGCTCGGCCTCGACCTTTTTACGGAACTCGGCGATTTCCTCTTTCGTCGCCTTCGGGCCGATCAACATGCCGTAGCCGCCGGATTCGTTCGCGGCCTTGACGACGAGTTTTTCCATGTTGTCCAAAATATATTTTTTGTCGGACTCCTCGTTGGCCAGATAAGTCGCCACATTCGGAATGATCGGCTCCTGGTCGAGATAATATTTAATCATTTTCGGCACGAAATGATACATCACCTTGTCGTCGGCAATGCCCGTGCCGATGGAGTTGGCGAGCGAGACATGGCCCGTGCGATACGCGTGAACCAGCCCCGGCACGCCCAGCATTGAGTCACGGCGGAACACCGTCGGATCGAGAAAATCATCATCCAGCCGGCGGTAAATGACGTGGACCGGCTGCAAACCTTTCGTCGTGCGCATGAACACGCGCGCGTCGCGCACCACGAGGTCGCGGCCCTCGACGATTTCAATACCCATCTGCCGCGCGAGGTAAGTGTGCTCGAAGTAGGCCGAGTTCGCCGCGCCCGGCGTGAGCAGCACCACCGTCGGATCGGACACGCCGGCGGGCGCGATGTATTGCAGCATCCGCAGCAGCTCGCGCGGATAATCCTCCACTGGCCGCACGCCGACACTTTCAAACATCTGCGGAAAGGTCCGTTTCATCGCGCGCCGGTTTTCCAGCACATAGCTGACGCCGCTGGGACAACGACCGTTGTCCTCCAGCACGAGGTAATTTCCCTTGTTATCGCGGATCAGATCCGTGCCGCAAATATGGATGTAAATGTCCTTCGGCACGTTGAAGTTCACGAACTCGCGCCGGAAATGTTTCCCGGACAAAATATAAAACGGCGGGATGATGCCGTCCTTCAAAATTTTCTGCTCGTGGTAAAGGTCGTGCAGGAAAAGATTCAACGCCGTGATGCGCTGCACCAGGCCGCGCTCCAGAAATTCCCATTCCTTCGCCGGGATGATGCGCGGCAGCAGGTCGAACGGGAAAATTTTTTCCGTGCCCGCGGAGTCGCCATAGACGTTGAAGGTGACGCCCTGCCGCAGAAACGCCAGGTCCACCGACTGGCGCTTGTTGTTAAACTCATCCAGCGTGAGCGCCTGGAACAGCTCGCGGAACCGGGCATAATGCGGGCGCAGTTGGTCGCCCGGCGCGATCATTTCGTCGAAAAAATCTTCCGCGCGATAACCGTTGAGCAGGGACGCCGGGGGTTGTGATTTGGTCTGGTTGGTCATTTTGTGACAGAGCGTTCAAACGAAGCATCTCATCCCTTGATGGCCGAAACCAGTTAAATGCACGCTGTATTTGATACAGGGCAGACGCGGTTGCCTGTGTTTGACTGAAAGATCGGCACTTTGCATAAACCTCGTTTAGCAGCCGGCTTGCCAACTGGAAAAATGAGCTTAAGCGGCAGTTGAAGATGGTGAAAACACCTTGAGCGTTCACCGGGCTTGAGGTATAAACAAATTATGACATTGAAAGCCATCATCCACAAAGCGGAAGAAGGCGGCTTCTGGGCCGAGGTGCCGGCGTTGCCGGGCTGTCTCACCCAGGCGGAAACGCTCGATGAATTGCAGGCCAACCTGCGCGAAGCCATCGAACTGTGGCTGTCCGTGGATGACGAAGTGACCGAATCGAATGCCAGTGACAAGGTGATGGAGCTGACGGTGTAAAACAGACTTCCGGTGGTGAAAACTTATCTGTGTGAACACTGAAAGTTGACATGATGGGTGAATGTCCGCACTTCAGTGTAGTATGAAACAAGTTTCCGGCAAAGAATTTATCCGGCTCATCCAGCAGCGCGGCTGGCGGCTCAAGCGCATCAACGGCAGCCATCATATTTTCACCAAGGAAGGTCAGCGTGAACGCATCGTCATTCCGGTTCACGGCAACCAGCCACTGAAACTTGGTTTACTGAAACACCAGATGAAAATTGCCGGCCTAACCGAAGCGGATTTGTGATTGGCTGGCAGGCTGACAAAATCTAAACTGCATTTATGAATTTGCCCGGATTTCCGATTACCCGTCCGCGCCGGTTGCGGACCTCGCCCGCGTTGCGCCGGCTCGTGGCCGAAACGTCGCTGAATGTTTCGCAGCTCGTCTTGCCGCTGTTTGCACGCTCCGGCAAAAAACTTCGCCGCCCCGTGGACGCCATGCCCGGTGTGTTTCAACTTTCGCCGGATGAAATTTTGCGCGAGGCCGCAGCGGCGCACGCGCTCGGCATTCCGGCGGTTTTGCTCTTCGGCATTCCTGACAAAAAAGACGAGAAGGCCAGCGGCGCTTATGCCAAGAACGGCATTGTGCAGCAAACCGTGCGACTGCTGAAAAAAGAATTGCCGTCGCTGCTCGTCATCACGGACGTTTGCCTGTGCGAATACATGAGCCACGGCCATTGCGGCATCGTCCAAAGCGGAAAAATTTTGAACGACCCGTCGCTCAAGCTGCTTGCGCAAACGGCGGCGAGCCACGCGGTGGCGGGCGCAGACATCGTCGCGCCGAGCGACATGATGGACGGCCGTGTGCGCGCCATCCGCGCGGCGTTGGACAACGACGGTTTTCTCGACACGCCGATCATGAGCTACGCGGCGAAGTTTGCGTCGGCGTTTTACGGCCCGTTCCGCGAGGTGGCGGAATCCGCGCCGAGCTTCGGCGACCGGCGCAGCTACCAGATGGACGCGGCGAACGCCAACGAGGCGTTGCGCGAGGTGGCGCTGGATATTCAAGAAGGCGCGGACATTGTGATGGTGAAACCGGGCATTGCCTATCTGGACATCATTCACCGCGTTAAGACGGAGTTCGGCCTGCCGACGGCCGCCTATGCCGTGAGCGGCGAGCACGCGATGATCAAGGCTGCCGCCGCGAACGGCTGGATTGACGAGCGTGGCGTGACGCTCGAAAGCCTGCTGGCGATGCGCCGGGCCGGTGCGGACATCTTGATTACTTACGCGGCGATGGACGTGGCGCGGTGGCTGAAATAGGTGCTGGGGTTTGGCGTCTTGGGGCTGGGGCAAAAAATGAAAGCCGAACTCAAGAACCGAAACCCCGGAAGCCAGCCCCAAAATCCCAGACCCGAATTTCCGTTTGCCATGCGCCTTCCGGCAGGCTAGGCTGCGCGTTCATTTTTCACTATGATTGGAACAATTCGCAAACATTCTAAATGGCTCTGGGTGGTGATCATCACCCTGACGGTCATCTCGTTCATATACTGGGGCGCGGCTCCGGCCCAGCGCGGCGGCGGCGGACGCGGCGGCGATTTTGGTTCCATCAACGGGAAAAAAATCACGCAGCAGCAATATTTGGACGCGTTCCATGAATTCCAAATATTTTATCTGTTCAACTACGGCACCTGGCCGGACAAGAAAAGCAACCTGTCCCAATCCGACATGGAGCGCGAAACCTATGTCCGCCTGCTGCTCATTCAAAAAGCCTCCGACCTGGGCATCCATGTCGGCGTGGACACGGCGGCGGATGTAGCGAACCAGCGGCTGCGGTCGCTCGGGCGCAACGGCCAGATAGTGTCGGTGACAGATTTTGCAAAACAGGTTTTGCAGCCGGAAGGGCTGACCGTGACCGACTTCGAAAATTTCTGCCGCCATGACGCCGCCATTCGGCAGCTCGTCGAGTCCATCGGATCATCCGGCGCGCTCATCACCCCGCAGGAAGCCGCCGCTTCTTACCAGCGCGAACATCAGGAGTTGTCGTCGCAGGCCGTCTTCTTGTCCGCCCGGAGCTATCTCCCGTCCGTCACGGTGACGCCGGCGGCCGTCGGACAGTTCTACACCAATTACCTCGCGGAATACCGCCTGCCGGACCGCGTGCAGGTGAATTATGTCGCATTTGAAGTGACGAATTTCCTCGCACAATCCCAGGCGGAATGGGCAAAGACCAATTTCAACGAGCAGATTGATGCGGTTTATCTGCAATATGGTTCACAGGCATTTCCCGACGCCAAAACGCCCGCCGACGCCAAGGCCAAAATCCGCGACATGATGATTCGCCAGCGTGCGCTGGTGGACGCGCGCGCATTGGCCAACGACTTCGCCAGCACCGTCTTCAACCTCTCGCCCGCGAGCGCAGACAACCTCGCGACCGTGGCGAAGCAAAAAGGGTTCACGGTTCGGACGACCGCGCCGTTCAGCGCCGAGACCGGCCCGCAGGAATTCACCGCGCCGGAAGGTTTCGCCAAGATCGCGTTCGGCCTGACGCCGGATGAACCGTTTGTGAATCCGATCGTCAGCACCAACGCCGTCTATGTCATCGCGCTCGCCAAACAGCTGCCGAGCGAAATTCCGTCGTTCGCGAGCATCCAGGCACAGGTGACGCAGGATTATCAGATGCAGCAGGCCACCGTCCTCGCCCGCGAAGCCGGAACGAACGCCTACATCCGGCTCACGGTCGCCATGGCCGGCGGAAAAAGTTTTGCCGCCGCCTGCGCCGCCGCCGGATTGCAACCGCAGTCGCTCCCGCCGTTTTCCATCAGCACGCGCGAATTGCCGGCGCTGGCCGGTCGCGCGGAGTTGAACCAGGTGAAGCAGGCGGCGTTCACCACGCAAATCGGTCACATCAGCAACTTCACGGAAACCGACGATGGCGGATTCATCCTGTTCGTCCAGTCGCAATTGCCGGTGGACCAGTCGGTGATGAACGCCGAACTGCCGCAGTTCGTTGAAACGCTCCGCCGCTCGCGCGAAAACGAGGCGTTTCAGACCTGGCTGAACGTCGAGGCCAATCGCACTTTGGGCAACATGCCATTCGCGCGGCGGCAGGCGGCCGGAAGCCAGTAAGCCGCCGTGACTGTGGCCATCAAACTCTCGTCGCCCGCCACGCGCGAGTTCTGGGAAATCCCCGTCCTGTTCGAGGACGAACATCTGCTCGCGCTCGACAAACCGGCACGCCTGCTGACGTCACCTGATCCCGACAACTTGGGACGTCCGAGCCTAATGAAGCTGCTGCACACCGCCATCGCCGACAAAAAACCGTGGGCGGCGGAACGCAGTCTGGAATATCTCAACAATGCCAATCAGCCCGACTTTGACGCCGGCGGCGTGATTCTCCTCGCCAAAACCAAGCCGGCGTTCATCGCGCTCGCCAACCTGGTCAGCTCGGAAAAAGTGCGGATTAAATATGTCGCGCTCGTCCACGGCGAACCGCTGGAAAACCAGTTTGAAGTGAACGCCAGGCTGGCGCCACATCCGGTCACGCCCGGCGTGATGCGCGTGGACCCGCAGGACGGCAAGCAGGCGACGACGCGGTTTGAAGTGCTCGAAAATTTTTCGCGCCACGGCTACGCGCTGGTTAAATGTGAACCTCTGCTGGAGCGTCTGCATCAGGTGCGAGTTCATGCCAGCCACGTCGGTTTGAAAATCGTCGGCGATGAAGTTTACGGCGGCAAGCCGCTCTGGCTGTCACGACTGAAGAAGGATTACCGGCTCAAGCCCGGCCGCGAGGAACGTCCGCTGCTCGGTCGTGTCGCGCTGCACATCGAGGAATTGACCCTGCCGCACCCGTTCACGAACGAAACCGTGACGATCAAAAGCGAATGGCCGAAGGATTTGAAAGTCGCGCTGAAGTATCTGCGGCAGTATTCGGTTGCCGGTTGAAAGTTGCACGTTGCAGGTTTTTTAAATTGCAACCTTCAACCTTTAATTTGCAACACACCAGTTAAGAATCGCCTTCTGCACATGCAGCCGGTTTTCCGCCTGCGTGAAAATCGTATCGGCGTTCGCCTCGAAGGTTTCCGCGTCGATCTCCTTGCCGCGATACGCCGGCAGGCAGTGCATCACCAGCGCGCCGGGTTTGGCGAGCTTCACGAGCTTGTCATTGATCTGATAGCCGGCAAAAGTTTTGATGCGTTCGTCCGCTTCCGCCTCCTTGCCCATCGAGACCCAGACATCGGTGTAAAGTGCGTCCGCGCCGGTTGCGGCGGTTTTCAAGTCTTCCGTGACAATGATTTTTCCGCCCGCGCGTTTCAAGATTTCCGCTGACGGCTGGAACGCCTTCGGCGCGGCGACGCGCAGTTCAAAACCCAATTTCGCCGCAGCCCAAATCCACGACACCAGCATGTTGCACGCGCCGTCGCCGATGAACGTGACAACTTTGCCCGCAATCGGCCCGCGCTTTTCTTCAAACGTAAAAATGTCCGTCAGCACCTGGCACGGATGCTCGTCGTCCGTCAGCGCGTTGATGGTCGGGATGCCGGAAAATTCGGCGAACTCCTCCACGTCGCTCTGCGCGAATGTGCGGATGACCGCGCCGTGGATCATCCGGCCCAGCACGCGCGCGGTGTCCTTGATCGGCTCGCCGCGGCCGAGCTGGATGTCATTTGTGTTGAGAAACATCACGCCCGCGCCGAGTTCGCGCAGGCCGGTCTCGAACGAAACCCGCGTGCGCGTGGACGACTTGGAAAAGATCAGCGCCCACGTCTGGCCGGCGAGCGGCTGCGTCTGGTGCCGGCCGCGTTCTTTTTTGAAAACCACCGAGTCGCGCAGGATTTTCTCAAAGTCCGCGCTCGGCAGTTTTTCCAATGACAACAGATGTTTCATGTCTCAACAATTTTTGGGAGATTTCCAACCAAAGAAAATTTTATAACCAAAATGAACCGCGCCGTCACTTCTTTTTCTTCGCCCCGTCGGCCGCGCGCCAGAGATACCACGCTGCCGTGGTCGCGTGCGGCCGCCATTTTTCACCAAACTTGAGCAGGGCTTTCGGTTTCGGCATTTCCCGTTTTTTGTAGGCGATGCGAAAGCCGCTGCGCACGCCAAAATCGTCCACCGGCAAAACGTCCTTCCGGCCGAGCTGGAAAATCAAAAGCATCTCCACCGTCCAGCGTCCGACGCCGCGCGCTTCGGTCAGGCGTTCGATGATTTCCTCGTCGCCCAGTTTTTCAATTTGGCGCGACGATGGAATCGTGCCGTCCAAAGTTTTTGCCGCGATGTCGCGGATGGCCGCGATTTTGGCAAAGGAAAATCCGCACGCGCGAAGCTGTTCGTCTGTCACCTTCGCCAGATCTTCCGGCTTCGGAAACCGGCGTTTGGGGAACAGTTTTTTAAACCGTCCGAGGATGTTTCCCGCCGCCGTGGCATGAAGCTGCTGATGCGCGAACGCCAGCACAAGCGATCGAAAAGGCGAGCGCCACGGCTCATGCTCCAGTTTGCACGGGCCGATTTCACGGATGAGCCGTCGCATCACCGGATCAACGGCGGACAGATGTTTCAGCGCGGCGGCGTTCATGCAAAATCACGCCAGCGATTTGACGAGTTCCTCGATTTTGGCGATGCCCTCGGCGGCTTCCTGTGGCTTCAAGTTCAACGGCGGCAGCAGCCGGATGACGTGTGTGCCGGCGGGAATGGTCATCACGCCCGCCGCGTGCAGCCGGTTGACGAACTGGATCGCCGCCGGTTTGTCGCTCGCGGCGAACGCCGGAATTTTTTCCGCCAGTTCCAAACCGAGCATGAAGCCAAGGCCACGCGCATTGACGACGACGCCTGGATAGGTTTTCACGAGCTGTTCCAATTCAGCCTGCATCCACGCACCGAGCTTGCGTGCATGTTCGTCCAGTTTTTCGCGTTCAACGACCTCAAGAATTTTCAGCGCCACGGCGCAGGCCAGCGGCGTGCCGCCAAACGTCGAGGCGTGCGTGCCCGGCCCGAGCAAATCCTGAAACGGCGCGCGCACCCAGAACGCGCCGATGGGAAAGCCGCCGCCGAGCGACTTGGCCATCGAAAGGCCGTCGGGCAGAAATTTTTCGCCGCCGGGAACGCCTTCGAGAATCCGCTGGAAGCTCTGGAACTTGCCCGTCCGAAAATATCCGCACTGCACGCCGTCCATGAGCAGCAGCAGTTTTTTCTCGTCGCACAACGCCCGCAGGCCGAGCAGATATTCCGGCGTGGCCGGCGTGACGCCGCCTTCACCCTGCACGCCTTCGATCATGATGGCGACCGTCGCGGGCGAAATCGAAGCGCGCGCGGCAGCCAGATCGTTGAACGGAATATGCCGGAAACCGGGCATCATTGGCTCGAAACCTTTTTTGACTTTTTCCTGGCCGGTGGCGGCGATGCCGGCCAGCGTGCGGCCGTGAAAGGAATTGGTCGCCGTCAAAATTTCAAATCGGCCTTCGTCGTGGCCGAATTTCCTCGCGAGTTTGAACAGGCCTTCGTTCGCCTCGGCGCCGCTGTTGCTGAAGAAAACTTTGCCCGCGCCGATGCGCTTCACAATTTCCGCCGCGAGCCGGCCCTGCGGTTCGGTGAAATAAAGATTCGAAACGTGGATCAATTTTTTCGACTGCTCACCGAGCGCCTCGGTGATGGCTGGGTGCGCGTGGCCGAGACAGCACACGGCGATGCCGCTACCGAGATCGAGATAACGCTTGCCGGTGACGTCGAACAAATAGCTGCCCGCGCCATGGCTTAAGACGATTTCAAAACGTCCATAGCTGGGCACGACGCTTTTCGCGAACAGCTCGCGGATGGATTCGTAGTCATTCCGCACAATCGGCGGCGGTGTTGGGACAATTTCTTTCATTTCGGATTGGCGATTGCGGATTGCGGATTGTTTTTCACGCGTGCGGTTTTAACCGATGCCACGACAATGGCAAGAATTTCTTCACCCTCTTTCGTCAAATTGGCAACCAATGCTGGTTTTATTTGGCCGGTTTCGACCAGCATTTCGAGCCAGTAAAGCGATTCATCGCACTCTTCCTCAACGATGCCGAGTTTGGCGATGAAGTCAGGCCGAGATTTGGCGCGACAGACGGCGCGGTAATTCGCGCCGACAGAAGTTCCGCACCGCAGGAGTTGGCGACCGATAATCGAAGCGGTTTGATTGTGCGGCAAAGCTTCGACCAATTTCACAATCCGAATTCCGAATTGCTTGGTTCGCCGCTTGAGTTCTTCCGCATTCACGTGCGCCAGTATTTTGTTAATCCGCAATCCGCAATCGCCAATCCGAAATTACAACACTACTTCCGTGCCCACGCCTTTGTCGGTGAAAATTTCCAGCATCACCGCGTGCGGCACGCGGCCATCCACGAAGGAAACTTTTTCCACGCCGGATTTGATGGCGGCGACGGCGCTGTCCACTTTCGGAATCATGCCCTTGTCCACGATGCCGGCGGCCTTGAGCGCGGGCACTTCGCCGGTCTGCAAGTGCG
>Ga0316231_1001048_pt1 | contig 33260 bp, 25 predicted proteins | sample TBH18027metaG_FD_206002 | JGI IMG/M metagenome (GOLD analysis project Ga0316231, IMG submission 206002) | Freshwater microbial communities from Trout Bog Lake, Wisconsin, USA - TBH18027 | ecosystem: Environmental > Aquatic > Freshwater > Lake > Hypolimnion/Profundal zone | place: USA: Wisconsin... | reverse complement strand
AAGCGGGTATTTGGTTTGGATCGCTGCACATGGCGCGGGCTGGCGCACTTCAAGGCGCACGTGATGTCGGCTGTACTGGCGTACAATTTCAAAGTCTTCGCCAGGCTATCGCGACAGACGCTATAACCTGGCGTTGCAAGTTTTGAGCAGAAAAGCCGAGGGGGCGCTCGCGCTGAAATTCTTAAAAGGCGGTCTGAACGGCGTCAAGCCGCAAAATTGAGTCTACTTTAACCAAAACAGCCTGATCAATGAAAAATATCATTAAATACTAATTTAGCGCCCGCGCACAATTCGCGTGTTTATGGATGAGAACTAACTACAGGCAGTACAAAATCATGATTGCGCAGGCATCACCCAAAATCTAAGTAGCAGTGCTGCCGACAGCGCACATGCTGCAGAAAAGCCGAAGGCTGCAAACGAATTGATGGACTGCCACAACCAGCCGAACAGTATGGAAGCCGGCAGCAGCATGAAACCCGCAACCAGATTGAACCAGCCGTAAGCGGTGCCCAACTGCTCGCGCGGAGCCAGGTCGGCGACCAGTGCTTTTTCGGCGCCTTCTGTTGCGGCGAGAAACAGACCGTAAAAAGCGAACAGCGGCCACAGTAACAAAGTGTGAAAACCATTGATGCCCAGTAGAAGGTAGAACAAACCATAGGTCAGCCAGCCAGCGAGTATCAGCCTGGTTCGTCCGTGCCGGTCAGACAGTGCGGACAGCGGTACGGAAAACAGCATGGCCACCCCCGAGACCAGTGCCCAGAGCAGCGGTACTTGATAATCGGCTAGCCCCAGTTCCTTTGCACGCAGCAGCAGGAACATGTTCGACGAATTGCCCAGCGTGAATAGCGCCATCACCAGCAGGTATCGCTTGTAAACCGATGGAAAACCAGCCATCTTCAATGAAAATGGCGGGGCTTTGACTACCGGAACCACTGACGCTTCCCTGATGGACAAGGCCAGTGCAATAGTGATGATGCCCGGTACGACAGACCACAGGAAGACGTTTTTGAGTGGCACCCCACGCGATAATAGCCAGGCGGCCAGCAGCGGCCCGATCACCGCGCCCGCATTATCCATCGCGCGATGCAGGCCAAACGCCAGGCCTCGCTGCTCATTATTCACCGCGCCGGCTAGCAGCGCATCGCGAGGAGAGGTGCGCAGTCCTTTGCCTGCCCGGTCAGCGAAGCGCAGTGCCATCACTATCGGCCAGCTCGTCACCAGATAAAATAAGGGACGCGACAATGCAGCCAGTCCATAGCCTCCGGCCACCCAGCCTTTGGCGTGCCATCGCTTGTCCATCAGTACGCCCGAAAATAGCTTCAACAAGCTGGCAGTAGCTTCCGCCACTCCTTCAATCAGTCCGAGCGCGTGCGGCCCTGCCATCAGCACAGAGCTCAGGAATAGCGGCATCAGCGGGTAAATCAGTTCGCTGGTAGAGTCGTTGAACAAACTCACCAGTCCGAGCAGCCAGACGGTACGGGGTAGCGACAATATTGCTTTAAACATTGTATTGTTCAGCTGATTGTTATGGTTCGAACGGGTACCGGTATAGTGGAAACATTACCACAAAGCAGCATAGGACTTGTGCAGAGTTGACACTTATCGTATTCGCCGCTGTCTGTTAAAGAACACTGCTCTGCAAGCAACTTAATTTCACGATGGTCGCCGATAGTGTTATACCCGCGTCACAAATTACGGATAAAATCAGTTTGAGCCTAATCCTCGGCTAATTATTCATGGCTGAAATGTATTTACTCTGTACATAATGTGAACTTGCATCAGATGCATTTGGCAGTGCTCAGGTATAACAGGATACGCCTTTTAATTTTATGGATATGAAAAAATACATTCCCTTACTCATTGCTGCGAGCCTAGCCGGGTGTGCCACCTATCAGCCCTCGCCGCTCAAAACGCGTGCAAATGCCACCAGAGATATTTCGCATATCGTCGTTAATGCAGCAGATATACCATTACCTGACCTTGCAACTCACCGGTTTGATCCTAGCGATGGACTGGACATGACAGAAGTGGCGATGCTGGCTGTTGCGAATAATCCGCAACTCAAACTTGCCCGGGATGATGCAGGGATCAGCCACGCGCAGGCATTTGCTGCCGGTTTGCTGCCTGACCCGCAACTGGGTATCAGTCGTGAGACACCTAGCAATGGTGGTCCTGGCAGCACCAGCGCATTTAATCTAGGCCTCAGTTATGACGTGAATGGATTACTGACACATTCAGCCGGTAAGCGCGCAGCGCAGGCAGTGGTACAGCAGGTCGATCTCAATCTGTTATGGCAGGAATGGCAGATCGTCAGCGGGGCGCGACTGTTATTTGTGCGCAATCTGTCACAACAAGCACTGCTGGATATTTTGCAGCAGGAACATGCGCTGCTGGCTGCGCGTTATGCCGCAATGAGACAGGCAGTCGGATCAGGAGAAGTCACGCTGGATGCGGTGAATGTGGATCTGGCAGCATTGCAAACGATGCAAACCTCAACCAATGATTTATCGCGCCAGATCAATACCAACCGGCACGCACTTAACGAACTGCTGGGGTTGGCGTCCGACACACAGTTATTGCTGGTGGGTGATGCAGATATCCCGCCATTGGATGAGGACACAATACGTGCAAGCATCTCGCATCTGGCTGAACGGCGTCCTGATCTGCGTGCACTGGAATATGGTTATGCAAGCCAGGAGCAGCGCGTGCGCATGTCGATACTGGCACAGTTTCCGGTACTCAATGTCGGTTTGACGCGCGCCCGTGACACCTCTGGTCTGTATACACAAGGGGTGGGTATGACGTTAAGTTTGCCGGTTTTTAATGGCAATCGCGGCAATATTGCGATCGAGCAGGCTACCCGGCAAAAACTGCATGACGAATATCAGTTGCGCCTCAATAGTACGACGAATGAAATTACCCGGATTTTGCAGGATCAACAGTTGCTCGAAGCGCAATTATACAATACAAAGCAAGGAGAGGCAGCGATGGGCGTCGCTTCTGACAACGCTCAGCACGCCTTTGCCCTTGGCAATATAGACAGTCTGATTTATACCAGTCTGCGCAATGCCCGTCTTGCAAAACAGGCTGAAGCGATCCTCATCAAACAAACGATACTGGAACAGCGTGTGGCGCTGTTAACGTTACTGGGTGGTGAGTTGCCTGAAGTTGCGCCTATCAAAAACAAGGAATAATGATGAAAATACTGTTTACACTGCTGTCCCTGATCCTCATGTTCCCTGTATTTGCTTTGCCCGAAGCGGAACCCAGCGTGCTGATTCAAACCGTTTCACTGCAAAAACAGCCGATTGGAGAAAAAATCACGGCCTACGGCAGCATCATGCCTGCTATGGGTGCGACAGAAAACATCAGTTTCCCGCGCGCGGGGCAAATTGCTCACTTGTATGTACTGGCAGGGCAAGTGGTTAAAAGGGGCCAGCCCTTGCTGGAATTTGCTACCGACCCGAATGCGGAGGTACTTTATCGCCAGGCTGAGACAACACTGGTTTTTGCGCGCAGTGAATTGACGCGTACCCTAGATATGACGGCTCGTCAGCTTGCCACACAGTCGCAACTTGCCTCAGCACGCAAGGCATTACAGGATGCACAGGCAAACCTTGCCGCGCAAACCGGCATCGGCGCAGGAACGCAAACCCAACGGATCAACGCATCGTTTGATGGCGTGGTCTCACAGTTGTCTGCACAACAAGGTGATCGCCTGCTGCCAGGGGCTTTAATCCTGCAACTGGCAAAAGTTGGCAAGTTGCGCGCCACGCTGGGAGTCGAACCGGAAGACATTGGCCGTTTGCGGCCAGGTATGCAAGTCGAGATTAATTCCGTGTTTGCGCATCAACCCGCCGTGGCCTCCAGATTATTGCAAATTCACGGCGTCATCAACCCGCTTACGCGTCTGGTGGATGTAGATGTCCAGTTGCCGGACACTACAGGCAGCCTGTTACCCGGCATGCAAATACGCGGCACGATTATGCTGGATAACAAGGAATCCCGGGTGGTGCCGCGCGCCGCCGTGCTGCGCGATGAACAAGGCAGTTTTCTGTATCAGATACGTGCGCATCATGCTGTGCGTGTGCCGGTGACAGCGGGGATCGAAAGTGGCAATAATGTCGCAGTCAGCGGTGCGCTCGACAGCAAACGCTCCGTGGTGGTGTCCGGCAATTATGAGTTGCAGGACGGCATGCTGGTACGAGAGGCCAAACCGTGAATCTGTCCAGCTGGATGCAGACGCATCGCCGTTCCATCCTGTTTTTCCTGCTGATGCTGGCGGTTGCGGGCCTATTCGCCGCATTCAAACTGCCTGTCGCATTGTTCCCCAATGTGGACTTTCCACGCGTGGTTGTCATGCTGGATGCCGGTGACCGGCCTGCCGAGCAGATGGAAATCCAAGTGACCATGCTAGCAGAAGAAGCGATACGGCGCGTACCGGGCGTACAAAATGTGCGTTCCACCACCAGTCGTGGTTCCGCAGAAATGTCAGTCAATTTTGCCTGGGGCAGCGACATGCCACTGGCTGCCACCGAAATCAGCCAGGCGGTGGCACAACTTCTGCCGCAATTGCCTGCAGGCACGCAGATGTCAGTCAAACGCATGGATCCGACCGTGTTTCCGATTGTGGCTTACAGCCTGACCTCTGATACCCAGTCATTGACTCAGCTCTACGACCTGGGGCAATATCAGCTGCGTCCGCTGTTGTCTGGTGTAGAAGGAGTAGCGCGCATACAGGTTATCGGCGGCGCACAGGAAGAATTTCAGGTGATGGTCAATCCCGGACGTTTGCAGTCTTACGGCCTAGCGATGTCCGACGTGTCAAAAGCATTGGCTGCCGCCAATGTCGTCACGGCGGTGGGGCGACTGGAAGATCATTACAAACTCTACCTTGGTATCGCAGATACCCGCTTAAAAAATATCGAGGACGTGCGGCAGACCGTACTCAGAAGCGGCAGCAATGGCCTAGTTCGTCTGGAGGATGTAGCCCAGGTCAGGCGCAGCACTGTGCCACAGTGGCTGCGCGTGAACGCGGACGGGCATGATGCAGTACTGGTACAGGTCTATCAGCAGCCCGGCAGCAACAGTGTACAGATTGCCGGCAATATCAAGGCCAAACTGGACGGCTACCGCAAGCAATTACCCAGGGGCGTCAAACTTGCCAACTGGTATGATCAAAGCCGGCTGGTGGTTGATTCTGCCGCCAGCGTGCGGGATGCGATTCTGATCGGCATAGGCCTGGCGGCCCTGGTGTTGCTGGCTTTTCTGCGCAATCTGAAAATCATGCTGATCGCCATTGTGGTGGTTCCTGCCGTGCTTGCCGCCACGGTGGTATTGCTGGATGTATTCCACATGAGTTTCAATATCATGACGCTGGGCGGCATGGCCGCTGCGGTGGGCTTGATCATTGATGACGCAATCGTGATGGTCGAGCATATCGTACGTCGTTTGCGCGATGCACCTGCAGAGCACCACGGGCAAGTTTTGAGCGCCGCAGGCGAATTTTTACGCCCGCTGACCGCTTCCTCTGCCTCTACGGTGATTATCTTCGTGCCGCTGGCTTTTCTCGATGGCGTGACAGGCGCATTCTTCCGCGCCTTGTCGCTAACCATGGCCGCTGCGCTGATCATCTCCTTTTTAGTGACTGCGCTGGCCGTACCGATACTGGCAGATCATCTACTCAATGAAAAAGATGCCAATCAGAAGGAAGGCGGTCGTTTCAGCGATTGGCTGCATGTCAAATATGACGCATTGATGCGCCGTCTGCTGGCCAAACCGCTACTGCTGCTGATCGGGGTTATACCTTTGCTGGCACTGGGCTGGGTTGCCTGGCATCAGGTAGGCTCAGGCTTTATGCCAACCATGGATGAGGGTGGCTTTATCCTGGATTACCGCTCTGAACCCGGCACCTCGCTGACTGAAACCGACCGGCTGCTGCGCCAGGTGGAAACCATCATTCGTGCCAATCCGAATGTCGACACTTATTCGCGCCGCACCGGCACGCAGCTGGGTGGCGGGCTGACCGAGGCGAATCAGGGCGATTTCTTTATTCGCCTCAAACCTGCACCACGCGCGCCGATTGAAGAAGTCATGAATCAGATACGCAACCAGGTAACGCTGCAAGTGCCGGGACTGGATATTGAAACCGCACAACTGATGGAAGACCTGATCGGCGATTTGACTGCCGTACCTCAGCCTATCGAGGTAAAGCTGTTTTCTGATGACATGACCGTACTCACCTCGCTGGCGGAAAAAACCGCTGCAAATCTGGCCAAAATCCAGGGTGTGGTGGAAATTCGCAACGGCATCAATCCGGCAGGAGATGCGCTGAACATCGTGGTTGACCGTGTACAGGCCTCTCTTGAAGGGGTTGACCCCGAATCCGTCACGCTGATGATACAGGATGCACTGACAGGACAAGTCACCACACAGATTCGCGAAGGCATTAAGATGACCGGCGTGCGCGTATGGCTGCCCAAAACGCTACGCAGCAGCGAAAATGAGTTGGGACAGCTGCTGTTACGCGCCCCCGACGGACATTTTTTCCCGTTGAAGCGCGTGGCATCATTCAATACCGTTTCAGGCCAGCCGCAAATCAGCCGGGAAAATTTCAAACGCATGGTTGCGGTAACCGCGCGCATCAGCGGGCGCGACATGGGATCCGTGATGCGGGATGTCAAACAGACTTTGGATACGCCAGGCATGTTGCCGACTGGCGTTTACTATGAACTGGGCGGACTCTACCAGCAGCAGCAAATCGCCTTCCAGGGCATGATGATGGTGTTCGCTTCATCAGTTGCGCTGGTATTTCTGCTGTTGCTGTTTATCTATGAACGCTTCAAGGTGGCAACGGTGATTTTGCTGATGCCTTTATTATCCTTGTCGGCTGTATTTGTCGGCTTGTGGATAACCGGTATTGAGTTGAATATCTCGGCCATGATGGGCATGACGATGATCGTCGGTATCGTCACGGAAGTTGCGATATTTTATTTTTCCGAATATTTCAGTCTGCCGTCCAAGAACAACTTCGCCGAGGCCTTGATCGAAGCCGGAGTCAACCGGATGCGGCCGATTATCATGACGACACTGGCAGCCATTCTGACCTTGCTGCCCCTGGCGCTGGCCATCGGCCAGGGTTCAGCCATGCAACAGCCGCTGGCAATCGCCATCATCGCAGGTCTGATATTGCAACTGCCGCTGGTATTGCTGGTTATGCCTGTGTTGTACAGCGTGTTTGAAAAAAACAGAGCCGAGAATAATTAATCTTTGGACTAATGCTGTGCTAATTCAGGGTGCGTAAAGTGATCATCACGGTAGAAGGTTAATGACCGAAATTCAATCAACTTTAAAAGGAATCCCACCATGAAACAACCACTCAACACAAACTACAAAAAAACGTCCCAGCCTTGCTGGCGATCACGGTGAGCGCTTTTGCCATCAATGCATCAGCTTACAGCGGTGAGAAACTGGCCGGAGAAGCCAAAATCAGCATGGGCGAGGCGCGCGCAATTGCCCTCAAGGTACATCCGGTAAAATTACCGATGAAGAGCTGAAGAAAGACGGCGGTGGTAGCGGCCTGCGCTATTCTTTCGATATCCGGCACGGCAAAGTAACTCAGAAAGTCGGTGTGGATGCGCAAACCGGCCAGGTACTTGAAAACAAGCCAGAAGGAAAAAATCCGGACGAGTTTTTAGTAATTGAAACCAACTCTTGAAGGCGGTTGCTTGTTTTTGTAATTGAAGCTCAAATAGTCAGCAAATGTCATGCTGGATTTTCGGGCTAATAGACGAAGCGCTCATGCAAGGATTCAAGATTGAGTTCCTGCAAGATGTACTCCAGACGTGATTTTGCATCCTTGCGGGGCTGGCCGGTGAGGCGGGCGATGATCAGTTCATTTTTCATTGAATGTTCCCAGCCTACCAGTTCCGTCACGGTGACCTGATAGCCGCGTGATTCCAGCAGCAGGCAACGCAATACATTGGTCAAATGGCTACCGAATTCACGGGCATGAATCGGATGACGCCAGATTTCCGATAAGGGAGTTTTGCCAAACGACTGGTTTTTGTGCTTGTTCAATACGGCAGCCACTTCAGCCTGGCAGCAGGGAACCAGTACAATGACGCGCGATTTTTTATGCAACGCGAATTTAATCGCGTCATCAGTGGCTGTGTTACAGGCGTGCAATGCGGTGACGATATCGATTTGCCCGGGAAGTTCTGGTGAGTGTATCGATTCTTCCACCGACAGATTAAGAAACGACATGCGCTCAAACTTTAATCTGGCGGCTAGTTCCTGTGATTTGACGACCAGAGCTTCTCGCGTCTCGATACCGTAAATATGACCGGCTATACGGGATTTGAAAAATAAATCATACAGGATAAATCCCAAATAAGACTTCCCGGCACCATGATCAGCCAGTGTCAGTTCTTTTTTACCGGTCAGGATTTCATGTAGCAGGGGTTCGATGAAGTGAAACAGATGATACACCTGTTTGAGCTTACGTCGGCTGTCCTGATTGAGTTTGCCATCCCGGGTCAGGATATGCAGTTCTTTTAACAGTTCAATCGACTGTTCAGCTTTGATTTCAGGAATGAGGCTCATGTTTGCTTTAGAATAGGGTGGACGGCAGCATTATCCTATAAAAAGCATCTGAGCCTGTCTGATTTGAACGGCTTGCAGTCATGGCAATATGCCCGCTTTTATGCGACTGCTGAAATCCTCTTACGAAGTTGCACCGCGCTTTAATTTTCTCTGACATGATGACTACACTTTCTACTGTACCCCTGGCGCACCCGCTGCGAAATCGCAGCTTTCTGATGCTGCTGGGTTTTCGTATCCAGATTGTGCTGGCTTATCAAATTATCGCCGTGGTGGTCGGCTGGCACATTTATGAACTGACGCACGATGCGCTGGCGCTGGGATTGATTGGGCTTGCCGAAGTCATCCCCTATTTTTTCTGCGCACTGTTTGCGGGTCATGCCGTCGATCATTACTCCCGGCAATTATTTGGCGTTTTTGCAGGCTTGCTGGTGAGTTTGAATGCGCTGGGGTTGCTTGTCATTGCGCAGTCTCAAAGCACATCGTCCTGGTGGATTTATGCTGCAATCGCAAGCGGCGGTGTTGCGCGAGCTTTTATAGGCCCGACTTATGGTTCACTTTTCGCCTTGCTGCTGCCACGCGTTCAATATGCGCGAGCGGCAGGTGCAGGTAGCTCAGTTTTTCAGTTTTCTGCGGTGTTAGGCCCGGCCTTAGGTGGTGCTCTGGTCGCCTGGAGCGGTATGTCGACCGCCTATGCAGTATCGGCTATCCTGGCTATGAGTTCAGCGATTACCTTGTTTTTGCTGCGCGTTGAGGCGCAACCTGCTGTGTCATCCTTACCAATATTCGGCAGTATCGCTGAAGGCTTGCGTTTCGTGTTCGGCAACCAGATTCTGCTAGGCGCGCAGGCACTGGATATGTTCGCAGTGTTGTTTGGCGGGGCGGTCGCCATGCTGCCCGCTTACATCCACGACATTTTTCATTACGGGCCCCAGGCGCTGGGTCTTTTACGCTCGGCACCTGCTGCCGGGTCAATTGTAATGGGTATCATACTTGCCCGACACCCCTTGAACAAACAGGCGGGAGGTTGGTTGCTGGCGGCTGTTGCAGGATTTGGTCTGTGCATCATGGCTTTTTCCCTGAACACATACTTTTGGTTTGCTGTCATTTTGCTGGTGATGTCGGGCATGTGCGATGGTGTGTCGGTGGTGATGCGCAGCACCATCATGCAGTTATCAACACCTGATGCAATGCGCGGGCGCGTGGCTTCCATCAACGGAATTTTTATCGGCTCGTCCAACGAACTGGGTGCTTTTGAATCCGGACTGGCTGCACGTCTGATGGGCTTGGTTCCATCTGTGCTGTTTGGCGGTATGATGACACTGGCTGTGGTGGCGGCCACAGCACGTTTTGCACCAAAGTTGCGTAAACTCGACATGCAGAAACTCTATTAGCAGCGTGTCAATGATTTGGTTTTACTGTATAAACCATTACACGTCCCCGCTGAACACTGTTAAGCGGGGCTCATGCTTATTTTTATTCAAAGGTTGATCGATGCACCCAGTTTATGATGTTGATGCACTACTTTTACTCGCCATAGCGATTTCATCCAAGCGGCGCCCCGCAGAACTGGCCGAGATTATCGCGGCCAATGATCTGATCCATGGCTCTGTTTCTTTAAAGTCCGAACTGTCTGAAGCGTTTCGGCGCTTATCGCTGCATGGTTTGATCGTGCAGGCGGAGACGGGTTATGCACTGGCCCCTGCCGCGCTGAACATGATGAGTAGCGGTCGCAAAAAAGCCGGTAATGATGAACGATTGTTGGCGCTTAAAGTGGCGCTTGCCGCATGTAATATCAAAGCGGTGCATCCGGTCATGCTGGTTTCTGAAGCGCAGTTAAGCGCCGCAATTCATGAGCATCAGGCATCCGGGGAACATGCGGGCAAAAATTTGCTGGTGCCAAAACCCAAAGCGGTGGTTGATCCGAAACGTCCGCAGCGTCGTAAACCACTTCCTTCACGCCGAAAATTTTAATCACGCACGCATGGCTGCCAAAAATAAGCACGTGAAAAATATTGCCCGGGCGATGCAGAGTATCAAACATATGCTGATGTCTGAATCAAACTTTGAATCCGGCAAGCCTTATGTGACTGAGCGTGACGGCGTGCTGGCATTGAATTTTGATGCCATGTCGGTACAAAGCGAAATGTATATCGACAGTCCGGATGATCTGGTTCTGGAGTATACGCGCGCCATGATGAGTTTTTTGTTGCTCAATCCCGAGCCCAGGCGTATTGCCATGATAGGTCTGGGGGGTGGCTCAATTGCTAAATACTGTTACCGGTATGTAGCTGGCGCTGAAATAATCGTGGTAGAAATCAGTCCGGAAGTGGTTGCACTTCGCAATGAATTTGCCATTCCGGCCGATGATGCCCGTTTTCAGGTGGTGTTGAATGATGGTGTGTTATGGGTTGCCGATACGCCATGGCAACCTGAAGTGCTGATTCTGGATGGCTTTGAGGCGGGTGGCCTGCCGGAACAGTTGAGCTCGCAAAGTTTTTATGATGACTGCTACACTTCGTTGGCTGATGGCGGTATTCTGGCGGTTAATTTGTGGGGTGGCTACCCGCATTATGAAGACTATCTGGCGCGGATCGGTAACAGTTTTTCCGGGCATCTGGTGGTGGTCGAACCGGATAAAAGTGTTAATAAAATTGTGCTGGCGGTGAAAAACAGTGTTTTTCCGCCGCCCGCCTCTTTGATACGGCAGCATGCCAATATGCTGGAGTTGACACATCCGCTCAACTTTCAGATGAAAGCAAACAAGTTGATTAACGCACTGTCAGAACACCGGAAAAGTTGATTTGCAAAGACATAATACATCCTGCCTGAGTCCTATATCTCTGGTCATTAGTGACAGAATCCAGTAAAGTGTAACTCCTAACCTTAGAAAAAGAACAATAACATGAGTGCAAAAGGCCAGCAGTTGCAAGACCCGTTCCTGAATACCCTGCGTCGTGAGCATGTTCAGGTCGCCATTTATCTGGTCAACGGCATCAAGCTGCAAGGGCAGGTAGAATCCTTTGACCAGTATGTCGTGCTGCTGAAAAACAACTCCGTCATTCAGATGGTTTATAAACATGCAATTTCCACCATTGTGCCGGCACGCGCAGTGAGTATTGTTTATGACGATGCCGACGCGTAACTATGCAACAAACCTCTGAAAGTCCCCCGTCAGCGATCCTGGTAAGCATTGACCTGGGTGGTGCCGACTATCGTGAGAGTCTGGAAGAATTGCGCCTGCTGGCTGAAACGGCCGGTGTGCGTACCCTGGCGACCTTTGAAGCTCGCCGCATACGTCCTGATGCCGCCCTATTTGCCGGTAGCGGAAAAATTGCCGAAATCGCCGAGATGGTTGAGTTAAAGGAAGTGCCACTGGTGATTTTTAATCACGATCTGTCGCCAGCGCAAATGCGTAACCTGACCGCCAGGCTCAATACTCGCGTCATTGACCGCACCATGCTGATTCTGGATATTTTTGCTCAGCGCGCGCAAAGCCATGAAGGCAAGGTGCAGGTTGAACTGGCGCAGCTAAAATATATGGCTACCCGTCTGGTAGGGCTCAATACCGACATGGGTCAGCAAAAATTTGCGGTGGGCGCGCGCGGTCCCGGTGAAACTCAACTGGAACTGGACAGGCGAAAACTGGATAAACGCGTGCATTTATTGAAGGAACGTCTGGAAAAGCTTAAAGCGCAGCGCGATGTGATGCGGCGTTCGCGGAATCGTTCCGGCGTATTTTCAGTGTCCATCGTAGGCTACACCAATGCGGGTAAATCCACACTATTCAATCGCCTCACTAAAGCGAATGTGTATGTGGCGAATCAGTTGTTCGCAACGCTGGATACCACGTCCCGCCGTATGTATTCGGAAGGTGTGGGGGAGATCGTCATGTCGGATACGGTCGGTTTTATCCGGCATTTGCCGCATGGTCTGGTTGCCGCCTTCCGCAGTACGCTGGAAGAAACGATACAGGCGGATTTATTGTTGCATGTCGTCGATGCCAGCAATCCCAATCGCGATGATCAGATTAATGAAGTCAATAAAGTATTGAAGGAAATCGACGCAGGGGATATTCCTCAGTTGATGGTGTATAACAAAGTTGACTTGACAGACATTCCTGCGGGTATAGAGCGAGACGACTGTGATAAAATCAGCCGCATTTTTTTGAGTGCAGTCAGTGGTGCAGGGTTGGAGGATTTGCGTGCGGCGCTGTATGCCGCCAAGGATGCAAAGCTGGTTATTGAACAAAATGAAAATCAAATTAAACAAGCGAGAAATCTGCCATGGGAATGAATGATCCGCAATGGGGCAACAAAAACGGCGGTCCGCCTGATTTGGAGGAATTGTTGCGCAAATTAAAGCTGCAACTGGCGACCTTACTCGGTAAAAAGGCGACTGGCAACGGCTCAGCCAATGGCGGAATGCCAAAGTTGAGTGGCGGTGGTTTAGGTTTGCTGGCCGTGATTGCTGTGCTGATCTGGCTGGGAAGCGGTTTTTATATCGTCGATGCCAGTCAGCGCGGTGTAGTGCTGCGTTTTGGTAAATTGCTGGAAACAACGGAGCCGGGTCCTCGCTGGCATTTTCCGTACCCGGTTGAAACTGTTGAAATTGTAAACTTGAGTCAGGTTCGTACCGTTGAGGTAGGTTATCGCGATAACGTCAAAAACAAGATGCTCAAAGAGTCTTTGATGCTGACTGATGATGAAAATATCATTGATATCCAGTTCGCTGTGCAGTATTACGTGAATGATCCGGCCGCGTATGTGTTCAATAATCGCAACCCGGATGAGAACGTGCGTCAGGCAGCGGAATCCGCTATTCGTGAAGTGGTCGGTAAAAACAAGATGGATTTCGTGTTGTATGAAGGACGCGAACAGGTCGCGGCCACGGCAACCAAACTGATTCAGGATATTCTGGATCGCTATAAATCAGGCATTCTGATCAGCAAACTAACCATGCAGAATGCGCAGCCGCCGGAACAGGTACAGGCCGCCTTTGACGATGCAGTGAAGGCCGGGCAGGATCGCGAACGGCAAAAGAATGAAGGCCAGTCTTATGCAAATGATGTGATTCCGCGTGCCAGTGGTACGGCCGCCCGTCTGATACAGGAGTCAGAAGGTTATAAGCAAAGCGTGATTGCCAATGCAGAAGGGGATGCGAGCCGTTTCAGTCAGATTCTGGTCCAATATGAGAAGGCGCCGGTTGTAACGCGTGAACGGATGTATCTTGATACGATGTCTCAGATCATGGGGAATGTCAGCAAAGTGATGGTTGATCAAAAGAATGGCAGCAGTCTGTTGTATCTGCCGCTGGACAAATTGCTGGAGGCCAGTCGTGCCGGAGTTCCGTCTGTTCCTGGCGTGGATGTACCTGCAGCGGTGAAGCTGGATGCCGCGCCTGCCTCATCTGAAAATAATGACAATAGTGCAGCACAGCGTGCGCGAGATTCGCTGCTTAGTCGTGATCGGAGTGCCCGCTAATGAAAACCAATATAGCTAATCTTCTGATCGCTGTGATACTGGCATTGATCGTACTGAGCCTGAGCCTCTTTGTTGTCGATCAGCGGCAAAATGCCATCGTGTTTCAATTGGGCGAGGTGGTTGGTGTAAAAACGACGCCTGGTTTGTACTTCAAAATACCGCTGACACAAAATGTGCGTATTTTTGATTCGCGCATCCTGACGCTGGACACCGGTGAGCCTGAGCGTTTTATCACGGCTGAAAAGAAAAACGTGATGGTCGATTCGTTTGTCAAATGGCGAATCATTGATGTGAAGCAGTATTACATCAGTGTGGGTGGCGACGAAGATCGGGCCAATACCCGCTTGCGGCAGACGGTGAATTCAAGCATGCGTGAAGAGTTCGGTAAGCGCACCATACATGAGGTTGTGTCGGGCGAACGCGAACAAATCATGACCGTGCTGCGCAACAAAACCGATGCGGATGCACGCAAGATTGGTATACAGGTGTTGGATGTACGTTTAAAACGCGTCGATTTCCCTTCTGAAATCAGTGATTCCGTTTATCGCCGTATGGATGCTGAACGCAAACGTGTCGCCAATGAGTTGCGTGCGTCAGGTGCGGCGGATGCTGAAAAAATCAAGGCGGATGCCGATAAGCAGCGTGAAGTGATACTGGCTGAGGCTTATCGTACTGCGCAAAGTACCAAGGGTGAGGGGGATGCGAAGGCGTCTTCCATCTATGCAGCCGCTTTTGGACGTAATGCCGAGTTTTATTCTTTTTATCGCAGCCTTGAAGCTTACAAGCAGAGTTTCAAGAACAAGAGCGATGTGATGGTGGTTGATCCGAGTTCAACCTTCTTTAAATATCTGAAAAATCCGGGTAAAGCGGGTAAATAATGGTGCATTACCTTTTTGCAGGTGGGTTTTGTTCACAGGCGGGCACAGGCCTGTTTATTGATACTGGATTTAATAGTGGAATTTTTTAAATAATGCAAAACTGGTTATTACCCGAATACATACAGGACATGTTGCCAGCCGAAGCTTGGCGTGTTGAGCGAATGCGTGCGCAACTGCTGGATATGTTGCGCAAGTCAGGCTATCAGCTGGTGTCCCCGCCGTTGCTGGAGTACGCTGAATCGTTGCTGATTGCCGGTAGTGCGGACATGGATTTGCGCACCTTCAAGCTGGTAGATCAGTTAAGCGGGCGTACGCTGGCCTTGCGTGCTGATATTACGCCGCAGGTCGCACGCATTGATGCGCATTTGCTCAACCGCCAGGGTGTGGCGCGTTTGTGCTATGCCGGCAGTGTTTTGCATACGCAACCGGCAGGCCTTAACCGTACCCGCGAGTTGTTGCAAATCGGTGCGGAGCTGTATGGTCATGCGGGTATCGAAAGCGATCTGGAAATCCAGCAGCTGATGTTGCAGGCGCTGAAACTGATCGGCGTGCAAGATGTGCATCTGGATTTAGGGCATGTTGGTGTATTTGGTGCTTTGGTTAAGTATGCGCAGATTGACAAACAACTTGAAAATGATTTATTTGCAGCGATGCAAAGCAAGGACAGTACCACTTTAAAAGCCCTGGTGGTAGCGTTGAATAAGGAGGTGCGTGATGCCTTACTGGTACTGCCAGGCTTGTACGGCAGTTGCGAGGAAGTGCTCTTGCGTGCGCAAACTCAGCTGCCTGACTATCCCGGGATTAAGGCCGCTTTGGCTGACTTGCATGCTGTTTCGGCGAAGTTGGCGCAATCGGTATCTCGTATCAGCATCGATCTGGCTGATTTGCGTGGTTATCATTATCACAGCGGGATGGTGTTCGCGGCCTATCATGCGGGTAGTCATGATGCGATCGCATTGGGAGGTCGTTATGATGACCTGGGCAAGAGTTTTGGTCGTGCCCGTCCGGCAACCGGATTTAGCATGGACTTACGTCAGTTGTATCGACTGCTGCCGGCCATATCGGAACAGCCGGGAATTCGTGCGCCATACTTTGACGATGTCGCCCTGGCTGCCGAGATTGCAAAGCAGCGGGAGGCGGGTGAAATGGTGGTGGTGAATTTGCCGGGCAGTGAGAATTTTGCTTGCGAACTGCAATGTAATCGTGAACTGGTTTTGCAGGATGGTCTCTGGTGTGTAGAGGCAAATAACGAGCATTGTTAATTAATAATTTTTTTAGGATCTTTAGTAATGGCTAATAATGTTGTAGTGATTGGTACCCAGTGGGGTGATGAAGGCAAGGGCAAGATCGTTGACTGGTTGACGGATCACTCGCAAGGTGTGGTACGTTTTCAGGGGGGACATAACGCCGGACACACGCTGGTCATTAACGGTAAAAAAACCGTGTTGCACCTGATTCCTTCTGGTATTTTGCGCGATCATGTGATTTGCTACATCGGTAACGGCGTAGTGCTCTCGCCACAGGCTCTGTTGAAGGAAATAGATGAATTGCAGGCTGCGGGCATAGACGTGTATGGTCGCCTGAAAGTGTCGGAAGCCTGTCCTTTGATTCTGCCCTATCACGAAGCGATTGATAAAGCGCGCGAGCTGGCCAAGGGCGATGCGAAAATCGGTACCACAGGGCGCGGTATCGGGCCTGCGTATGAGGATAAGGTTGCGCGCCGGGCGATCCGCCTGCAGGATATATTTTATCCCGAACGATTTGCCGCAAAACTAGGCGAAGTGCTGGAGTATCACAACTTCGTTTTGAAAAATTATTTCAATGCGCCGACGATTGATTTTCAGAAGACGCTGGATGACACGCTGGCTCTGGCTGAGCGTATCAAACCCATGGTTATGGATGTGCCGCGCGCCCTGTATGACGCCAATAAGGCCGGGCAGGCATTGTTGTTCGAAGGTGCGCAAGGATCGCTGCTTGATGTCGATCACGGTACCTACCCGTTCGTAACCTCCAGTAACTGTGTCGCGGGTGCGGCTTGTGCCGGTGCCGGTGTTGCTCCGCAGATGCTGAACTACGTTTTAGGTATTACCAAGGCATATACAACGCGGGTCGGTTCTGGTCCGTTTCCGACCGAATTATATGACGCAGTAGATAAATGCGATCCTATCGGTGAAGGTCTGGCAACACGCGGCCACGAATTCGGCGCGACTACTGGGCGTGCGCGTCGCTGTGGCTGGTTCGATGCGGCAGCTTTGAAGCGTTCAATACAAATTAACGGCGTGTCAGGTCTGTGTGTCACCAAGTTGGATGTGATGGATGGCATGGAAACAGTACAGATCGGTGTGGCTTATCGCATCAATGGTGTAGTTAGCGATATTTTGCCGGTAGGTGCCGATGCGCTGCTCGACTGCCAGGTGGTGTATGAAGAAATGCCAGGCTGGTCTGAGAGTACCATTGGTGTGCAGCAATATGATGCCCTGCCACAGGCCGCACGCAACTACCTGGTTCGCATCGCGGAAATTTGCGGTGTTCCGGTGGATATGGTGTCAACGGGTCCGGATCGCGATGAAACCATTGTGTTGCGCCACCCGTTTGCATGATGTCGCAGGCCTCGGGCGCAAGTCTGTAGATTGCAAAACTTTGCTGGTGGTGTAAGATGCGCGCCGTACGAGCACACTTACTTTTAAGACACTTGATGCGACACGGCGGTTACGCGATACTGGTTTTGATGAAAAGCAGGCTGAAGCTGTCTTGCGTGTGTTATCTGATGCGCAAGACAGGCTGGTGACAAGTGAGCATTTTGACGGTCGATTGCAATCGCTGGAGGCTGAACTGGAAGCCGCTGAGTTACACTTGACGATAAAGTTGGGTGCATTTTTAGTTGTTGCTGTCGGTGTTATCCTGACAGTACTGTGACTGCTGCACTGACTATTGCGGCATTAGTCGGAGAAATTGTTAAGGATTACAATCATATTTCTGTGTTACTTTCCTAATGCACAAAACTTTATTCTTAGTTTTACACACTTTAAGTTTTTGCGGAAACCTGCTTTGAATATAAATGCTCAATTTTGTCTGTTATGTGCTTTGATGCAGGCTAAGTGATTGATGCGTGACAACGGGATTACAAGAAAATTGAAGCGTAGCTGTGAATTTAGCGGCTTCGGATATCATTCGCGTGCATTATTGACTCTTAGCGTAAAAAACGCCGCTACATCGCTTTCCGGGCACGAAAAAATAGCTCACTTGCGTGAGCTATTTTGTTTTTTCTGGTGCCCAGAAGAGGACTCGAACCTCCACACCTTACGGCACACGGACCTGAACCGTGCGCGTCTACCAATTCCGCCATCTGGGCAAGCAATGATACTTGCTGAAGGTGCGCATTTTAATAGTATGAGGAAAAGTTGTCAATGAAAAAGAAAAATAATTTACGTTTGCAGGATCCATTTCTGGAAAGAGAACGCGAACAGTACGAACATCCACTGCCAAGTCGTGAGTTTATCCTACAGATTTTGACTGAGCAGGGCGCTCCGGTGTTTGAGGATGATCTGCTGGACATCCTGCTGATTGAGGATGATGAAGAAGAGTTGTTTTCACGCAGGCTGCGTGCGATGGAGCGCGACGGTCAGATCATGCGCAATCGAAAACGCGCCATTTGCGTTATGGATAAACTTGATCTTGTGAAAGGAAAAGTGCAAGGTCATCCGGATGGTTTTGGCTTTTTGATACCGGAAGACGGCAGTGCCGACATGTTCCTCTCCGAGAAGGAAATGCATCAGGTTTTAAACGGCGATGTGGTGATGGTGCGGCAGGCCGGTACTGACCGTCGCGGTCGCCCTGAAGCCAAGATAGTTGAAGTGCTGGAGCGCGCCAATCATAAAGTGGTCGGGCGCTTGTTTGAAGAGCACGGTATTTTGTTTGTGGTCGCCGAAAATCGCCGCATTACCCAGGATATTCTGGTTGCAGCAGGCGGTGCGGGGGGTGCAAAAGCAGGTCAAGTAGTCATACTTGAAATGATCAAACATCCGGACAAGCACGCGCAACCTATCGGTCGCATTGTGCAGGTACTGGGTAATTATGCTGATCCGGGTATGGAAATTGAGATCGCGTTGCGCAAGCATGATTTGCCATATGAATTCCCGCAGGATGCTGAGCGTCAGGCTAAAGCTATTTCACCCGTCGTGTCAGCAGAAGACTGGTCTGGGCGGGAGGATATTCGTCATTTGCCGCTGGTTACAATTGATGGCGAAACTGCGCGTGACTTTGATGATGCCGTGTATTGCACGGAGGTTGCGGGCGGTTACCGTCTTGTGGTGGCGATCGCTGATGTCAGTCACTATGTAAAAACCAATGATGCACTGGATCGTGAGGCGATACTGCGCGGTAATTCCGTCTATTTTCCGCGTCGCGTGATTCCGATGTTGCCCGAAGAATTGTCCAATGGCCTTTGTTCCTTGAATCCGAAGGTGGATCGTTTATGCATGGTGTGTGATATGCAGATATCAAGCCGTGGTGAAATCGGAGAGTATCGCTTTTATCCGTCGGTGATGCATTCCAGTGCGCGGCTTACTTATCATCAGGTTGCCGAAATGCTGGGGCAACCGGATGGTGAACTGGCGGGTAAAAACGCGACTATCGTGCCGCATTTGCAGCATCTGCATGAGTTGTTTCAGAAGTTGTTAAGAGCGCGTGAAAAGCGTGGCGCGATTGATTTTGAAACCATAGAAACGCAAATGATTTTCACCGATCAGGGCAAGATTGATCGTATTATTCCGGTGGTGCGCAATGATGCACACAAACTGATTGAAGAATGCATGCTGGCAGCCAATGTTTGTGCGGCAGGCTTCTTGAGTGAACATCAGCATCCGGTACTGTATCGTGTTCATCAGGGACCGACACCGGAAAAACTGGAGGCGCTGCGCGAGTTTATGAAGGAATTCGGGCTTGGCTTAACGGGAGATGATGAGCCGCAGGCTGCCGACTATTCCAAATTGCTTAAGCGCATTAAGGGACGTCCTGATGCCGCCCTGTTGCAAACTGTGATGTTGCGTTCCTTGCGTCAGGCAAAGTATGAGCCGGAAAATATCGGCCATTTTGGTCTGGGCTATGAGGCTTATACCCACTTTACCTCACCGATACGCCGTTATCCTGATCTGCTGGTACATCGGGCGATTAAAGCGGTGCTCGAAGGCAAGCAATATAAGCCTGCACAAAAATGGGCTGAATTGGGTATTCATTGTTCAATGACAGAGCGACGTGCCGATGATGCCACGCGCGATGTGGAGGCCTGGTTGAAGTGTTTTTACATGCGTGACCATCTGGGTAGCGTGTTTACCGGTACCGTATCGTCAGTGACAAGTTTTGGCATGTTCGTCTCACTTGATGATCTGTATGTAGAAGGTCTGGTGCATATCTCCGAGTTGGGTAAAGATTACTTTCATTTTGATGCGGCCAAACACCATTTGTTGGGAGAGCGCAGCGGGCAAAGTTATCGTCTGGGTGATCGGGTTGAGGTGAGGGTCGTCAAAGTGGACATGGAAAGTACTAAAATCGACTTTGTTTTGCACGCGGAAGTCGCTGTCGGTGAGTCTGAAGGTGTAGCAAAACCTAAGAAAGTAAAAGGGAAGAAGAATGGCTGATTTAAGATTGATTTATGGTTTTCATGCAGTTACTTCGCGCATACGCCAGAATCCGGATGGCGTGATGGAAGTTTATCTGCAGTCGCAGCGTCAGGATCAACGTATGCGCGACCTGATTGCACTTGCGGAAGCTGGCGGTGTGCGGGTTATTCCGGTCGATGGCGCACGTCTGGATGGTATGGCGGGCGGGGCGCGGCATCAGGGGGTGGCAGCGCGCGTTGATGCTGCGAGGCGTGTTCAACATCTCTCTGATGTGCTCGATACGCTCACTGAACCCCCTTTGCTGCTGGTGCTCGACGGGATACAGGATCCGCATAATCTGGGCGCTTGTCTGCGCAGTGCGGACGCGTTTGGCGTGCATGCGGTGATAGCCCCCAAGGATCGTGCGGTGGGAATTACGGCAACGGTTGAAAAAGTAGCCTGTGGCGCGGCGGAAACGGTGCCGTATATCACGGTGACCAATCTTGCGCGCACCTTGCGTGAATTAAAGGAGCAGGGTATCTGGGTCGTGGGTATGGCGGGAGAAGCGAAACAGGATTTGCACAGTTTCAAACACACCGGTGGGCTGGCGATTGTTTTGGGTGCGGAAGGTGAGGGTTTGCGCCGCCTGACGATGGAAACTTGTGATGAGTTGTTACGCATTCCGATGCTGGGCAGTGTGGAAAGCCTGAATGTGTCAGTCAGTACCGGAATCTGTCTGTTTGAAGCGCGGCGCCAGCGGGCGGTTGGGCTATAGCTGTTGTATTTTTGCAACAAGTCGGGCTGATTGCTCGTATTGGGCTAAAATGCCGCCATTACGCTGGTTATGAGCCCGGCTACAAATTTATTAACTTTAAGGATATGACGATGAAAAAAACGACAATGACAATCGCTCTGGCCGCTGCGCTGCTGAGTGTTTCCGCCGTACAAGCCAGCGAATTTGAGGGCGGCTGGATTGGTATTAAAGCAGGTTCTGACCGTAATCATGTTTCCGGATCCACTCCAATGGATACACAGCCTTCGAAGACCTATGGTCTTGAAGCCGGCAACAACTGGGATATGAGCGGTTATTCACTGGGTTTGGATGGATTTATCAACTCAAATCGTAATGCAACGCATAATCCAGGCGGCAAGCTCTATGGCAGTGAAGTCTATGGTTTGGATGTCAAGCTTGGCTTGCCAGTAGGTAACTGGTTGCCGTACGCCAAATTAGGTTATGCACGCACTGCACAAAACCATGCCGAAAGTGCAATTAGCGGTAATGGTGCGCATCTGGGGCTGGGCGTGGAATACAAGCTTGCACCACAGTGGAGCTTGGCCGGCGAATTCACTTCAGCTACTGCCAATAGCAATGGCGACAAGGTAACTAACAATAACTTCACGCTGGGTATCAACTATTACTTTGGTAAGCCGGCTGTTGCTGCGCCTGTTGCTGTTGTCGCAGCGCCTGTCGTTGAGTCTGCACCTGCCCCTGTTGTTAAAGAGGTCGCACCTGCGGAGCCTGTCTATAAGACAATTTTCACTGACAAGCCAGTTACCATCGAAGGCACCAATTTCGCAACTGATTCTGCGAAGCTGAAGCCTGCTGCTGATAAGAAACTTGCTGAAGTGGTCGATTTTACCGTCAAGTATCCTGAGTCAAATCTGGCCGTTACCGGTTACACTGATAGCACGGGTACAGTCAAGCACAACCAGAAGCTGTCCGAAAGACGTGCTGAATCGGTTAAGGCTTATTTGGTCAAGAAGGGGGTGCCAGCAGCTCATATCCTGACTAAGGGTGAAGGCGAAGCGAATCCGGTTGCCAGCAACAAGACTAAAGCAGGTCGTGCACAGAACCGTCGTGTAGAAATCACTTCTGTTGTCAGAGAAGCGTCTAAAGTACGTGTAAATCAGTAAGGTTTATAGGTTTTGAAAAAGCGGGCTGGAAACAGCCCGCTTTTTTTATGTCGACACGCTATGAAAATGGAATATGATATGTTCTTTTATAATCTTGTATGGCTATGAAACTGGCAATTGCACAAATCAATTGTATTTTGGGTGACTTGAGCGGAAATGCTGCAAAGATTCTGCATTATGCGGAGCAGGCCAGACTCGCAGGTGCACAACTGTTGCTGACGCCGGAACTGAGTATTTGTGGTTATCCCCCGGAAGATTTATTGTTGCGGGCGGGGTTTTATCGGTCCTGCGATCAGGCGCTGCATGATCTGGCGCAAAAAATATCAGCTATTTCGGTCATCGTAGGGCATCCTTGTGAGTTGGATGGCAAATATTATAATGCGGCTTCCCTGCTGCGTGATGGTCAGATCATTGCGACTTATTGCAAGCACTTCCTGCCCAATTATGCGGTATTCGATGAGAAACGTTATTTTTCCAAGGGGATGGAGCCACTGGTGTTTGAGCTGGCCGGGATTCATTTCGGTATTAATATCTGTGAAGATGTCTGGGAGGCGGGTGCGGTTCGGCAGGCGGCTGATGCGGGTGCACAGGTGTTGCTGGTATTGAATGCTTCGCCCTATGCTGTGCAAAAAATGACTTCACGTTACGAGGTGCTACGTCAGCGTATCAGTGAGACGGGAATGTCTATGGTGTATGCAAACCTTGTGGGGGGGCAGGATGAGCTGGTTTTCGACGGCGGTTCATTTGCGATGGATAGTTCAGGGCAGCTGACTTCACAAAGTGCAGTTTTCGAAGAGGTATTATCGTACCTGGAGCTATCGGATGATGCGCAGCCGTCAGGCGGCATCGCTGCTTTACCGCTATTGGAGGCGGAAATATATCAGGCCTTGTGTACAGGCTTGCGCGATTATATCGGCAAGAATGGCTTTAAAGGTGTGCTGCTAGGGCTGTCGGGTGGTATTGATTCAGCGCTGACGCTGGCGATTGCGGTGGATGCGCTGGGTACGAACAAGGTGCATGCAGTGATGATGCCCTCGCCCTATACGGCGCAAATCAGTCTGGATGACTCGCGCGAAATGATTCGGCTGCTCGGCGTACAATACGATGAGTTCTCGATTGAGCCGATAATGCAAACTTATCTGACTACCTTAAAGACCAGCTTCGCCGGGCGCGCAGAGGATACGACAGAAGAAAATTTACAGGCGCGCATACGGGGTAATTTACTGATGGCCTTGTCGAACAAGTTTGGTTCACTGGTGCTGACGACCGGTAATAAATCGGAGATGAGTGTCGGTTATGCAACCCTTTATGGCGATATGGCAGGGGGGTTTTCAGTGCTGAAGGATGTCGGAAAGTTGCTGGTTTACCGTCTGGCAGCTTATCGTAACAGCGTGTCGTATGTGATTCCAGAGCGCATTATTACACGCGCGCCAACCGCTGAATTACGGCATGATCAGACGGATCAGGATAATTTGCCGCCCTATGAAGTGCTGGATGGCATCATGGAATGTTATGTAGAAAAAAATATGCCGATTCCTGACATTATTGCCTGCGGGTACTGTGAGGCGGATGTGCGGCGTGTGGTTAGGCTGATACAGTTGAGCGAATATAAACGCCGTCAGTCGGCAACCGGTGTACGCATTACCGAACGCAGTTATGGAAAAGACTGGCGTTACCCCGTCACCGTGCGCTATCAGGATAGCTTCTGACGAGATGCAGTGTGCGAATAAGGGTTAAAGTTGCTTTGCGTGGTATTTTTTGCTACAATCCGCGCGTTTTGTAGATGTATGGGCTTTGTGCCCGTTTTTTATTTGTGGGTCGTAAACATGGATGTCATAAAGTTAATTGAAACAACGGTTGCCGGTTTGGGTTATGAATTGGTTGATGTTGAACGCGCAGGTCGTGGATTATTGCGTGTTTTTATTGATAAGCCTGAAGGGATTGCCGTTGAGGATTGTCAGGTGGTCAGCCATCAGTTGACCAGGTTGTTTATGGTTGAAAATATAGATTATGAGCGGCTTGAAGTGTCCTCGCCAGGACTTGATCGCGCACTTAAGAAAGAGTCGGATTTTATTCGCTTCGCAGGTCAAAAAGCGCAGGTTAAATTGCGCATGCCGATCGCTACCCGCAAGAATTTTGTCGGTATTCTGGGTGAAGTGAACACTGGTTTGTTAACCATGGATGTAGAAGGCGTGCCGGTCGAAATCGAGTTGGCTAATGTGGATAAGGCGCGTTTGGTGCCGAATTTTTAGAATTTAATGCTCGGAAGTTTGAGCAGATAGCCGGAGAATGGTATGAGTCGTGAAGTTTTGTTGCTGGTAGATGCATTGTCTCGTGAAAAAAACGTGGACAAGGAAGTGGTGTTTTCTGCGCTGGAATCAGCGCTGGCTTCCGCTACCAAGAAGCAATTTGAGGATGAAGCTGATGTGCGTGTTGAGATTGATCGCAATACGGGCGAATTTCAATCCTACCGTTGCTGGGAGGTCATGGATGACGAAACGTTTGAGACGCCGGATCTGCATATCAAGCTGGAAGAAGCCCAAAAGCGCAATGCCGCGATTCAGTTAGGCGAATTTATTGAAGAACCGCTGGAATCAATTGATTTCGGGCGTATCGGCGCGCAAGCTGCCAAACAAGTTATTTTTCAGAAAATACGCGATGCAGAGCGTGAACAGATTTTAGCTGATTTCATGGATCGCAAGGAGCATCTGGTGTCCGGTACGGTTAAACGACTGGAACGCGGCAGTGCGATTATTGAATTTGGCAAAATCGAAGCCTTGCTGCCGCGTGAGCAGATGATCCCCAAGGAAAATATGCGTATCGGCGATCGCATCAGGGCGCATTTGTTGCGCGTTGATCGCGGTCCGCGCGGCCCGCAAGTGATCCTGTCGCGTACTTCCACGGATTTGCTGATTAAGCTGTTTGAACTGGAAGTGCCGGAAATTGAAGAAAATCTGCTGGAGATCGTAGGCGCTGCACGCGATCCTGGCTCACGCGCTAAAATCGCTGTGCAATCGCATGATCAACGCATCGATCCGATTGGTACTTGTGTCGGGATGCGCGGTTCACGTGTACAAAGCGTAACCAATGAACTTGCCGGTGAGCGTGTTGATATTATATTGTGGTCGGAAGATCCGGCAACCTATGTGATCAACTCGCTGGCACCCGCTGAAGTCGCAAGTATCATGGTAGACGAAGACCGGCACAGTATGGATGTTGTGGTTGAGGAAGAAAATCTGGCGCAAGCGATTGGTCGTGGCGGTCAGAATGTACGACTGGCGAGTGAGATGACAGGCTGGGAGCTTAATATTATGACAGTTGGGCAGGCACAGGCCAAGCACGACCAGGAATTCGTCAAAACACGGGCTGTGTTTATGGAAAAACTGGATGTCGATGAAGAGGTTGCGGATATTCTGGTGCACGAAGGTTTCGCTACGCTGGAAGAAGTCGCTTATGTGCCGGTCGAGGAAATGCTGGAAATTGAAACTTTTGACGAAGACACTGTCAATGAATTGCGCAGTCGTGCGCGCAATGCATTGCTGAATGCAGCTTTGGTTAATGAAGAGCAGGTTGAGCATGGTATTGATGATTTGCTCAAACTGGACGGCATGAATGATGAGCTGGCGCGTATTCTTGCCTTGAAGGGTGTGGCGACGCAAGAGCAGTTGGCTGATCTGGATGTGGAAGAGTTGGTCGAACTAAGTGGTTTGGCTCCGGATACGGCAAACGCGTTGATTATGGCAGCACGCGCGCCCTGGTTCGTCTGACGGGCGCAGGAAAGATGCGGCGAATAGTTCGTCGCGCAGCGGATAGGCGTATCAACCGATATTTGCCGTGGTTATTCGCTGGTTAATTGGCGAGAATTATTTGCATCATCAGGGTGGCATTTGCCAGGCCCGCAGGAGATGTTTAAAGGATGGTAATGGGAAAATTAGACGTAACACAATTTGCAGTTGAGCTGAATCTGCCGGTAGCGTTGTTGTTGGAGCAGTTACACGCAGCAGGCGGGAAGCAGGCAAACGCAACTGATGTGGTTTCTGAACAGGATAAGGCTAAGCTGCTTGAGCATTTGCGTCAGGCGCATGGTGCGGATCAGGCGGCCAAAAAAATCACGTTGACTCGTCGTGAAACAACCGAAATCAAGAGTTCGGACAAATCCGGACGGGCGCGTACCATTCAGGTAGAAGTGCGCAAACGTCGTACCGTTGCGCCGATGACTATTGAACAGGTGCAAGCAACGGCGCCTGTGATTTTAACGCCTGCAGAACAACAGAAAGTGCTAGGCACGGCGGAACTGGATGCGCGTCAACAGGAAGCAAAGTCGCAGGCTGCTCTGGCTGAACGCCAGGAAGCTGAACTGATCGCCCGGCAGGCATTTAATAAACGCCGTGCTGAAAAGCTGGCGCATGTCGTCGTGCCAGTGGTCAAGCCGGTTGAGCCGCCACCCGCGCCGGTTGTGCCTGAAGTGATTGCAGCTGTTGAACCTGTTGTGGTTGCGCCCAAAGCTGAACCTGTCGTCGTTCCACAAACTGCGGCTGTGGCTCAGGGTACTTTGCATAAACCGGCTGTTCGCCCGGGAGACAAGGTGATCAGGCCGGACAGAAAGCCTAAGGTTGAAGTTGTTGCGGCAAAACCTGCTGTGCGTGAAGATAAGCCCGGCAAGCGTGTGCCGGCCAAAACAACAACGCGTGAACCGGCTAAACCGACGACAAAAGATAAGTCCTGGTCGATGCCGGTTCGTGCGCCCAAACATGGACGACATGGCAAACATGTAGTCGATGAAGCCGCACATGCCTTTACTTTGCCAACTGAAGCCGTAGTGCGTGAAGTGGCCGTACCTGAAACTATCGTTGTGGCTGAACTGGCGCAGAAAATGTCCGTCAAGGCGGTTGAAGTAATCAAGGTGCTGATGAAGATGGGTATGATGGTGACCATCAATCAGGTGCTGGATCAGGAAACCGCGATGATCGTGGTAGAAGAATTGGGTCACGTTGCCAAAGCAGCAAAACTGGATGATCCGGATGCCTATTTGATGGACGATGAAGTGCATCATGATGCAGAACCTTTGCCGCGCGCACCGGTTGTGACCGTGATGGGCCACGTCGATCACGGTAAAACGTCTCTGCTCGATTATATTCGCCGTACCCGCGTAGTTTCCGGCGAAGCGGGCGGGATTACGCAGCACATCGGTGCATATCATGTTGAAACACCGCGCGGGATGGTGTCCTTCCTGGATACGCCGGGTCACGAGGCGTTTACTGCCATGCGTGCACGGGGTGCCAAGGCTACCGATATCGTGATTCTGGTGGTCGCAGCAGATGATGGTGTGATGCCGCAAACTAAAGAGGCGATTGCTCATGCGAGGGCCGGTAATGTGCCTATCGTGGTTGCTATTACCAAAGTTGACAAGTCTGATGCCAATATTGAGCGTGTCAAGCAGGAACTGGTTGCTGAAGGCGTCGTGCCGGAAGGCTGGGGTGGCGATACTATGTTCGTCGAAGTTTCCTCCAAGTCAGGTTTGGGGATAGATCAGTTGCTCGAATCCATTCTGTTGCAGGCTGAGTTGATGGAATTGAAAGCGCCGCGCGACTGTAATGCCAAGGGGTTGGTGATTGAAGCCCGCCTGGATAAGGGTAAGGGGCCGGTAGCGACGGTGCTGATACAGTCGGGCACCATGAGACGTGGCGATGCTGTACTGATAGGCTCAGTATTTGGTCGTGTGCGCGCCATGCTGGATGAAAACGGTAAGAGCATTCTTGAAGCCGGTCCTTCCATTCCGGTTGAAATTCAGGGGCTTTCCGAAGTGCCTGATGCCGGTGAGGCCTTGATGGTGCTGTCCGATGAGAAGCGTGCGCGTGAAATTGCCTTGTTCCGTCAGGGCAAGTATCGCGGCGTGAAACTTGCTCAGCAGCAGGCCGCCAAGCTGGAAAATATGTTTGAACAGATGGCTGAAGGTGAAGTCCGCACGTTGTCATTGATCGTTAAATCAGACGTACAGGGTTCTGCCGAAGCGATTGCTCAAACCTTGCAGAAACTCTCAACGGATGAAGTTAAGGTTAACCTGATCCACAGCGGTGTGGGTTCGATTAACGAATCCGACATCAATCTGGCACTTGCTTCCAAAGCGATTCTCATCGGCTTTAACACCCGCACCGATGCACCTGCTCGCAAACTGGCTGAATCGAGTGGCGTACAAATTCGCAATTACAGCATTATTTATGCGATGGCGGATGATATCAAGGCTGCCTTGTCAGGCATGCTGGCACCGGAAATGCGTGAAAGCGCGCTGGGCGTGGTTGAAGTGCGTCAGGTATTTGTGGTATCCAAAATCGGCACGATTGCCGGTTGTATGGTGCTCGAAGGCGTGGTTAAACGTGGCTGCAAAGTCCGTGTGATGCGCGGTAATCAGATGATTCATGAAGGCGAACTGGATTCGTTGAAGCGCTTCAAGGATGATGTAAAAGAAGTGCGCAATAATTTTGAATGTGGTTTGTCGGTCAAGGGCTTTAATGATCTGGAAGTGGGCGACAAGCTGGAAGCGTACGAAATCGTTGAGGTTGCACGTACTCTGTAATGGCTAATTTTGCGAGAACAGACCGTGTCGGGCAACAGATGCAGCGCGAAATCGCTCAGCTGGTGCGCCTTGAAATCAACGATCCAAGAGTAAAGCTGGTGACCATTACCGGAGTTGAAGTGGCAGGTGATTATTCACATGCTAAAATTTTCTTCACCCGTCTGGATGGCAAACACGAGGAAGCGCAGGAAGGATTGGATCGTGCGGCAGGCTTTTTGCGCAGCCGTCTGGCCCGCAGTATCAAACTACGCATCATGCCGCAATTGCATTTTGTGTTTGATTCTTCGGTCGAGCGCGGCAGTCACTTGTCGCAACTTATCGACCAGGCCGTTGCCAGCGATTTTCATCTTGACGAAGAGTAAGCCGCAATTTCGCAATAAGTGGCGTGCCATCGATGGTGTGCTGCTTTTTGATAAGCCGCTGGAACTGAGTTCCAATGACGCTTTGCAAAAAATACGCCGCTTGTTTCAGGCTGAAAAAGCCGGACATACCGGTACGCTGGATCCGTTAGCGACCGGTCTGCTGCCGGTCTGCTTCGGTGAGGCAACTAAGTTTTCCAATGCCTTGCTGGATGCGGATAAGTCCTATACGGCCTTGCTGCGTTTGGGACAGACCACGACGACTGGCGATGCAGAGGGGGAAATTACCGCAGAACATCAGGTGACTTTTACGCAGGCTGAGCTAGCACTGGTGCTGGAGCGTTTTCGCGGTGAAATCGAGCAGCTGCCGCCGATGTATAGTGCCTTGAAACATCAGGGCAAGCCCTTGTATGAGTATATACGCGAGGGTATTACGATTGAACGGCAAACGCGTGCCATCCTGATATACGAGTTGCAGCTCAATCATCATTGCGGCAATGAGATGGAAATTACGGTGCGCTGCAGCAAGGGCACTTATATTCGTACTCTGGCCGAAGATATCGGTGCGGCCTTAGGTTGCGGTGCGCATTTAATTGCCCTGCGCCGCACGGCGATTGCGCAGTTTAATTTAAGCACAGGCTACACCCTGCAGCAGTTGGCTGAGATGTCGGAAGTGGAGCGGGATGCCTGTGTGTTGCCGCTGGTCAGTTTGATGCCCGCTATGCCAGGGCTGGTGCTGGATGAAATTCAGGTCAGACGCATGGCGCAGGGGCAGCGACTGGGGCTGGATACCGGTTTCCCGGACGGCAAACTAGCACTTTACGGGCCGGCAGGCTTCGTCGGCGTAGGCTTGCAGACCGGTCGCCGCATTGCGCCTGTCAGACTGATTTCGGGCGTGGCGAAGCTGGCTGCGGATAGATTTACGGAAGTAGTTGAGCAGTAACAGTATTCAAGAGTACAATACACAACTTTTTTTAGGAGAGCAAAACCAATGGCAATTACCGCCGCGCAAAAAGCGCAAATCGTGACAGACTATCAACGTGCAACGGCTGATACAGGTTCCCCTGAAGTACAAGTGGCCCTGATCACTGCACGTATTACTTATTTGACAGATCATTTCAAGGATCATGCCAAGGATCACCATTCCCGTCGCGGTCTGCTTCGTCTGGTAAGTCGCCGTCGCAAGTTGCTCGATTACCTGAGAAGCAAAAATGAAGCGAGCTACCAGATTTTGATTAAGCGTTTGTCAATTCGTAAGTAGTTATATCAAGCGGGTCGCATTTGCGGCCCGTGTCTTTTAACGGGAAGCACTGGTTTTTCGTTAGTGTCGTTATAAAGTGACGCGATGGCGCGTCATGCATGCCATAAGAGGTCTATCTTGAGTCATTTCAAAAAAACAATTCCCTTCGGTAATCATCAGTTAACCCTTGAAACCGGAGAAATTGCCCGTCAGGCAGGCGGCGCGGTTTTGGTCAGTCTGGATGATACGGTGGTGCTGGTCACCGTGGTTGCCCGTCGCGAAGCCAAAGCTGATCAGGATTTTTTCCCGCTGACCGTGGATTATCAGGAAAAAACTTACGCGGCCGGTAAAATTCCAGGCAGTTTCTTCAAGCGTGAAGGTCGTGCCAGCGAAAAGGAAATTTTGACCTCTCGCCTGATTGATCGTCCGTTGCGTCCTCTGTTCCCTGAAAGTTTTTATAACGAAGTGCAAATTATCGCCACGGTGATGTCCTCGGACAGCGAAATCGATTCCGATATTCCTTCCCTGATCGGCGCATCCGCTGCGCTGGCCATTTCTGGTATTCCTTTTGAAGGCCCGATAGGCGCTGCTCGCGTGGGTTATTTTGACGGTCAATATCTGCTCAATCCTACCCAAACTGAGCTGAAGACATCACAGATGGATCTGGTGGTAGCAGGTACTGATCGCGCCGTGTTAATGGTCGAATCTGAAGCGCAACAGCTCTCTGAAGAAGTCATGCTGGGCGCGGTGATGTTCGGTCACGAACAGTTTCAGGTGGTAATCGCAGCGATCAATGAAATGGCCGATGCCGTGGGCAAACCGGCATGGGATTGGGTAGCACCTGCTAAAAATGAAGCGCTGATTGCACAAATTGCAGAACTGGCTGAAGCGGAGCTGCAGGCGGCTTATACGGTACGCTCCAAACAGGATCGCACTGAAGCGATTTCTGCCATTCATAATAAAGTCATGGCGGCAGTATCGCCTGAGCTGGAAAAAAATGCAGTGAACGAGTTATTCGGCGCGCTGGAAGCTAAAATTGTCCGTGGTCAGATTTTGAGCGGTGAACCGCGCATCGACGGTCGCGATACCCGCACCGTGCGTAAAATCACGATCCGCAACGGTGTCCTGCCGCGTACTCACGGCTCTGCGCTGTTTACCCGTGGCGAAACACAAGCTGTTGTTGTCGCAACGCTAGGCAGCATGCGCGATGCTCAAAAGGTTGATGCTCTGCAAGGTGAATATTCCGACCGTTTCATGCTGCATTACAACTTCCCTCCGTATGCTACCGGTGAAACCGGCCGTACCGGCAGCCCTAAGCGTCGTGAAATCGGTCACGGTCGTTTGGCTAAACGTGCACTGATCGCGGTACTGCCTAAAGAAGAAGACTTTGGCTATGCGATCCGTATCGTTTCCGAAATCACAGAATCGAACGGTTCAAGTTCGATGGCTTCGGTTTGCGGTGGGTGTCTGTCCATGCTGGATGCCGGCGTACCTTTGACAGCGCATGTCGCAGGGATAGCGATGGGGCTGATCAAGGAAGGCAATCGCTTTGCCGTGTTGACGGATATTCTCGGTGATGAAGATCATCTGGGCGATATGGACTTTAAGGTTGCAGGTTCGGAAGCCGGGATTACCGCCTTGCAAATGGACATCAAGATCAACGGGATTACCCGTGAAATCATGCAGGCCGCGTTAAGTCAGGCAAAAGAAGGTCGTCTGCACATTTTGGCTTTGATGACCGAATCCATGTCGGGCGCACGCAGCGAATTGTCCGAATTCGCACCGCGCATGATCAAGATGAAGATCAATCCGGAAAAGATCCGCGATGTGATCGGTAAGGGCGGCGCGGTGATTCGTGCCTTGACGGAAGAAACCGGCACGACGATTGATATCGATGATGCAGGTAATATTACGATTTCAAGTGTAAACGGTGAAGCGGGCGAGATCGCCAAAAAGCGCATCGAAGACATCGCCATGGATGTGGAAGTAGGTAAAATCTACGAAGGCCCTGTGGTCAAGTTGCTGGATTTCGGCGCGCTGATCAATATTCTGCCGGGCAAAGATGGTCTGTTGCACATTTCCCAGATTGCCCATGAACGCGTCAACAGCGTTGGCGACTACCTCAAAGAAGGTCAGGTAGTGCGTGTGAAACTGCTGGAAATGGATGACAGGGGCCGTATGAAGCTCTCCATGAAGGCATTGATTGAAGTGCCGGTAGCGAATGGCGCATCTATCGCCGAGTAATTAGCTTTTAAGGTAATAAAAAGACCCGCTTAGGCGGGTTTTTTTATGCAACCTATGCTAAACACGGAAAAGTCACGCTGGGAGTACAGATGGTACGAATTTAAATCAATTTGGTAGCTGTAATCATAAATTCATGCCATGAGTGGCAGATACAAACCGGATAAACTTTGTAAAACGGCATGAATCTGCACAATATGCCGGTTGCAATAGGGTTTTAAAGTTAATTTCTGTATTTTTAAATTGGGTGCGCTCAAAAATCAAGTGCAACATTTTTAGAGGAGAATGTTGCATGGGAAAAATTTACAAGCAGTTGAGTATCGAAGAGAGAACAATGATTCAGACACAGCTATCAATGGGGTTCAAGCCAGGG
>Ga0316231_1001047_pt1 | contig 33261 bp, 29 predicted proteins | sample TBH18027metaG_FD_206002 | JGI IMG/M metagenome (GOLD analysis project Ga0316231, IMG submission 206002) | Freshwater microbial communities from Trout Bog Lake, Wisconsin, USA - TBH18027 | ecosystem: Environmental > Aquatic > Freshwater > Lake > Hypolimnion/Profundal zone | place: USA: Wisconsin... | reverse complement strand
GAATTCGTCATTCCTATATTATACCCATATAGGTATAATTACAATTATTATTTAAACCAATTCCCCACAGCCAAAAAGGGTCCGATACATGGCATTAGCGCACCCATTACCCGCCCTGCTCTACCCAACCTATTGCTCTCCAAATGAGAATAAGTCCGTTTTGTAAAAAGTAATAATTTGACATTACTAGGAGGCATTAATCTGCAATGAGGAGATGTCAATGGTTTTCATATGCCGTTTCCAGGCCAGATGAGTTCGCAGTTCATCGAGCGTTTTCGAAAAAGCCCTTCTCATATCATCATGAGCCCTACTTAACTGAGAGCTTTGCATAAAGTTAAGCAAGCGGCTGTCTTTGATTTTCTCAATCGCTTCACGCAAAACTGCACGATTTTTGTGCGCCCAAATGATCGCCTCAACTTCACTAAGAATAGCCGCTACCGCCCTTAAGAATTGGGGATCTGATACTTCTCCAAACTGAAGAAGCTTCATATCGTCAATTTGCTGAATTATCTCTTGCAATTTTTCTTCGCGCATGAGCTTCTCAATGCGATCTAAAAAATAGCTCCCTTGAAGCTTCTTCTTGTCTAATCGATCAAATGTAAGGTCATTCTCAAGACAGTATTGAGCATCTTTCTTCACCTGCGTATAAAGCTCAATGTTCTCTTCTACAAAATGCAATTGTGAGATTACGTAATTAAGATCCTCAATCGAAGACACGTCGATATAGATTGACAGCTCAAGAGCAGTAATGGGTTGATTGAGAAGTCCAAGCAAGACGCGACTCTCAATACTGTCAAATCGCTTTTTCTTCCAAACCAGAGTCGCGATTTGACTAACTAAATGAGCCCCCAAAATATCGGTTGGGCCAAAGTCATCCATCAACTGCTTTTCTAGTTGAGAAAACTCTTCCTGACTTTCGCCGGGGAGCAAAGTCGCATTTGAATAGAACCCATATTTAAGCGCATTTTTAGAAGCAATGCTCTTGCCTTGAGGGCTCTTAGGGCCGCCTCTTTTATTAACTGGCATAGCTTAATTTCCGCATTAATATTAATGCGTTTAGTCTAGCGCATAAATGCTATTTATTGGAAATTAATTGTTTTAAATCAATAACTTAACGCTACCAATTTGGTAGCACCTAGGCAATAAAAAATCTACTATTAAAAGCTAGTCTTAGTCCAGCCTTTTAGTAAGGCGAACGCCTGGGCGATCTTCGGGCGATCCTATGAATTCAATACCACCAGTCTCTAAGGCATTTTTTAGAGCCTGAAGTACTTTTACGCTCGCGCTTTGCAGCAGGCCATCACACGCCTCCACCCTGCGAATAGTTGAGATGGCAACCCCAGCCCGCTCCGCTAAGTCTGTGCCTGACCAGTCTAATAGCGCTTTTCCTGCCCGTACTTGTGCTCCAGTAATCATATATAGTATAATTTGTACTATTAATAGTATTTATTGTGTCTTTTAAGGATATATAGACAACATGGATAAGAATAACGCAATGCAGCTTCTTAATGCCACCCTTGAGAAAATTGAAGGCGCCTACGCATATTCATCCATTCGCGCCTATAGGGCTGACTTCAATGCCTTCATCCAATTTTGCGAGGAATGCAATGAAGATGCATTGCCCGCCCTCCCCTTAGTTATAGCTAATTTCATTACCAAGCTCTCAAACAACAAGCGAAGTTCAGCCGGTATTCGTCGAGCCATCTGTGGAATATCCACCATTCACAAACTTAATCGCATGGATGACCCCACGAAGGATCCTGATGTCACCATTGAAATGCGAAGAATGCATCGCAAGCTGGGGCGCTCCGCAAAACAAGCAGGTAGCATTAATCTAGAAACCCTCGATAAGATGCTATCGGCTACTGATGATTCCATCAGGGGTCTGCGTGATCGTGCTTTATTACTTGTGGCTTACGACACGCTGTGCAGACGAAGTGAGCTGGTGTCATTGCAAGTCAAAGACGTCAAGATAACCATTAAAAATGGAGTTGATAGTATTTCGATACTGCTTAGAAAGAGTAAAACAGATCAAGATTCTATGGGTAAATGGCTGCGCTTAAGTCAAAGGGCTGGGCTTGCATTAGCAGAGTGGATACAGCAACTTCCTGAAGGGCGGGAAAATATTTACTGCGGTCTGAACCGGGCAGGTGATATTTCAGAATATCTGGGTGGGGGTCAAGTTAATCGCATCTATAAACGGATAGCAAAAAAAGCTGGATTGGATGAATCGATTATTAAGGGAATTAGTGGTCACTCTATGCGAGTGGGTGCCGCTCAAGATTTACTGAGTTCTGGGGCAAGCATGCCAACCATAATGCAGAGAGGAAGATGGTCTAAGTCCGATACGGTGATGAGGTATGTAGAACACATTTAATCTTATCAGCAAGGAATCATGATCTAAATACCACCTATCGCCAATGCGGGTTTACTCATAAAGTGCAAGTTGGGGCCCCATAAGCTGCAAGTTAATCCACCATAAAGCGCAAGTCAACTGAGAGCGCTAAGAAACAGGTAAAAATGAGAGGCAACTGTATTGGAAGAATAAGGGGTAGTTTATGTTTAAGTGAATAAATCAACTGATAGTTAATTTATTTTCACAAATTTAAACTCAAAAGGAAATTTAGATGTGGCAAGAAATGAAAAACTTTTTAGAGATATAAACTCAGGTGAAAAAGTTACCTAAAAATTAGGCGCAGGACAAATACTTGCAATTTATAGGCACACGCACAAAAGCTGGATTGGATGAATCTGAAATAGAGGGAATTAGCGGCCATTCAATGCGAGTGGGAGCAGCTCAGGATTTATTAAACTCTGGGGCAAGCATGCCAATCATTATGCAAAGAGGAAGATGGTCCAAGACCGATACGGTCATGAGGTATGTAGAGCATAGTAACTGTGCAGGTTAAGATTTTATGAAACAGTATCTCATGCCAAATACCGGGGTGAATTTACCTATAGCGGAAAAAACTAAGCTTGACAGCATAATCATTAAGACGAAATCTCTTCCCAGATTCTGTCATCCCAAAGCATTTGATCGCTATTAATCAATTCATACTTAAATGAAACTGTGCTTCTGGATCCCGATTGCTCGTTGAAGACGAGCGTTATCTCTTCAAATTCTTCTAGCTCGCGCTTATCTACCTTAAATGTTAAATATATCGTCCTCGTGATATCTTGAGGAATAGTTCCCACAAATGGAAGCGTGTCCTCTGGACGTATCATCAATTTCAATCGTTCTTTGTCTGGGCCGACCCACTCATTTTTCCGAGCCCAAAATAACTCGCCATTGTAATGACTAGGGTTACCCTTATATCGCACCAATATCTGCATGTCTTTAATATTGAAGCATTGAGATAGAGAAATAATATTAATTGCCAAAAAATGCATCTGGCAATACTTGCCATTGAGCTGCCCTACGTTTTCAAAATGACTTACCAGTCGACCCTTTAGAGAGGGTCTTGAAATTTTCTTATATGCCCATGGAGCCAACCAAGCAGCTGCACCAACTAGCCCTGACAATAGCGCTAAATAGTTGAGCCAGCCAACTGTATCTTTGCACACTTTTTCACCCTCTTAAATTTGGTTAAATACAATTTTGAATAATTAGCCAAGCGAAAACTAATTCTTTTGTAATTCCTGAGCAAAAAAGGCGCGATCAATTGCTGGTCTTCATCCAAGACAATACGCAAAATAGAAATTAGATTTTCAACCCAATTCTAGCCATACGAGCCTCAATTTTTACTTGAGCCCAAGGTGCAATATTCACATACTCAATTTTTTCGTATGGGTACTTGCGAATAGCGGCGGCATGTAGGCCAATGAGCTCATTGGCAATAACTACACCAGGCTCATCTAGAGTAACTGTATCTAATGCAATCTGGACACTACCGCATAGAATTTTAAATATTCCAGAATCTCTGGGATTGGGCAGCTCTTCAATAATGAAATACAAAACCCCATCCTGATATACGGGGCCTGAAAATGAATCTATGAAAAATTGCTTGAGTTCAGAAAGAAATGTCTTAACTGACATGATCCACCGCCATTTCAGAAAAGCATCAAGATCATGGCGCAAGAATCCATCTTAAATAGGGTGCTCATGGTTTAGGAAATCCCCCCCCATTCCAATCTACTACATCCCCGTTAGGCTGGTAGCCAGGAACTAATTTTTTAAGCATACTTCTAATCAACTTACCATCGCATGCATCCAAGGCAACATTAAGCTTTTCAAGTTCTTCCTGCAAATCACCCCAAGATAAAAACTCTTCATGTGCCTTCATGATTTTGGGGTGAGCCGTTGGCTGTGGATTATCCCCAATCAGGAGCTCTTCGTAGAGCTTTTCCCCTGGGCGCAAACCAGTTACGGCAATCTCAATATCGCCATGCGGGTGAGCTTCATCTTTGACCAATAGGCCCGATAAATACACCATCTTGACAGCCAAATCATGAATACGCACGGGCTCGCCCATGTCTAATACAAAGACATCACCCCCAACAGCCATAGCACTCGCCTGAATCACCAACTGCGCCGCTTCAGGAATGGTCATGAAATAACGAGTCACTTCAGAATGTGTCAGGGTAATGGGTCCGCCTGCCGCAATTTGAGCGCTAAAAAGAGGCGCCACAGACCCTGATGAGCCCAGTACATTACCAAATCGCACCATCGAAAAATTCGTTGAATGATCGTCTTTAATATCTGCCATTGCCTGCAAAACGAGCTCAGCAATGCGCTTGCTGGCACCCATGATATTCGTTGGTCTAACAGCCTTATCAGTACTCACTAAAATAAAATTGCTTACACCACACTCTAAGCTCGCTTGGGCGCAGGTGAATGTTCCAAAAACATTATTCCGAATGCCTTCAGCAGGATTTTGCTCCACCAACGGAACATGCTTATAAGCTGCCGCATGAAAGACGGTAGATGGTTGATGAGCTCTAAAGATCTTTCGCAACAAATCGATATCTCGAACTGAAGCTAAGCAAGCCACCAACTTGATTGGCAAAGCAGGGTGAGGCAGCAAAGCTTGGTCATTACCGCCATTCGCCAAATGATTCCCATTAAGCCCGGTAATAGCCTTCTTTAATTCTTCATAGATCACATATAGGGAGTGTTCACTACTATCAATCAGGATTAATGATTTAGGAGAAAACTTAATAATTTGACGACAGAGCTCACTACCAATGGAGCCACCCGCTCCAGTTACTAAAACAACTTGGTCGCGAATATTTTTTTCTAATAGACCTACTTCAGGCGGAACTACTGCTCTGCCGAGCAAGTCATTCATATCCAAATCATGTAAGTCTGAAATCCTGACCCGACCAGAGGCCAAATCAACGAGTCCTGGCAAGGTGCGAACACGTACGCCACATCCGTTTAATGAGGCGATAATTTCGCTTCTTCTACCCTGATGAGCCGAAGGAATAGCCAGAAGCACATCTGTAATGTCTAGTCGACGGATCAGGTCGTGCAAGCCCGTATTGGGGTGCACAGAAATTCCATTAATCGTACTTCCCTGCAAATGAGGATCATCATCAATAAAACCTTTGACCAACATTTCTTTATTGCTAGATATGCCCAATGCCAATTGACGACCTGCTGAGCCGGCACCATAAATCAGCGCAACAGGCTGAGCTCGGTGAAATGACTTTTGAACATTGTTGATGCTACCTAACCAATAACGCACAAAATATCGACTGGTACCAATTCCGATAAATAAGAGGATGGGCTGAATGACGCCAATTGACCGAGGCACATCATCCACTCCAAAGAGTGTAAATGTGCAGAAGAATAAGCTTGTGTAAATGATGAAAACGCGTGCCATTGAAGCGAGCGCAGCCGAACCAACGTATCTAAAAATAGCCCGGTATAAACCAAAGGCAATGAAGAGAGGAAATGAAAATCCAATGGCGGCAATGAGAACTATCCACTGCTGGCCCTGAAAATAGCCCCACTGGTCTAAGCGAAGCCCAAAAGCTAGCCAAACACTGAATGCGCAAATAAGAACATCACAGTACATCACTACACCCCTCTTAACTGAGCGAGGCAGATTTAATAATGACTGTTTAGTTGCGTTAATGGGCACAAATTTGATTATAAATTATATAGTCAAGTTAAGGGAATTTTGTATTTAATGAGGCAGATGAGCCATTCTGCTCTAAAAATATACTCGGCATAACAAATGCTAAGTTAATAGATGCCTTGTTAGTGGAAGTGGGTCAGTGAAAAATAGAAAACGCATTAAAAAAACAAACTAATGGGAAACTCCGGCTCGCCGAACCACCTTTAAAAAGGTTAAGCCCAATATCTTCAGATCAAACCAGAAAGACTGCTCATTCAGATATTCCACCTCATATTGCACTTTAACTGGGATTGATAATTCATCACGACCATTGACTTGCGCCCATCCCGTTAATCCTGGTAGTAACTTATCCACCCCATATTGGGTTCGCAAAGCAATTAAATCATATTGATTAAACAGCGCTGGACGAGGCCCAACAAAACTCATATCACCAACTAAAATACTCCAAAGTTGTGGCAATTCATCTAGGCTTGATTGGCGTAAAAATGAACCGACTGGGGTTAAATATTGACTAGCATCAGACAGCAAGTGAGTTGCTACTGCAGGGGCACCTACCTGCATCGTACGAAATTTAGGCATCTCAAAAATGATGTTACGCCTACCTACTCGGTCCGACCAATAGAGAACAGGCCCAGATGAGGTCAATCGAACGAGAATGGCTACGACTAAAATCGGTAGTGCCAACACAATAGAAACAAAGAGCGTCAATAGAAGATCAAACAATCGCTTCATGGTAAAAATATGCTCAAGATTACTTCTTCAAGAAGTGGATCGCAGTCTGATGCAACCCTTCATCGACGCTCACCGGTGGCGACCAGCCAAGCAAATCTTTGGTCTTTCTGATGTCAACCTGTAGTGAGTCACACAATCGCTGAGAAAGATCAGACCTGCCAAATAGCCTCGCTCCAAACGCGATTAAATTTGTCGGTACCAAAATCAATTTTGAAGGGCACCCAAGCGCTAAAGCCATACGTCTCAATAGTTCTGAAGTTGATAGGTCTTCATCATCCGAAACTAGAAATGTCTGATTTGCTGCTGCGGGATGGTTGATGCAAGTAATGATCATATCAACAAGATTATCCACAAATACATAACTGCGCCGATTTTTTATCACACCACCAAGCGGAAGTGGAATACCTCGCCGCAACCAATTCATCATCGATAAAAAATTCGCCTTGACCCCCGGCCCATAGACTAGTGGCGGACGGATAATTACCAACTCCATTCCAAACTCTTCTGCGATCACTTGCAAGCCCAACTCTGCCTCATATTTACTAATCCCATAAAAATCCCGAGGCATTGGGGTATCTTTTGCAGTAAAAGGCTTACCTAAAATCGTAAATTCTCCATTAACCTTAATAGAGCTCATATAAATAAACCTCTTAACACCGGCTTTAGCAGCTTGACGAGCTAGATTCAAAGAACAGTCAACATTAATATAACGATAGTCGGCCAATGGATCTCTGGATTCATCATTTAAGAAATGAGCTCTAGCAGCTAGATGAACTATTACGTTCACCCCCTGCAAGGCATGCCGCCAATCTAGTGAAGGAGTCAAATGGCCAATATTTATAAAATTAATATTGCCATCAAATTTATTGGCTGATGCATTCCGCGCAGTTGCAGAAACGGAAAACCTCTTCTTTATTAATTTCTCAATTAAAGAGGTGCCAATAAAACCGGTTGAACCTGTAACGAGAATATCCATCATCTACTTTCAAACTTGCTAACCATATCTCTAGATAGCATATTCATTATATTTCTACGTAAATACTTTTCTATAAATTTTTCACGTTTGATATCTTGAATTAATAAAGACTCAAATGCTTCAACCGCATCATCAACATCACAGGGAATAAATATAGCGCTATTTGAAACTTCTTGACTCAAGAATTGAGCCGCATAACCAGAAACACCTGCCAATATAGGCTTTCCCAATGCAGCATATTCAAATATTTTAGAGGGCAAAACTTTTTTGAAAGCCTCATAGTTATTGAGGTGTAAAAATAAAACATCGGCAGCCTGGTATTCTCGAATTAGGTCTATGCGGGCCATTGGAGGAACCACTTCAACATTATTTGTATTCAATAGCTTCAATGCATACTGCAATTCCTTAAGTCTCCCACCCCCTCCTATTAGCCTGATTGTCACCTTCTCTCCTAATTTTTTAGCAAGTATAGGAATTATTTTGTGCAGTCCCTGCCCCTCACCAACATTCCCAGCATACAGAATCCGAATGGGCAGCTTTGGCATTTCTTTTGTAAAGCTCATTTTTTCTAACTGGACATTATTAGACACAAATACCTCATCGATGCCATTCATATAATAAGAAAAATATTTCTTTGGGTATCTACTTTTGAAATAAGATTCAAATCCAGGTGAAACAAGATTTATTTGGGTTGCCTGTCCAATAGTGAAGCGCTCAATGAGGGAAAACATAGGAGTCAAAATATAGGCAGATTTTCTAGGCAATACATCTTGAATCGTATCTACAAAAATATCACGGATATCTAGATAAAGCGGGATATTTTTCCATCTAGAAATAAATGCGCCTAAGGCGGCAGTCATTAATCGACTTGAAGTTGCAAAAACAAAGTCATATTGCTGACTTTTTATAATTTTCTGGGCTTCATAGGCATAAAAAAGAAAGGATTTTGCCTGATCTAACATGCCACTATTGTGTTCTGGAATTTTTATTCTATGAAGTTTTAAACGTTCACTTTTCTCATCATCTACTGCCAATCCAAATCCCTGGTATCTATTTGGCTGGGTAGTGATAACTTCAATTTGAATATCTTTTCCGACCATATCCATTAAGGCTTTTACGAGCTCAATAACTCGAAATGAACCCGCCGACAAGTCCGGGGGATAATAAAAACTTAGGATAAGGATATTCACGGAAATTAATCTTCCTTAGATATTTAAGGGTTCCACATAAAAAAAGTACCTAGCGACCTAAGCCACAAAAATCAATGATGCCAACTCGAGCAAATTGCCCTATTTTTTCAGCGTCTACAAACTGCCTATGCTTTACCAAGATAGCTAAGACATCGGCTGATTTCAAAGCGTCATCTAATTCAATCAATGCAAATCGATTGTCTTCTTGAATATTTGGCTCAACAGCAACAAGGTCGTAACCCTGAGATAAAAGTGCTTGAGCAATGTGGACTGCTGGGGACTCACGTAAATCATCGATGTCGGGCTTAAATGCTAATCCTAAACAAGCAATTTTGGGTTTGCGACCCGTTTTGGCGGTGACATCTGCTGCTGCAATTTTAATTTGATCAATGACCCAATCAGTTTTGCGATTATTTACCTCTCTAGCTGATCGAATAATCTGCGCGTTCTCGGGGTCGCGGGCAACAATAAACCAGGGATCTACCGCAATACAGTGACCGCCCACGCCGGCACCAGGCTGCAAGATATTAACTCTCGGATGACGGTTCGCCAATTTAATAAGATCCCATACATTGATGCCATCTTTGGCACAGATAAGTGAAAGCTCATTGGCAAAACCAATATTTACATCACGAAAGCTATTCTCGGTTAACTTACACATTTCAGCGGTCTTAGCATCTGTCTCCAATACAGCACCTCTAACAAAAGTACGATAGAAACCAGAAACTTGTTGTGTTGCCTCTGGAGTTAATCCCCCAACCACCCGATCGTTTTCCACCAACTCTGTCATTATTTTTCCTGGCAATACTCGCTCAGGGCAATAGGCAATATAAATTTTAGCTATATCTACTCCAGCTTCAGTCAAAACCTCGGCCATTTTTTGCGTAGTACCAACGGGGGAAGTCGACTCTAAGATAACCATATCTCCAGCCTTCACATGACTTGAAATACTTCGTGTTGCCGTTAGTACAAAATCAATATTAGGCTGAGGTATGCCCTCACCCTCATGAAATGGGGTTGGTACGCAAATAATATAAATATCGCCCGATTGAGGACTAGTAAATGCCCTCAATCGTCCAGCAGCTACAGCTGAGCGAACATAAGCATCTAGATCTGGCTCAACAATATGTATCAACCCTTGATTAATTGTCTCAACAGCGTGGGTACTAACATCAATACCAACAACTTGATATCCATTGCTTGCAAGAAGAGCTGCTGTGGGTAGGCCAATATACCCCAAGCCCACCACACAAATAGTTTTACTTTTCATTTAAATCATTCCTAAGACGTCAATAATTCTTTCACATGCCTTCCCGTCTCCATAAGGATTGTGAGCATGAGACATTCTTTTATAGCTGGCCTTGTTTTCAATTAATTCGGCCACATTAGCCACAATGCGTTCTCGATTTGCGCCAACTAACCTAACAGTTCCGGCATCAATAGCTTCTGGGCGCTCTGTAACCTCACGCATCACCAATACCGGCTTACCTAGGCTGGGCGCCTCCTCTTGAATGCCGCCACTATCAGTGAGGACAAGGTAACAATGTTTAAGTAAATATACAAAAGGCTCGTAGTCCAATGGATCAATTAGATGGACATTAGTTAGCCCCATCAATATTGAATTTACCGGCTCCTGAACATTTGGATTAAGATGCACCGGATATACAAAATGGACATCTGAGTGATGCATTGCTAACGCTCTTAATGCCTCACAAATCTGCATAAATCCGTCACCAAAATTTTCACGTCGATGCCCAGTAATCAATACAAATCGATCTTCCTGCCAAGAAAATGGTAAGCGTTCTTCTAGAAATTTAGATATGCTATCCCGCCGAAGCGCATCAGATTCAATTCGATCAAGCACCAAAAAAAGTCCATCAATAACAGTATTACCAGTTACAGAAATCTGAATATCGGGCACCCCTTCATGCAATAAATTCTGACGACTTAAAGCCGTTGGCGCAAAGTGCCATTTTGCAAGCTTACTGGTAACTTGACGATTAAACTCCTCTGGGAAGGGTGCGCAGAGATCATGTGTGCGCAAACCAGCCTCAATATGTCCAACTGAAATTCCAGCATAAAATCCAGCGATAGTAGAAGCCAAAGTAGTTGTTGTATCACCATGTACTAGCAAAATATCGGGTCGTTCATTCTTTAAAACCTCACGCATCCCCAATAAAACAGAAGACGTAACATCGAATAAATCTTGGCCCTGCTTCATTAGATCCAAATCAATATCAGGCTTAATATTAAAAACCATCAGGACTTGATCTAACATTTGACGATGCTGAGCAGTAACGCAAACTCGAGTCTCAAATAGATCAGAACGCCCCTTCAAAGCATGATATAGGGGTGCCATTTTAATTGCCTCTGGTCTTGTCCCAAAAACCAGCATAATCTTCTTTTTTGATTTCATAATAACCCTAAACGGGGGACTTAATTCCACTGTAACTTAACCTGAGAGCACCCCAATCTCAAATCAATTGCAAGGCACTGTGTCTGCACAACTGTTCCAAATTCTGGGGCATAAGTTGCGGGCTCAACAAAGCCATTGCCACTTAATATTCTAAACAGCACTTTCTGACCAAGGGACGTATAAATGCACCATTCGCTTGAATTAAGTCTTTCAATAGATACAGATGGATGAAAAATAAATCTTGCTGTTGACTTATGCTCTCCACCAGTCACTCTATCAGATATCATTAAATCATTTGCAGTCAAATTCCATTCGCGATGATGAATTGGCTTCCCTTTTAACCTTGCATAACCATTGTGCGAACATCCCACATAGATCCTACCCTCTGATGGCGTGATGTGCAAATCAAAAGGTTTGGCTCGCCGTGCAACCCTAAAGCCTCCCCAAACCTCAGAGGAGCTCATTTGATCTACCTCTACAGTACTATGGGCTAACGTATGTCGCTCACGTAATCGTTGCGGACTAATGCCATATAGAGAGGTACCCCCATTCACAATAATCCTCTGATTAAATAAAGATAACTCAAAGGAGAGAGTATCGGCATGAGCATGACCTGGGAGATAGTCCGGCCCAACCGGCGCCACATCCAAAAATGCGACAGCATTACTAGATGATAGTCGAATATAGCCACTCTCTTCTAACACATTAATTTTTAATGGACATTCATCAGCTTGAATATTCTCAACCCCTAAGCCAAGGGAGTGGGCATAAGAAAATAAGTCTAGAGGTGTTGCAGCAATATTAAATCCAGCGTCGTTAAAAAGAGAGATTTCACCATCAGGATGAATCATCTTACTTAACCAAGATAGCATTTTGCTGGCTATATCTTCCCATTCCAGAACGATTGAAGCCTTAATAGCGGTTGACCATAATTTAGACGCATTGATTAAATCGAGCAGATCCTCCAATATGATTGCATGGTACATAGTACTTCTCTCAAAGTGCCCTCCATCCAATAAAATCTGCTCAGACAACTCCCCTTGAATAATTTTTAATCCTAATTCCAGCCATTTATTTGCCTCCTTACCCCGAAAAAAGAGGCCCGCAAATACAAGCGCTTTGGCATTTGCAAGCAAATGATTGCCCAATAAGTGCCATTCAATACGTCCAGATAAATAACGGGCCTGAACAGCAAGACTATGAACCCCCCCATAAGGCAATTCGTTGCCAGCCAAAGTCCATTTAATCCAATTGACAATTCGTAATGAGGTCGGGTAAGGATCCCAGCCAACACCATATATCGACTTATTTTCTTCCATCCATTTACTTAATAATTTCTTATGCCACATATACTTCTCTGATGCGGACGAAGAATTTAAATCGTCGAAATAATGCTGGTTATATCGCCATAAATCTGAACGCTCGCCCCCCTCCCACCCTATAACAGCTAAAGATCCATGTTCTTTAAAAAAAACGAACTCATCTGGGCCTATGAGGCTTGAGTTGCGTCTAATTGGCGCCGTCCAAGTTCCTAGTCTACTTTGAATTTGGGGGGGTGGAGACAAATCAAAATTCGGACGTGATAGACGAAATCTCAGTCGACCATAGATTTGACACAACTTAAGATGACGAATGGTATGCCAATATAGACTGGCATTTTTAATCAATTTCAATTTTGAGCTGCAGAAATCTCAATAGTTACACGACTTACCTCTAGTAATTCATCTATCGGGATTGGCAATGATCCGCCTTGCGCTATAGCATTAACAAAATTCTTCGCGCAAGCCATTTGCCCCTTATCTTGCCTCCACAAATTCATTTTTTTAAATCCAGGCCAATTAAAACCCTTTAATTTTCGAAAGTTGTCCAGTTGGAGTACGCGGCCAGCTGCAAAAACTTCCAACCTCTCTTTGGGAAAAGCCTTACAGCCATTTGCAAAATAATGAATTGTACCAATCGAGCCATCGGCAAAACTTAACTGCAAAGTAACCGTGTCTCGAGTTGCAGAGTCCATCCCCATGTACTTCCAAGATGTTATTGTTGATGTTGCTAAGTAGCGAAGCAAATCAATAAAATGACACGCCTCTCCTATGATGCGTCCACCCCCGGCTTCCACATCTTGCGTCCAATGATCGCTTGGAATAGCGCCAGCATTCACCAACATGACAAAAGTTTTGGGTCCTGCCACCCCAGCTAATAACTGCTTAATTTTCTGGACCTGCGGAGCAAATCGCCTATTAAAACCAACCATCAATATTGGTGGCGCCAAATATTTCAAAGATGCCACTTTATAAGCGGATTCAATATCTTTTAGCTCACTCAAAGTCATGCAAAGTGGCTTTTCAACAAAAATATTCTTGCCCGCCTCCAAACCCATCAAAATAAAACGGGTATGGCTATCATGCTGAGTGGTGATCACCACTGCGTTGGTTGAATCATCCTCAAAGACCGAATTAGCATCAGTGGTTGACTGAAAAAATCCATACTTTTGCCCGACATAGGAGCCGCTAACCCCCATACTAGAGGCTACAGTACGAAAATATACACCTGCATCTCGAAATGCGGGAATAAGGACTGATGCAGCATAATTACCAGATCCTATAAAACTAACGCCCACCTTTTTATAAGGCCCCTCCAATAATGAAGAGCCGTGGGTTGAGTCCAAAAGCACAGTCCTAAATGTCGGGTTAACGCTTGACTCTTTATAAGTGAGCAAAATTCCCAATGATGGAGAGGATCCCCCTACTAACTCATACGCCTTTACAGCCTCCTCTATAGGAAATCGATGCGTAATCAGGGGGGCAATATCTAATCGAGCATCAGCCATCATATCTAAAACCGCCTCAAAATTACGTTGCTCCGTCCACCGCACAAAGCCAACTGGATAATCCTGACCCTTTTCCTCATAATTCACATCATAGCGACCGGGACCATAAGACGCAGACACTTGAAAAGTTAACTCTTTCTTGAAAAAATCATCTCTTGAGAGCTCCAATCCTGCCACTCCAACCAAAATAATGCGGCCACGCTTGCGGCACATTAAGGCCGCTTGATGGATTGGCTCACTACTCTTAGTGCTAGCGGTAACAATCACCCCATCCACACCTCTACCTCGAGAATAAATTTCAGCTGTCTTAATTGGGTCTTGCCCAGAATTTAAATCCACAACCTCGGCACCAAAGCGCTGCGCCAATCCTAACTTATTTTTATCAAAATCAAGACCCAAAACACGACAACCATGTGCGCGAAGAAGCTGAATGGTCATTAGCCCAATTAAACCAAGGCCCGTCACAACAATTGTTTCCCCTAAGGTTGGCTGAAGTAGACGAATGCCCTGTAAAGCAATCGCACCCAATACGGTGAAAGCAGCCTCTTCGTCTGAAACAGAATCAGGCACTTTTGCACAAAGATTAACGGGAACACTTACAAACTCGGCATGTTTGCCATTGCTGATAACTCTATCGCCAATTTTAAATCCTTTAACCCCGGCACCAATTTCAACGACGCGCCCCACATTGCAATAACCCAAAGGCAAAGGTTGATCGAGCTTATTTAAAACAGTCTCAATTGTTGTTTTCAGGCCATCAGTTCTGATCTTATCAAGCACCATGCGCACTTTATCAGGCTGGTGGAGCGCCTTTTCAATCCATCCAGCTTTGCCGAATTCAATCAACATTCGCTCTGTACCAGCTGAGACAAGTGTTGAAGAAGTTGCAATTAATATATGTCCCCGCGAAACTTGTGGGACTGGCACATCCATCACCTGTGTGGCACCACTTTTCAAGGATTGAAGAATTTGCTTCATGAATATGCCCTATGTCTACAGTCCGTAAAAACTAAATGTGTGATCCTTGACGAAAACCCTTTGATACATTTTTTTTTACGATCCGCTGGTATAACCTCAAAAACTCTTCTGTAGACGACAAGTCCCCCACAGTAACCCTTAAACCACCCCCAGTTGTTGCAATCTGATCGCGTATAAAAATCTTATTCTGCTTCAGCGTAGATAGCATATTAATAGGGTCATTTGGCTCGAATAAAATAAAATTTCCTGCGCTAGGATAGAAGGGGGTGGCGGATTGTTGAAATGCCGAATATATAAGCTGTTTTCCCATTGAGACCTGATCAACCCAAGCCCTTAACGATTCCGTCTGCCGCAAACACTCGATGGCAAGCTGCTGAGACAGCATGTTAATATTTTTACCATTTCGGATTTTGCTTACATTTTTCAAAATTGAGTGACTTGCAATTAAATATCCAATACGCATACCAGCCAAAGCATATGCTTTTGAAAACGTACGAGTTATCACCAAATTTTCAAATTTAGAAACAAGGTGACATGCATCAGCTTGAGGAGAAAACTCCACATATGCTTGATCACAAATTACCAAAGTTTGAGGAAGTGATTTGCAGATATAGTCAAGATCCTCCAAGGGGATTGTGTAGCCACATGGATTATTTGGGGATACAAGATAAAGAATTTTAGCGGATTCATTAATGCAAGTATCTATTACAGCGCTGGAATCAAAAATATAGGGCTTAGGTAGATCATGCTTTACCAATCTAGCGCCACAAGAAAGCGCAAAGACATTGAAATTAGCATAACTAGGCTGGACAGTTACTATCGCCTCACCTGGAGCTATGAAAACACGACATAGAGAATCTAATGCCGAATCAGAACCAGGGAATGAGAGAACTTGAAATTCGGGTATACCCAAATTACTGGCTATACAGTCATGAAGATCATGTGCATTGCAATCTGGGTACCAAACAAAAAATTCAGACTGTAAAAGCAATTTTCTTGCCAATGAATTAACAAAAGGTGGAGCTATATTTGCCTCATTCCAATCAAGTTTATGAACTTCATGGCGATTTTTATCTTGCCAAGGCTCTTGCGGTGTTACACGGTACGGTTCAAGTTGCTCAATATGAATATTGGCCTTAACAGACATAGTCATCCAATGCGAAGGTACTGGGGTGGGGTTATTTTCTTATTATATAGATTGTAATAAGCCAATTTAAATACTCGCTTAAAAACTTTAGGGATTAAAGCGATCAGTCTCTGATATAAAAAATTATTTTGCACTACGGTCAACTTTCGAGGTCTACGGATTCTATTTTTATCCACGAAAAGCTCAGTTTCCCCAAAAAGCAAAATAGACCGAACATCATGAAGATTTTCCCCTTTAAAGCATGTAGTGTAATAGCCTACATGAGCGGCTTTGTGTGCATCACTAGAGGCAATAAGCTTTAAATGATTATTTTGAGCTAACTCACGAATTTTATCTTGCTCTTCTAGAGTACTTTCGTAGCCGCCATTAAAAAGCTCAATAAAATCTGAGCCAGATAGAATTTCGGATGGATCTTCATGGACGGAACAAAGTCCACTGACTGGCTTGAAAGGGTGCGGTATGAGGACTAATCCTTTTTGCCTTTTTATATGCGCAATAACAGCCATGGCACTAGCACCAGAAAGTTCTTCAGACACAAATAGCCCGATGATATGAACTCCCAGATCCGTAGTGTATTCGCAGCCAGTGATCACATGAATACCCGCACTAGCAAAGGCAGCATCATCAATTCTATTGACCTTATCATGCTCTGTAATGGCGATAATATTAATCTTATTAACTATGCAGGCCTCAAGTAACTCTGAATTTGTTGTAAAAGCATCAAATGATTCTCTAGTATGGCAATGTAAATCCGCTGTAATCATCAAACAATTTTTTGGATAATTGCGTTGCATTTACCCTCCTCACTCATAATGAAATCTTCCCCAACAATAATATCGACGATACAGCCAAACCGCATTTCAAGCTCTTGCCGAACGCTCTCCTCAACCGCGTCATTTTGAGCATCCTCCGAAAGCTGAAGCCGAACCTCTATCTTGTTTGATGATGACTGAATAATTTGAAATCTCAAAATATCCGGTCTCTTAGCAAAGTAAGTATAAAAATTGATAGAAGGAATAAAATGCCCAGTGCCATGCACTAGCAATTGATCTGCCCTTCCAATTACACGAGATATTTTCTGAAAAACCCTACCGCACTTACAGGGCTCTTTGGATGGGACGACTTTGTCGCCGGTATCGTACCTAATTAAAGGCATTGTTTCATTGAATAAATTGGTAGCAATTAAGCGCCTCTCTCCAGAATGCTCACCCTCTAAAAGTTCTGTATAAGCATAATCATCCAATAAATGAAGCCCATTATGACTTTCGCATTCATGCGCCATAGCCGAAATCTCGGCTTGCCCATAATGATCGAATACTTTTATATTGAAGGCACTCTCAATGACCTCTCTATATTCATCAGTAAGAACCTCAGACGCAGTTAATGCGCCTACAAGCGAAGGTATCTGAATACCATGATTAATTGCAATTTTCGCTACTAAATAAAGGGAAGAGGGATATCCACGCAAAAATTTAGGCCTCCAGATCTGAAGTCTTTTTAAAATACTAAGTACATTAGATTCATCGAGATGATAAGGGGAAACATAAAGCCAATTACGAAGATGATCCAACTTATAAATTGGTTGATCAGCCTTTGGTGAATAACTACGAAAAACAACCATTCGGTCGCGAAAATGATATCCAGCCCAGTTCCAATGACGCCAAATTGCAGCCTGCTCAACAATCCACTGCTCTGGAGAGGTAAAGGCTGTAAGTGGATTGCCAGTAGTGCCTGATGTATGCAACTCGATAGAACGTGGAATATTTACAGCAGAGAAAAAATTATGCGGCGCAGCAAGGACTTCTTTTTTTGTTAAAACAGGTAACGCCTGTAGATCTTCAAGGTCTTTAAATCTTGATGGATCAAAATCAAAGTCCCAAAATAACTTTTGATAATATGGAATATGATTGTATGCCGAAATGAATATTTTTCGCAGTGAATTCACTTGATAGCATAGTATTTCATCTCTACTAAAATATTGAGTTTTACTCATAGCCCCAAAGGCTAGATAATAACCCCGAGCAGTAAGCAAGATGTCTTTAAATTTACTATTCATAGTCTATCTATCTAATAATAAATAATAATAATTTTAGAGAATAAAAAGGCTAAAACCATAAAAATTATATTAGTTTCTTATATAAATCAGCATATTGATTTGCAATTTTTTCAGGATTGAATCTTTTTATATTATTAAAACCATTTTTTATCATTAATTTTCTAAGATCAAAATCAGTAAGCCCCGATACTATAGCCTTAGTAATCTCATCAACCTTAAATGGATCGACCACTATAGCGCCATCTCCAGCAATCTCAGGCATGGAGGATATATTACTAGTGACCACAGGGACTCCATAAGCCTGAGCTTCAATTATGGGTAAGCCAAACCCTTCATAAGTGGAGCAAAATACAACCAAATCAGAATTTAGATATTCCAAACCGATCTCAGCACTACTGAGACCAACCTTCTCTACATATTTAATACTATACCTTAAAAGTTCCAACCTATCAGAAGTATATAATCTTCCAATTATAGTTAAGGTACAATCTAAATTCCTGATAGCTTTTGCCAATCTTGAAATATTCTTATTCTCCGTTGTACCAATTTGAAGTAATTTAAATTTTTTATTATTATCTTCGAATTTGGGCTTGATAGATTTTATCGTAAGGGGACAATAAATCACAGAAATTTTATCAGGAGCAATGCCGCACTTTTTAATCAGTTCCATTTTAACAGACTGAGATATAGTTGTAATATGGATTGATTTATAATTAGGCAATTTATACCAAAAAAGCTTATAAAAAAAACATTTTATGCCTGAAGATCTATGCAATAAAACACAATCAAGCATGGTGATTACTGTCTTTTTCTTTGATAAAAAATAAGATACATAATGAATATCACCAACAATGTGAACAATACCATCACTTTTATATAACCCATAAAAAATATTTAATATTCTTCTCCATAATCCAATTGTATGGAAAGGCACATTGTAAACCTTTAAAGAGAATTTTAATTCGATATATGGCCGAACGGTTTTAAAAACATTTTCAACGCTATAGTTTCCCTCAGGTAAAGGTTTTCTAGCAAACCAAGTAATTTTGGTATTTTTCATATTTACAATTCATAATCAAATTAAGAGGGTTGATTCTATACGGTCAGAAATTACTTTATTAATCAGCTGTTTAGAATCAGAAAAATTAAAAACATTTTTTTCTAAAAGTGGATTAGGAATATATAGTTTCCACGCTTCTGTAATAACATATATATAAATATTTAGTGTATATGCTCTATGAAGTGCCATACTGTCGACAGTGATCAGACCATCGTAATTTTTTATTAAAGTATCGAATTCATTCATATCATTAAAATATTTTACAGAATAATCACGAGATGGAAATAAAGCCTGGTGGGATGTGTGAATTAAAAAAGAAAAATTGAATAAATTATCAGATAGCTCCTTACTAAGATTGAGTATCAGTTCCGGCTGTAAAGTCCTGTCAGGTGAGCTACCGCAAGGGAAAATTGCAATATTTTCCAGCCGGGTAACCGGAGCATAGGGTATTGAGAATTTAAAAAAACTAGAATACGAATTATAAATATTATTTTTACATGGAAGGTATAATATGTTAAGACCAAAAAAAATAATTCTATTTCTTAGGAATGGAAGATCAATTAAACACTTATAGCCTAATTTATTCATTCTCCTAATAGCATTTCTCGCTACAATGATATCTCTAATTAAATTTAAATTAAATTTTCTTAAATTGTAAAATGCAGGAACTCTCCCGTTAAAATTTACCGTTTCAAATTTATTTTTTGTTTTTATTATAGAAAGAATTTTCGAGTTTTTATCGCTAGATAGAATTATAAAATTAGGGTTATTTTTTAAATCTAAATAATTAACGGCTATCAATAAATCCCCTATGCCTTTGAATTGAACGAAAGCAATTTTTGAATGTGACATGTTTATGTTTACGTTTATGTTAATATTTATGTGTATAAACACATAAATAATTAAATTAAGATGAAAATATATTGATCAATTAATTTATTTGTAACTGAAACTATTAATTATTTCTAGCTGAGATAAATATTGATAAAATACACTATACCAAAATATAAAATCGCTGATATTCATTATTCTAGAATAATCTTGAAACAAAAAAAATGGGAATAATACTATTGTTATATATGATGTAAATAAAGCATACTCATTAAGGGAAACATTCATTATTGTTCTGAATGATTTATAAAGCGCTACTAATACAATATATAATTTAATTAATGCAATAATTACTCCGTGCTCTGCTGCAGTAACCAATAATCCAACCTCACTTTTAGCTATAATCTCACGATCAATTTTGCTAATAAGAAAAGCGCCCGAACCAATTATTGGAGAATTGTTCAGGGAATTCCATAAATAATCCCACAACTCCAATCGTCCCGAGAATGAATATTCTAATGATGATAAACCAGCAATAGGGGAGTCGTATATAAAAAAACTAATAAGAAATTTTAGTAAATAAACTCCCAGAAATATAAATACATACCAAAATCTTTTTAAATAAGTACAATTTTTTTGTAATAACAAATAAACTATCACGGGGAAAAATATTACAATCAAAGCAGTTCGGGTTGAAGTTGACAATGTTATTATCAACAATATTAAAAATGCAAAAAATCTTATAAATATATTACTCTTGTAATTTGAAATTATTAAAACAGGCAGAATAATCATTGATCCTGTAAGATATGCTAATGTATTCTCACCTCTGGTTTCTCGAGAAAATTCAAAAGGCAAATAACCCCATACATTAGGATTTATAATTGCAAAAATACAACCAAAGATATATAACGTAAATGTAATTTTAAATAGTAAATTAATATCATAATTATTATTACCCTTCACAATATCATTTCCTGCGATTGAAAATGTTAGGATAAATACTAATACATCATAAATATATGTTATTAAATGAGTTTTCAATCCATCATTAAATATTCCAGTTAGCAACAGCAATAAGCAGTAAATTAAAGATGTAAAATATAGCTTAAATTTGTATTTTTTTTTGAATATAGTTAATACAATTAACGACATTAACATAATACCAGATATATTTAAATAGAGAGAGCTTGCATATATACCAGAATCCTCGCCAGCATTGCCTCCATGAAAACCTGCATAAGGATTTGCACTTATAAAAAAATTTATTACTGCAAAAATTACATTAATAGTGAAAATATATATCATCTGAATTTAAGTATTTAATACACTATTATGTCTATTGATATAAAGAAAATATATTTTTTATATTTTCAAAATTTAAGCTATATTTTAGATTTTCTTTTGAATAATCTATGCAACATATCTAGCAACCGAAGTGGGATCAATCGTACAAAATATAGTTTTAACTTTATAATTTTAAAATCAGAAAATTGATTTTCGTAAACTTTATCTAACATCATTACCCCCTCAATTCCATCAGCCAAATATGAAGATCTTCTATCAGACATTATTCCCTTGACACTCAAATATTGTTTAATAATAATTTTTCTAATATTGTTACTATGAAACTGAGAATTACAAAAAACAACATCAGAAATTTTAGGGAAATTAAGGTCAACCATACGTCTTTTCGTATACCCAAGCGAGCTCAAAAATGAGTCGTTTTCAGTTCTATTAAGGATATATGGTTTGCCAATATATTGCATTTTAGCGCCCCGCTTTTGCATTTCGTTTAATTTTGATACGTGCACCCAAAGTGATCCTAATAAATTATCATGAGTAATGACATCATTCCACATTTGTCGATTGAATATTATTGTAGAGATATAACTAAACAAACTACCAATATGAAGACAATCTTCATAGTAATTTTTAAAATCCCTTAAAGATTTAAAATCATATACTTTACCAGGTTTAGCATTGAGAAATTTCTGATTCTTGTTTAAAATTTTCTTCATATCAAAAGACATATTTACTCTATCCAATAAATAAATATCATATAAACCAATATAATTTAATATTTTATTTATGGCACCAAATTCAATTGCATCATCACTACCCATTAGCATACAAAATTCACCGTTTGCCATTGAAACCGCTTTAAGAAAATTTCTATCTGCCCCAATATTTTTTTCATTAACGCTATAAATAAGGTTCTTAATTATTTTTTTATACCGCTCAACAATATCATGCGTGTTATCTGTAGAGTAATTATCTGAAATTACGACCTCTATTTCATTGTTAGTCTCACCTTCCAATTGTCTAGCTATACTATCTAATGCATATGAAATGCTGTCTCCGCGATTAAAAGTAGGAATGCAAATACTTAATTTAATTGGCATTTAAGATTCCTTTTTTTACAAAATATCTATTGAATGTTTTTGGTAATATCCATGCAGCAGTTAAAATAAATGATAAAATTAAACCCATAATTATCCCAATTACTCCATATTCTACTGATAGCCACCACTGTAATAATGCACTTAGTAAAGCCTGCACTGGGATCATATATATAAATATATTCAATTTATTGGTAGATTGAAGGGCAACTGAGTAGGTTTCAGTCCATACCCTAACTAATATGTAAACTGCAAAAGATAATATTATATATTTATTGAATGGTATATTGACTTTAGGGGCTAATATTTTCATAATTTCATAATAATATTCGAATATTATCAGCGTAAATAAAATTACAAACCCAATTGCCACACTTAGCATTCTCTTAATTATTTTATTAATTTCATCAACTCTATTAAATGCATAAAGCTGTGTAAATTTTGGCCATACTGCAGTACTTAAACCAACATATATAGAAAATAATACAAAAAATATTCTATATATTATATTATATTGAGCAATTTCAATAGAATTTAAAGTCTTAGACATTATTAAATAATCTATATTTAGTGTCGCTGTAGAAAAAATCGATATTATCCAAAACTTTGATGATAAGCTCCATAATTTTTTTATATTCTCGGAGTGCTTTTTCAAACTTATCTTGAAAATTTCCTTGGCCCCATAAAAAACGAGGCCAACACTGCCATATAAAAACATAGGACCCGCGAAGGAAATAAATACCCATAGCAATTTATTTTCCGTAGATATAAAGGAGATTTTAAATAAAACCAATAGCCCAAATGATGAAACTACGCATAGTGACATCAGAATATTTGCAATAATGCCTTTATTTAAAGAATAAAGAATTTTCTGGAATGCTGTTGCTATGGCCATTCCAAAGAGCATCATGCTACATAATACATACGTACCAATTATATTATCTTGAAGTTTAATGTTTCCCTCAAAAATAATAAATTGATCGATGGCACTTCCAATTTTCCATGACAATAAAATACCAATCAAAAATATTAAACCCGCAACAAGCATGAATGTACTTATAAGTGATTTAATATCTTCATTCTTTGCAATTTTTTCAGATATTTTATTTTGTACTGCATTTCCAAAACCAAAATCTGCAAGTTGAAACCATGGCACTAATGAAATAACAATTACATAAGCAGCAAATTGGTTAATAGAAAGATATCCAGTAAGTATTGGTATTGATACTATTTGAACTAAAACAGACAATATCTTGAATATCCAGCTTGATAGCGCCACCCAATGGTAACTTTCGACTCTCAATTTCCCCTTCCAAATTCTATTAATTTAGTCATAATTATAATGACATCCTAACTTTTCTATATGATCCTTAAATATTCTCACCTTAACCCTATCTTTCCATTGACTGCACTTGCCCTCCTATCAAAACAGATAATTTTAAGATATGAACATTAAAATTATCTGACAATCAAAATTGACTAATTAATATTTTCATATTCAGTTATTTTTTCTACCGCACTCCATAAATTATTTATATCCGTATATAATTTATAGTGATATTTATTGTCATTACCAAGAGTTTCTAATATTTTACTTAATATTCCAACCCTGTTATCAGCTCCATTAATTTCCATCTCGTTGCTAAATGGGCCTTTTAATTTAATTCTTTTAATATCATCTTTTGAGTTTATTTTAATTTCAAATTTTTCTAACTTATTGCAACAGTTTAAATTTATTATAATTTTGCCTCCTTGGCTATTTATAAATTCTCCACGCCATAAATATGGTCTAGCAAATTTATCAACTACTATTGAAGAGTGGGTCGCGACCAACCCAGTAACCATACCCAAGAGCGCTATTAACTGTATCCCATAAAATCTCAAAGAACCGCCGCCCTCATTATGATTACCTTTCCAGGAAAATCTGTCTGCATTAAGGTAGTGTGCATAAAAGTGCCAGGTAATTTCAACATTACCCTTCTTGTTAAAACCACCTAAGTTTATTAATTCATTCCCCCATCTAGTATTTGAAAAACTATATCCTATTCGCATAGATTCTGATAGAGAGATACTCTTTTCTAGTATTTTGCATGCCTCATTTGGGGTTGCAGCTAAGGGCTTTTCTAAAACTAGATACTTATAATTGTTGGCCCCCATGCAAGCAAGATATTTTTCCTGTATTAATGGTGGCACAGAAATAATAAGCGAGTTAGATTCCTTAATAATTTCCTCACGTGTACTAGCTGTTTCAATTAAAGACCTGTATTGCTTAAGCTCCTCTCTCTTATTAATAACATCTATATGCTTCTCCAGCACTACGATTCGTGATATTGATCTTTGAGCTAAGGCAGGGATATATCCATAGATCCCAAATCCTCCACCCAAAATTCCCCATTGCTCACCTGGCATTTACTATTCCATACTTTTCGGGAGAGAATATATCTACGCATTCGTACCCAGGATTCATATGCTCCATATATATATTTATTTCTTCACTAATGTGCCAAGCTAAATTGAGTATTTTTCTAGGAGCAGGTGAAATATCTTTCATATGATTTTCACTTAAAATAGGAATGCGTGTTCCGGGGACATAATGACCAACTTTCATTGAAGTTGGCTTCTCAAAAACCCCTTGAATATCACTCTCCGTTAACCCTAAAAGCTTAATTAATATCGCTGCGCGGCCAGGAAAAGCCTTGCAGAAAATTTTTCCATCACTCGACCTGACCTTTGCTAGCAACTCATCTCGATTGGATTTCCATCTATTGATTACCGCCCTCATCTCCTGAAATTTCTCAAGAAATCCTTTCTCTCTACTCAAAGCAGTATTAAGAGCCTCAGCATCTCTTGATACTGCTATTTGCGGGCCAATAAATACTCGGATATTCCCACCATATCTCGCAGGAAATTCAACAGCTTCCACATTCCTGCCTAAACGCTTTGCAATCTGAATAAAAGAGTGTGTGGAATATGTTCGGGGATGCTCATGGTAGAAAGTATCAAACTGGAAACGGTCAAGGACCGCGCCTAAATAGTGATTTTCGACAATTAAACGTGTATTTTCCCCCATTAGCACCTCAACTGCCTCAATTAGGCCGTCCATATCTTCAATATGCGCAAATACATTCGTGAAGGTAACAAAATCGGGATGTCCAATTTGTTCTACTATTTTGATTGCAACTTTAGGATCAAAAAAATCATTTAGAGTTGTGATCCCATTTTTGATTGCATCATCTGCAGCTCCAGTTGGCTCCACACCAAGAACATGGGCACCTTCATTTTTGAAAAACTTTAGAAGACTACCGTCATTACATCCAATATCTACGACTTTTTTTCCAGCTAAGCTTCCAAATTTCTCTTTTGTTCGCTCTACCAGACTCTGCATCCCATTCAAGACATCTTGCGTCATGCCTGACCTGTAATGGTATGAACTTGGAAATAATTTCCTTTTAGGGACGGGATGTAATTGATGTGCAGTTAAGCAGTTATTACATAATGCGATTTCAATTTTATATTCCTCACATTCATCTTCCGCACCAATTACTAATAAATCATCACATAACGGATGATCACCTAGATCTAAAACTGGAACTATATTCCCTGAATGACATACTTCACATATATGCTTATTGGCGTCCATATTTTTCTTTCCCTTATTTTGTAATCTAATGCCTTTGAAAATCATTAATCTGTGCGAGGCTAACTTCGCGCATATTTTCTTTTGACAGAATCGCTTTTTGCCACTCAACAATTTTTTGAGTTGCGACCTCTAGACTCCACTTCGGAACCCATCCAAGTTGGATGCGAGATTTAGAGCATTCGAGCTTCAAAAGGTTGGCTTCATGAGGTTGCTCAGAAAACTCTTTCTTCCAAGAAGCAGGACCACCCCATTGCGCAATAAGCAAATTAACAACCTCTTCTACTGAACGACTATCTTCATCGCGCGGTCCAAAGTTCCAGCCAGATGCAAATAAAGGCCCTTTCTTATAAAGGGCTTGCGCTAAAATCAAATATCCTGAAAGGGGCTCTAAAACATGCTGCCAGGGACGCACAGCAAGGGGATTGCGAATCATTAGCGGTATGCCAGCTTCAAATGCTTTTATTGCATCTGGAATCAAGCGATCTTCAGACCAATCTCCACCGCCAATCACGTTGCCCGCTCTCGCAGAAGCAATATAATTACCTTGCGGTTTATTAGAAAAATAAGATTTACGGTACGCCGATGTGACTAATTCCGCACATCCCTTACTGTTACTGTATGGGTCATAACCGCCCATTGGATCATTCTCACGATAACCCCAAATCCACTCTTTATTTTCATAACACTTATCTGTTGTAACCACCACAGTAGCGCGCACCGAATTAATGTTTCGCGTGCTCTCTAAAACGTGCACAGTACCCATCACATTTGTTGCATAGGTCTCTACAGGATTGGCATAAGAATAACGCACCAAAGGCTGCGCCGCCATGTGAATCACTACATCTGGTTTAGCCTCAGACATCGCTTTTTGTAGGCTTGCTAAATCTCGAATATCCGCAATATGCGATTTCTCAATCAGAGAATCGATAGCTAACACAGCAAACAAATTAGGTGTTGTATTGGGCGCCAATGCGTAACCCGTAACCTTTGCTCCCATTGATGCAAGCCAAAGAGATAACCAACCACCTTTAAATCCGGTGTGCCCCGTTAAAAAGACTTTTTTCCCCTTCCAAAAAACGGGGTCAACATGCGCAGATCCCATTACCAAGATTTCCAAGGGGCATTACCTGACGCCCAGAGCTCTTCTAGGTAATTTTTATCGCGCAGCGTATCCATCGGTTGCCAAAAACCAGCGTGCTCAAAAGCAGCGATCTGATGATCTCGAGCTAAAGACTCAAGAGGTCCTTGCTCCCAAACCGTTGAATCATCTTTGATAAGCGATATTACGCCGGGAGATAACACAAAGAATCCTCCGTTAATCATAGCGCCGTCACCTTTGGGCTTTTCTTTAAAAGTAGCAACCAAGTGGTCCACAATATCAAGAGCCCCAAATCGGCCCGGCGGATACACTGCCACCAAGGTAGCCTGAACTCCTTGTTTGCGGTGAAACTCAATGGAGGCTCCAATATCTACATCCGAAACACCATCGCCATAAGTAAAGCAGAATGCTTCTTCATCTTTGACGTAGTTGGCTACTCGCTTTAAACGGCCGCCGGTCATAGTATCTTCACCTGTATCCACCAAGGTAACTTTCCAGGGCTCTGCATAACCTTGATGTACTTCCATGCTATTTTTTTGCATGTCGAAGGTCACATCTGACATGTGTAAAAAATAGTTCGCAAAATACTCTTTGATGACATAACCCTTATAGCCACAACATATGATGAAATCATTTATCCCATAGTGTGAGTAGAGTTTCATGATGTGCCATAGGATAGGCTTACCACCAACCTCAATCATTGGCTTAGGCTTTGAAGAGCTTTCCTCTGAAATTCTAGTCCCCAATCCGCCAGCAAGGATTACCGCCTTCATTGATTTATTCCTAATTTGATGGTAATTGAACCCAATATAACTAGCATTTATTTTTCCAAATCAGATTTGGCAGATTGACACATCTTCAAGATTACATCCTCAACCCTGGATTCTGCTGACCAAGCTAGGATTCTCTTAGCCTTTTCAGGATTAGCGGCACTAACAGCAATATCTGAAGGTCTATAAAGACTTTTATCGATCGTCAAATAATTTAAGTAGTTTAATCCAAAATAGTCAAAAGACTTTTGCACAAAATACTCCAGCGAGACTGAGGCCCCAGTTGCAATCACAAAATCTTCAGGAATATTTTGTTGTAGCATTAACCACATCGCCGCTACATAATCAGGAGCCCAACCCCAATCCCTCTCAATGTCTATTCTGCCAAGATTTAAGCGCTCCGAACTGCCAGAAGCAATTCTTGCCGCCGTCTTTATAATTTTTTGGGTTACAAACTTTTCGGATCGAAATGGCGACTCGTGGTTAAACAATATGCCATTACAAGCAAAGATATTGTATGCTTCTCGGTAATTATTCACAAGATTGTGCGCTGCCACCTTAGCCACCGCATAGGGACTTCTGGGCTTAAAAGGAGTTTCCTCTGACGCAGCTTCAAAGCCAATATCCCCAAAACATTCGCTTGAGCTGGCATTATAAAAACGGGTCTTAAGCCCCGAAAATCTAATTGCCTCTAGTAAGTTTAGAGCGCCAATTGCAATAGTCTCTATGGTTTCCACTGGCTGCTCAAACGATCTCCCAACAGAGCTTTGCGCTGCTAGATTGTATATTTCGGTTGGCTGGTATTTATTTAAAACTTGAAGCACGCTTCGAAAATCTGTAGCTACCAATGTTACAGTCGTTATTTTTTTATAAATATTTAAGTTTTTTAAATTAGCAAAAGAAGATGCTACGGCATCTCTTGAACCCCCAATTACTTCATAGCCTTTTTTTAGCAGCAATTCTGCTAAATAAGCGCCATCCTGCCCAGATACTCCGCATATTAGGGCTCTATTGCTTTTCTGCATTTAATTCTCTTTACCAACTGCCACGCTATGACCGTGTTTGAGCAATAAAGCATGTTGCTTGGCTTTATCGAGGTCATTGGCTACCATTTCGACAATCATTTGATCTAAGGTGATCTCGGGAACCCAACCCAGCTTTTCTTTGGCTTTGGTGGGGTCACCCAAGAGGGTCTCTACTTCAGTAGGACGGTAGTAGCGTGGATCGATTTGCACAATCACATCGCCTACTTTTAAGGCTGGGGCTTTATCGCCTTCGATTGCAGCAACAATCGCTTTTTCATTCTCAGCTTGCCCCTCAAAACGGAGGGTGATCCCCAGTTGCTTTGCACTACGGGTGATAAATTCACGCACTGTAAATTGGACGCCAGTAGCAATGACAAAGTCTTCTGGTTTGTCTTGTTGCAACATCAACCATTGCATACGCACATAGTCTTTGGCATGACCCCAGTCCCGCAGAGCATCAATGTTCCCCATATAGAGGCACTTCTCTAGACCTTGGGCAATGTTCGCGAAGCCACGAGTGACTTTTCTGGTGACAAAGGTTTCACCACGGCGTTTGGATTCATGATTAAAGAGGATGCCATTACAGGCATAGATGCCATAGGCTTCACGGTAATTGACTGTAATCCAGTAGGCATACATCTTGGCCACTGCGTAAGGACTTCTTGGGTAAAACGGGGTAGTTTCTTTTTGAGGGATTTCTTGAACCAAACCGTAGAGCTCAGAAGTCGAAGCTTGGTAAAAGCGGGTTTTCTTTTCTAAACCGAGAATGCGGATCGCTTCAAGCATTCTCAAGGGGCCAATGGCATCAACGTCGGCCGTGTACTCAGGAGACTCAAAAGAGACGGCCACATGGCTTTGAGCGCCTAAGTTGTAAATCTCATCAGGCTGACACTCTTGAATAATGCGTACCAAGTTACTGGTATCGGTTAAATCACCATAGTGTAGGATGAGGTCTGGGTGATTGATATGGGGATCTTGATAGATATGATCAATCCGCTCGGTATTAAAAGAAGAGGCGCGGCGCTTAATGCCGTGAACGATATAGCCTTTTTCTAATAAGAACTCAGCTAGGTAAGAGCCATCTTGGCCGGTGATGCCGGTGATGAGGGCGATTTTTTGTTTGGTGGTCATAAATTTACTTATCTACCTCATTTAAAAATGGGGCATCAAAAACTGAAAGCTTGGCGAACTGACACAGCATGAAATAACATAGGTAATTAGATCGAATTCAATTGGCAAGTCCCAAGGCTTTTTCAACAAGTCCACAAATCAAGTGCCCAATAAAAATATGCGCCTCTTGAATTCGTGCAGTTGTCTGACCTGGGACAATGATCGACAGATCAGCAAGCGACTTCATCTGGCCGCCATCTCGTCCAGATAATGCGATAACCTTAATACCAAGCTCTTTGGCAACATGCATCGCTTTGATGACATTTCCCGAATTTCCCGAAGTGGAAATAGCAATTAACACGTCACCCGATCGGCCGAGTGCGCCGACTTGCCTAGCAAATACGTCTTCAAACGAGTAGTCATTGGCAATACACGTTAGTGCGGAAGTATCAGTCGTTAAGGCAATTGCAGGCAAAGGCTTGCGATCTTTAATAAAACGCCCTGTCATCTCAGCGGCAATATGTTGACTATCAGCAGCAGACCCACCATTACCACACAGCATCAATTTATTGCCGCTAACAAATGCTTTAGCAATTAACTCACTTGCCTCATTAACTACTGACTCCAAAACGCCCAAGTTCTGAAATAGCAATTGGTGCTCTTGAAGATTAGTGGCAAAAGTAAAGGTCATAAATAATTTTGGTAGAAACTGAAGTAGCTTGCATTAATGAAGCATCAAGCCCGCTAATGCCCGATCTCGCGCTATAGCATTTCTCATGATTTCAAGCATCACTTCGCACCACCATTTTTAATGCTGGCCCACACTCTTTGACCTAAAAGTACCAACAGCATCAAGAAAAACGCCGCTGCCAATCCGCCGGCAGTAGCCTTGATCATGCCTTTTTTACTCGCGGTTGGGGCGGTATTCATCTCAAATCCTTTAGAAAAACGCACGTCATTGGCTAATAAGGTTGATCGTAGACCATCCACAAATGCTAAGGACTTGGGATCGCTGGGGTTTAAGGTGGCCCGTAGTTGGGACTCTTGCTCCAATAATTTTTTGGTTAAGGCAATGCCGTCATAGCTCTCCCCATTCATGAGGGGTGAGACCTGCTTGACCCAGGTGCGCAATATCACCATTTGCGCCTGAGCGTCTTTTAAGCGCTCGAGGGACTCCTTGCTGGCATTGATGTCCGTATTGGCCGCAATAATCTGGGTGCTAATGGGCATGTACTTGGCGCCCGAGTCTTTGGGGTCGACCACTTGACTGATGGTTTTTTGCTCGTTTGGGAAGCGCTTGGCTAGGGACTCCAAGCTTTTGAGTCGCTCTTGTTGGTAGCCTAGTTCGACTTGGGTGTTATTGATTTTTTTGGCGAGGTCCGCATCTGCGCTCATGAGTTGAGCTTCCTGCGCACTAAATAGGGATTTGATGGCTAGGTAAGAGGCGCCTTGCAGTAAAAAGTTTTTGGCGCCACGGGCATTGTCAATCGCCTTGCCCTTCGTTGACCCACCCGCGGTAATCGTTAAGCTCACAATCGAGGTGCCTGCCGCTTCCAAACCCGCAGTCGATGCTAGGTCCTTGGTGTCTGCTTTACTCATGCCGTAGGTGGCTAGAGTATTTTTTTGCCACCAGTCCGCATTACTTAAGGTGCGATAGAGGGATTCTTGACCCTCAGGCACCTTAGACTCATCGATGATTTGATCGGCTAAGTTGGGCAAGCTTTTTTGCAGCGAGCGCCAACCGACTAAATCGGTACCGCCATTGTTATTGAGAACGAGCTCGGCGTTGTAACTGCCCAGGAAGAACCAGCCTGATAAGCCAAGAATCGCGCCCAGAATACTTGCTATGGCCAGTTTTTTCCAGGCTCCAGTCAGAAAATTGACGATATCAAGGAGGGAGATTTCTCCTTCTTGCTCGGCTTGATGCCCTGCACTACCCAGACCGTCTTTAGCCATTTCTTAATCCTATTATTTTTTACTTTTACTTATAAATTTAATGGTCATTATAGACTGCGCGATATAGTTATTTTAGGAGTTTTATGAGGGGAAATTCGTTATGTTTACCCTCAAAGTGAGCTTACAGATTTATCAAAATCTTCTTGACTCCCACTACATATCCCTTTGTGTAGCGTATTGTGGATAATTGACAAAATGAATACTTGTGGCATACCCTTAAGCTAATGCCGCGTCCGATGAATTACTCCCTTCGCCTGTCTAAGGTTGTTGCCCTCATTGTTTTGTCTTGCTCAACAGTACTTTTGGCCATTTGGCCGATACCTGAGACGATTGCCCTACGACATGGACTGCTTATCCTGGGATGCATCTCCAGCTTCTACGTCTTGGGAGCCTTTAAAAGGGTCATTTTTACCCCTAAAGCTTGGCCTTTTTGGCTATTTTTTTGTTTTTATGGGTGGCTACTCATTCATCTAGCTTTTTTTGCTCATGAGTACGACTTGCAACTTAAGGAATTGAGTAGTCTATGGCTTCGATCCTTGCTTGCGACCCCGATTGGCTTGGCGCTTGGCCTCATTCTCAGTCAACAGGCCCCAACCGACGAAGGGGGAGCGCAAAACATATCACCTCAAAACGGTCACTTTTGGGTCGTCGGATTGATCTTCTTGGGTCTATGTGCCACTTTCTGGGTATTTTTTGGGCGCTACTTGTATGAAATCTATGTCACACATCAATGGCTGCACTACGAATTTTACGCTGTACCCTATAAGGCTAAGACCCCCTTTGTAGTCGCAAGCGCTCTATTTTTACCGCTCTGCCTTCTACTGATTACTAGGGCCCTTCAATCCCTTATGAACAAGTGGTGGATTTTGTTAGCTCTACTTGGGATTGGCTTGTGTCTGTTTGGAAATTATTTTTCTAATACCAAGAATGGCATGGCTATTGTTGCTGTAGCTCTTGGGCTAT
>Ga0316231_1001044_pt1 | contig 33368 bp, 32 predicted proteins | sample TBH18027metaG_FD_206002 | JGI IMG/M metagenome (GOLD analysis project Ga0316231, IMG submission 206002) | Freshwater microbial communities from Trout Bog Lake, Wisconsin, USA - TBH18027 | ecosystem: Environmental > Aquatic > Freshwater > Lake > Hypolimnion/Profundal zone | place: USA: Wisconsin... | reverse complement strand
ACGAAACACAATCACTCAAAGACGCTTGCTTCACCAAAAGATCGCCGCTTAAGATCAACCAACAGATGAGGCCAATGCTCCCTTAATCTACGCCCTCAGTTGTCCCAATTGTTTTGACGACACACACAACCTTGGCAAATGCGTAAATCCTCCAGCCCGCTGGCAGGTTAGCATCTGGATGCAGCGCTGTCAGGCCGCATGCCCGGATGCAGGCCGGGATTTCGCAGCGCAGCAAGCCAAGCCTCCACAGAAATGCTTCCTGCCCGGGGCGGTGGATACTACCGCCGTGCAGCGGGACAACCTAGACTGAGGGCCATGACAGCGTGGGGCTTAGGCTGTCATGGGGGCATTCTAATTCATATTTTGGGGTTTGACGTGGGATACACGTACCGATCGTGGCGCATGACCATTGCTGTCATGGCCCTGTCCGTCTGCGCGGTGCTGGCCACGCCGGTCGCGGCGCAGGATCATGTCTATAGCGCCGAGCAGATCCAGGCCGGCTACCGGCTCTATACCGCCCAGTGCCAACTGTGCCACGGCCCCAATGGCGATGGCATTGCCGGCATCAATCTTGCCCGCCAGCAATTCCACACCGTCGTTTCCGACGATGACATCCGCAAGATGGTGACGACAGGAAATCCGCAGGGCATGCCGCCCTTCACGTTCAAGCCGGACGAGCTGGACGAACTGGTCGCCTTTGTCCGCTCGGGCCTGGACCATGGCGGCGTCACGTTTCAATTGGGCGATGCTGTGCGCGGCAAGGCGGTTTACGCTTCGGCGGGCTGCGCCACCTGCCACCGCGTTGGCGGCGACGGCGCACTTGCGGGGCCGGACCTCAGCGATATCGGCTTCATCCGCCGCCCCAGCCAGATTTTCACGTCGCTAACTGATCCCAGCAAGGCGACCATGCCGATCAACCGCACGGTCACCATCGTCACCAAGGATGGGCGCACCATTCATGGCCGCCGCTTCGATGAAGACACGTTTTCGGTGCAGCTGATCGACAATCAGGGAAAAATCCTGTCGCTCGATAAAGCCGATATCCGCCGCTATGACATCGGCATGAAATCCGACATGCCCTCTTTCACGGGGCAGCTAAGCCCGACCGCCTTGGCTGATCTTCTGTCCTATCTGGTTTCCTTGAAAAGCGGCGGAGATAACAACTGATGCGCCGGATATTGTCAGGTCTGATTTTTATATTCGTTCTGGGGCTCGTGGCGGGCAATGGCGCCATGGCCCAGGTCACATCGCAGCGCATGGAACATGCGGCCAGCGAGCCGCAGAACTGGATTGTCTATGGCGGCGGCTATGACAATCAGCGCTATAGCGGCCTGAAACAGATCACCCAAGGCAACGTGAAAAACCTGGAGCAGAAATGGGTGCTGCAGAACCAGGTGCCGGGCGCCTGGGAATCCAACCCGCTGGTGGTTGACGGCATCATGTATATCACTGAGCGGCCCAACGACGTCATGGCGGTGGACGCCAGAACCGGCAAGCTGTTCTGGATGTATCGCTGGACACCCGATGCTGCCGCCCGCGTCTGTTGCGGCTCCAACAATCGCGGTGTGGCGATCCTGGGCGATACGCTTTTTGTCGGCACCCTGGATGCCCATCTCATCGCCCTGAATTCCAAGACCGGCAGGCCGCTGTGGAATATCGCCGTGGCGGATGTGAAGAGCGCCTATTCCATCACCATGGCGCCCATGATCGTGAAGGACAAAGTCATTGTCGGGGTGGGCGGCGGCGAATTCGGCATTCGCGGTTTTATCGCGGCCTTCGATCCCAAGACCGGCAAGGAAATCTGGCGCTTCTATACCATTCCGGGACCGGGCGAGCCGGGCTTTGAAAGCTGGAATGGCGACAGCTGGAAAACGGGCGGCGCGCCGGTATGGAGCATGGGTTCCTACGATCCCACGCTGAATCTTATTTATCTCGGCACTGGCAATCCCGGGCCGGACTGGAATCCGGCGCAGCGGCCTGGCGATAATCTTTATTCCGACAGTGTCGTGGCGCTGGATCCGGACACCGGCACGCTCAAATGGCATTTTCAGTTCACGCCCAATGATGGCTACGATTACGACTCCACCCAGGTGCCTGTGCTTGCCGACATGGACTGGAACGGCAAGCCCGCCAAGGTGATGATGTGGGCGAACCGCAACGGCTTTTTCTATGTGCTGGACCGGGTCACCGGCAAATTCCTGCAGGGGCAGCCCTTTGAGAAAGTGACCTGGGCCAGCGGGCTGGACTCAAACGGACGCCCAATCCAGACGCCGGCGGCGGAAGGCCAGCCGACCTGGCCCGGCAACCAGGGCGGCACCAATTGGTATCCGCCTGCCTATAGTCCGCGCACGGGCCTGTTCTATTTCTCGGCCTGGGAAAATTACGCCACCATCTATCGGCGCGAGAAAGCCGAGTATCAGCCGGGCCGCAATTTCTCGGGCGGCGGCGGCGCGGGGCTTGCGCCTGTGCCGGGCGCGCCGACTGTCGGCATTGGCCGCCGCGGCCCGATTGATTACTGGACCAGCGAAGTGGGCAGTGGCGCGACGATTGCGATGGACCCGCATACCGGCAAGCGCGTGTGGAGCTTCCCGCAATATGACGTCACCGATGCCGGGATGCTGACCACCGCGACGGACTTGCTCTTCACTGGCGGACGCGAAGGCTATTTCTATGCCTTCGACGCCAAGGCCGGAAAGCTGTTGTGGAAGACCAATCTGGGCGGCTCGATCGTCAATGCCCCGGTCACCTTCGCAATAGACGGCAAGCAATATGTCTCCGTCATTTCGGGCAATAGTCTTTCCACCTTCGCTCTGCGGGATTGAGCGCGCGCTTTACGGGAAATCCTCCAGCAGGCGTTTGCGGCTTGCGGCCAATATGCGGTCCGACAATTGCGAGTCATCGACCGCGCGGGCCAGGATCAGGCCCCCGATCATGGACGCCAGCAGCGCGATCGCATCATCTTCACGGGAGCGATTTGCGCCTTTGGGCAATTTGGCGCGGATTCTTTCCAAGGCTTCCCGAAGCCCTGCGGTGAACGTCTTGCGGACGGAGCGGGTCTGGCGCGGCATCTCACAGCTGAGCGCGGCGAGGACACATCCCCGGCCGAGCCGGTCGCGGTGCCGGGCAGAGAGATAATTCTCAATGGTCTCTTCCAGGCCGGGCAGTTCCGCCGACCTTGCCGCGCTCTTGGAAAAGCCGTGTTCCATGGCTTCGGTCATCAGCTTTTCCTTGGAGCCGAACTGGCTGTAGACGCTGCCATGGGTGAGGCCCGCGGCGGCGGTCAAGGTGCTGACGCCGACCTCCGACAATCCCTTTTCCCGGAACAGCTGCGCCGCCACGTCGAGAATCGCTTCGCGGTTTTCGGCGGCTTTTGCCTTGGACACTCTCATGCGTCTGACCTCATCTGGGGCGGGCTGCGCCTGCTTCGCAGGGCTGTTCTACCAATAATTATGATCGTAATCATTGACTTTTTTTCCCGGCAAGCCGTTAATTACAAAGATTACGCTCGTAACGAATAATTGCAATTGCGGTGTCTGGGAGGACGCTAATAAAGACAGCGCCTTTCATCCAATCAGGGAGAAAATCATGTTTGACGACAAGATCGAACGCCGCACCGTGTTGAAGGCGGCTATCACCATCGCCGGAATTGCCGCCGTCACGGAAGCGTCCGCGCAGCCGATCGCGGCGGGCGCCAGGCTCGCCGATGTGCCGCTGGCGCCCGGCACCCGCGTGACGGTGGAACGGCGCGGTCCGATCGTGCTGCTCGGGCTCAACCGCACGGAGATCTTCAACCGTTTCGATCCCCAGCAATCCCATGAATTGGCCAAGGCGCTCACCGGCTTCGACCGTGACGACAGCCTGCGCTGCGTTGTGATCTTCGGCCATGGCGATAATTTCTCCCGCGGCGTGGATGTGGACGCGCACAAGGCTGCCATCGGCGGCGCGCCGGCGCCGGACAATACCGGCCTGGTTGATCCCTCGGGCAAAAGCCCCGAAAAACGCATCAGCAAGCCCATGATCGTCGTCACCCATGGCGATTGCTGGAACATGGCCCATGAACTGCATCTGGCGGCGGATATTCGCGTCTGCGCCGCGGATGTGCGTTTCGGGCAGGACGAAGCTTCGCATGCCCGTTTCCCCGGCGGCGGCGGCACCATCCGCTTTGTGCAGGAATGCGGCTGGGGTAACGCCATGCGTTACATGCTGACCGGCGATCATTGGGGCGCGCAAGAAGCCTATCGCATGGGCGAAGTGCAGGAAATCGCGCCGACCAAGGAAGCCGCACTGGAAGCGGGCATCCGTCTGGCCAACAAGGTTGCAGGTTGCGGACCGCTGGGCATCAAGACCACCTTGCTCTCGGCGCACACCGCGATTGACGGCGCCCAGCGCGACTCCTGGGCGCAGCTCGGCAAGCAATATGACGGGCTTTATGCCACGCGCGATTTTCAGGAAGGCCGTGATGCCGAGGCCCAGAACCGTCCGCCGGTTTATATCGGGCGCTAGACGAAGCGCGATGTTCTGACGCGCGGCTGGCACCAGACGGCGAGCCGCGCGTTAGCACCCCTGGAATGAAACCGGGGTGCGGGCGCGATGCCGTACAAGTTTTTGGTGTCTGCCGTCTGCCTGTTGATGTCTTCCGCCGCGTTTGCAGATGACGCCACGCCCTGGCGGCTCTCCGCCTATGGCGGCGTCGCCACGCGCAACGACACGACACAGGTATTCCTGCACGGCCATTTCCATCCCGACGGCAGCATCGTTGGCGTATCGCTGGACCGCGATCTGGCTGATCTGGGCTGGGGCTTCACATTGGTGGGCGAATTGGGCGCGACGCGCTTTGTCGCCAAGAGCGATGAATTCAGCGCCGATCTGGGCATCGGCGCCCGCTATGATTTTCACTTTCTGACCCTTCCCATCGGGGTCAGCGGCTTTACCGGGCCTTCCTGGGCCAATGATGCGCCGGTCATCGCCACCGGCGTGTTTCACGGCAAGCCGATCAATTTCAAAAGCAGCGCCTGGCTGAACTATGTCGGCGCGGAAGTGGCGGTGGGATTGCTGCCCCGCCTGGATGGCGTGGTGCGTTATTATCATCGCTCCGGCGCGTTTGGCCTGTTTCAGCCCAATGCCGACGAAGGCAGCGCCCTGACCTTTGGGCTGCTCTACAAATTCTGAGACGCCGCTATTGCGGTGAAAGCGTCAATTTATGCTCCGTCTGCTTGTCCACCGCGGCGCGGGTGAAGGGCAGGTTGAAGTATACGCCGTTGGCGAGCTTCTCACGCGTGTTGCCGTAATAGGGGCTTCCCGGCTGCGCGGATTCTCCGGGCGCGTTGGTCGCCATGGTCTTGTCCACATCCGCCAGATCAATGATGCGCCGGAAGTTCGCGCCGGTGGCATTGACGTCGTTGAACCCGCCCGGCCGCTCGATGGTCGCAAGGCTATATTGGTCAATGAACATATGCTGCAAGGTGCTCGCATTGATCCGGCCATATCGCCATTGTGACGGGTCGGCACCCCACTCTTTCGTCATCCGGTCCTTTGCTTCCAGCAGGCCTTGCTCGATCAGCGCCTGCTGCTCAGGGCCCGGTTTGGCGGCAACGGCCTTCTGGCCGGCCTCGGTCGTTGTCCACCGGACATAGAATGCGCCCGGCGCCGTATTCTCGGTGAGGACACGGTCCCACCCTGCGATCATGGCGCGTGCCTTTTCGGCGTCCGGATTCTTGGCCGTCCAGCCTTTGAAGAGTGGTGCGTCGCGCTCGGCATGGAGCGAATAAGCGTCCTGCTGGATATGTTCCATATCTTCGATCGTGAACTTCTTGTGTGCGGCGATCTGCTTGTCCAGGTCCTGATGGATGCGCGTGATGCGGGCGATGTCCAGGTCTTTGGTCGTGTTATAGAAGACCGGCGGCCCCTTGAAGTCTGTCGTCTTTTGCGTGTTGTCGTTGGCGGTCGCGATATAGCCGCTGGCGGGATTGTACGCGCGGGGAAGATCGCTCCGGCGCCCCTTCCATTCATATTTTCCTGTGCCGGGGACGGGCAGCCGCCCGGTGAATCCGTCGCGGTCGGGCGCATAGCCTGAGACTTGCAACGCAATATTCCCCTTTTTGTCGCCGCAAATCACATTATGCGAGGGCAAGGTCCAGGCCATGGCGCGCTTGAAGAAATCCTCGCAGCTCGTGGCTTGCGCCAATTGCAGGGCGCCCCGGAACGGCGCCGTGCCCTGTTCCTGGTTGGAAGACCTGGCGGCGAAGGCAATGTGCTGTGCCTTGTCTTCGTAAAAGACCGGACCATGCTGGGAATATTTCAGTTCTACCACCCGCGGCTTGTCCTCGCCTTTAACCTTGATCTCTTCGTGGATGACTTTCATCGGTACCCAGGCGCCGTTGAACTTCGTCTCGTTGGGATTGTCGGGGTTGGTCTGCTCGACATAGGTGTCCACCTCGTCAATGCCCGCGAAGGTCACGCCCCACGCCATATTCTCATTGTTGCCCAAATCCACCCCGACAAAGGGTGGCTCGCCGCCGCCGATCACATGCCAGCCGGGCGCGTTCAGTTCTACGAAATACCGCAGCGAGGGCATTTCGATGGTGCGGTGCGGATCGTTCGAAACGATAGGAAAGCCACTGGCCGTGAGCTTGCCGCTGACCACCCAATTGTTGCTCCCGTCCATGTCCTGCATCTGGGGCATCAGGCGCGCCGCCTGCTTGGCCGGCACCAGCGAACGGTAGGCCGTCACAATTTCCGGGGACGGCAGCTTTCCCGGCGCGAAGGGATCGCCTTCGCCTTTTCGGGAGGCGGCCAGCGCGTCGTCCGTAATCCAGTTCAGGTCGAGCCCCTCAGGGACTTTCAAATCGTCATAGGGATCGGGGGCGGCGCGCCGGTTGGCTTCCGCAGCGCCAAGCTTCTTGACGTTCAACGCCAACTGAAGTTCCGCGCTCGGCCCCGAACTTGTGCTGTCAATGTTGAGCTGCGACCAGCGCAGGGCCACCGTTTCCGCCGTCCAGGGCGCCGGCTTGACGCCGGTCAGTTTGAATTCCACCGGCAGATTGTCGGCGTGGGCGGCGACATAGGCGTTAAGCCCGTTGGCCCATGCCGTGAACAGCTTCTGCGCGTCGGGGTGATAGCTGGTCCATTCCTTCGCGTCCCAAGGACCCCGGAACATCATCAGGCGGGCGCGCGCATCGTAATCAACCGCCTTGGGGCCAAAGACTTCCGCAAGCCGGCCTTCACGCCAGCGGCGCCACATCTCCAATTGCCAGAGGCGATCCTGCGCCATCACATAACCCTGCGCGAAGAACATATCCTCCTGGTTCTTGGCGAAGATGTGGGGAATACCCTGTTTGTCGCGAAGGATTTCCACCGGCTGTTTCAATCCGGCGATCTTCAGATTTCCGTCAAGCGTCGCCAGCGATTGGCGGGCCAGTGCATCGAGCGCTGCCGGTGCGCCTGGTGCCGTGCCCTCAGGGGCGCTCTGCGCCGCGCCTTCAAAACACACCGCGCCAAACAGGGCGAGGGCAGCCGAACACAGGACGCGCACAGAAGTACGTGACAGAAGCATCGGACCCTCCCAATAGTATTGCCGTTTTTTCGTGGCGGCTTTCCATGACAATGAAATTGCGCGGCGTTGTAGTCAACGCCCGCAAGTCAAGTTCCGTAAAAAGACCGTTCTTTGAGGACGCGCAGCAACATCCATCCTGATGCGGTCAAGGTTTGCTTACCTGGGTCGGCCAGATATGCCGGTCCAAGGCATCAGCGATGGCCGTCATGGCCGCCAGCCTGGGATGAAAGAAGGTGGGCTCAACCGGGACGCCGGGGCTGGGATAGCCGTTCACCCAGGCATCCTTGGCACAGGCGTCATGGCCTTCTGTAATCTTGGCTGCGGGGATCAATTCCGTGCCGGTGTCCTTGGCGACGCGGATGGTGATGTCATCCAGGCGTTTCGCGATGACGCGGCTGGCATCGGCCTCAGCTGGCGTCAGTGGCACCACAGGGCAAACACCGCTGGGCGGCAGGATGGTGGTGTAGTCGGCGATGATCAACCGCGCCTTGGGCGCGCGGCGATGCACTTCGGCGACGATCTTGCGCATGCGGGCTTCCAGATCCGCATACGACTTGTCGGTGGGCAGAGGCGGCGGCGCGGCGCAGGGCTTTGCGGCGGGGCCGGCCTTGGCCGCCACATTGACGCAGGAATTGCCACTGAGGCCGCCGAGATAACCCAGATCGTTGCCACCCGTCGTAAATGTCACCAGCATCGTGTTGGCGTCGACGGCATCCAGTTGCGGCGGCAGTTCTTTCCAGGCGCCCAGCAGATGTTCAGTGGTGGAGCCGCCGCAACTGACATCGACCAGTGCAAGGCCGTGGCGGCGCGCTATTTGATGGGCATAATTTTGCGATGACCGGTTGCAACGCGTGTTGGGACTGTCGGCGGGTGTTGCAATGCTGGGGCCCGCCGCGAAGGAGCTGCCCATGTTCACATATTTTGCGCCGGCGGGCGGCGGTGCGGGCTGCGCATAGGCAAACGGTGTCATGCTTGCGGTCATCAACAAGCCCATGCAGACGAGGGCGAGGCGGTGCGGATTTTTTGGTCGGGCCTTCATTTCACTGTCTCCCCTGTCGTGTTTATTCGTTATTCTAGTTTGGGCTTGGTGATTGTGCCATGGTCTGCATGCGCCTTCGCAACCGCGAAGGGATAATGAAAACAACAGCAGCCGGGGGGCGGCCATGAACGCAGTCGTGCCGACAAAGCTGAACCGCCAGCAGGTTTTGGGCTTTTGGGCTTCCTGGTTCGGCTGGACGCTGGATGGCATGGATTCGGTGATCTATGCCCTTGTCCTCACCCCCGCCCTGAAAGAATTGCTGCCGCAATCAGGTTTGCCCAGCAGCCCCGCCGATATTGCCTATGCCGGTTCAATCCTGTTTGCGGTGTTCCTGATGGGCTGGGGCCTGTCCTTTTTGTGGGGGCCCATCGCCGACCGTTTTGGCCGCACCAAATGCCTGGCCGCTTCCATTCTGATTTTTTCGGTTTTCACTGGCGCCGCCGCGTTGTCTCACAATGTCTGGGAATTGGGGCTGTTCCGCTTTCTCGCCGGCATTGGCATTGGCGGGGAATGGGCGATGGCAGGCACCTATGTCGCCGAAGCCTGGCCGGAAGACCGGCGCAAGCAGGGCGCGGGTTATCTGCAGACCGGATATTATGCCGGCTTCTTTCTGGCGGCGGCGCTCAACTTCACCATCGGCGCCCATTATGGCTGGCGCGCCATGTTCCTGTGCGGCGCGGCGCCTGTGTTGGTGGCGCTGTTCACGCTTGCCCGCGTCAAGGAGCCGAAGCGCTGGGAAAAAGCCCATGAAAAGGTCAGCGCGCAATCCACCGCCAGGCCGCTGGCGATGATCTTCTCACCGCAATATCTGCGCCGCACCATCGTCAACACGCTGCTGGTCTCCATCGCCATCGTCGGGCTGTGGGCTGGCACGGTCTATGAGCCGACCGCGCTGCTGGGTCTGGCAAAGACGGCGGGCCTGTCTGCGGCCGATGGCACCAAGCTGGTGTCGCTGGGCACTGCCATTCTTTCCATCGGAACCATACTGGGCTGCCTGCTGGCGCCGCAGCTTGCGGAACGCTATGGCCGCAAGAAAACCCTGGCGGGATATTTCACGGGCATGGCGGTGACCATCGCGCTTGGGTTTGGCTGGATTTTGTATTTGCCCAATGGGCTTGCTCCCTTCCTCACCATTCTGTTTTTCCTGGGCTTGGCGGGCGGCAATTTTGCCATCTTCAGCCTCTGGCTGCCGGAGCAATACACCACGCAGATGCGCGCCACCGCTTTTGCCTTCTGCACAAGCTTTGGCCGCTTTCTGGGCGCGGCGGCGAATTTCGCCATTGCCGGACTGATCGCCTGGACCGGATCGCTGGGCCATGTCATCGCCCTGACGGCGATACCGTTTGTTCTGGGGCTGGCGGTCATTCCCTTTGCTTTGGAAACCCGCGGCCAGAAACTGCCTTAAGCGTAAAGGTCGCGATACTCGCGCCGCATCAGGCTTTTCTGCACCTTGCCCATGGTGTTGCGGGGCAGTTCGGGCAAAATAATCACCCGCTTGGGCAATTTGAATTTTGCCAACTGGCCGTTCAGCATTGTCATGATGTCGGCTTCGGTGAGGCTTGTTCCCGCTTTGGTGATGACAAAGGCGGTGACGCCTTCGCCAAAATCCTTGTGCGGCAGGCCGACGACGGCAGACTCTTCGATACCCGGCAAGGAGTCGATCAAAGTCTCGACTTCCTTGGGATAGACATTGAAGCCGCCGGTGATGATCATGTCGCTGCCGCGCCCGACAATATGCACATAGCCATCGGCATCAATGGTGCCCAGATCGCCGGTGATGAAGAAGCCATCGGCACGAAATGCGGCGGCGGTTTTTTCCGCCATACGCCAATAGCCGGAAAAAACATTGGGGCCGCGCACTTCGATCATGCCGATCTCGCCCGGCGCCACGCGGTTGCCGTCGCTGTCTGCAAGACGCAGCTCTACCCCAGGCAAAGGAAAGCCTACCGAACCGGGCCGCCGGATACCGTCATAGGGATTGGACGTGTTCATGTTGGTCTCGGTCATGCCATAGCGTTCCAGAATGGCGTGACCGGTGCGTGCCTGCCATTCGCTATGCGTCTCGGCCAGCAATGGCGCCGAACCGGAAATGAACAGCCGGATATTGCGGGTGCTGTCCTTGCCCAGCCGCGGATCGGACAGCAGCCTGGTATAGAATGTCGGCACGCCCATCATCACGCTGGCGCCCGGCAGGTTGGCGATCATGGCATCCGGGTTGAATTTCGGCAGGAAGATCATGCTGGCCGACGACAACAAGGTGGTGTTGGTGGCAACAAACAAGCCGTGGGTATGAAAAATCGGCAGAGCGTGCAGCAGCACATCGCTCGCTGAATAGCGCCACGCCTCGATCAGGCTGACGGCATTGGAGAAAAGATTGCCATGGCTGAGCATCGCACCTTTTGAGCGCCCGGTGGTGCCGGAGGTGTAAAGAATGGCGGCCAGATCATTCATGCCCAGCGGCGCGGCGGAAAATTGTGCGGGCACCGGTTGCGCTTCTTCCATCAGCGTGCCGGTCTTGCCGTCATCGCCCAAGGTCAGAATTCTGTCAGCCGGGAAAAAGCTGGCGATCTTTTCCTGGGCCTTGGGCGAGCAGATGAACACCTTGGGCTCGGCGTCGCTGGCGAAATAGCCCAACTCGCCCGCAGTATAATCGGTGTTGAGCGGAAGATAGATCGCGCCCACCTGCAGGCAGGCCAGATACAAAAACAGCGCCTCGGGCGACTTTTCCACCTGCACCGCGACGCGGTCGCCAGGTTGGGTGCCATGGCGCGTCAGCACACCGGCAAAGCGCGCGCCCAAGGCGAAGGCGTCGCCATACGACAAGGGCGTGCGCCCCGGCGGCGAGATGAAATTGCGCTCCGGATCAGGGTTGGCCTGAACGATGCGGCTGAAAAGATTATCCGCCATGGTCCAATGCCGTATCTCAGCCGCGCTGAGGCTTCAATAAAGCTGAAAAAATTTATCCGGATTTCCGCTGCAAACGCTAGTGCAGCAAAGTCTGTCCACCGGACTTCCCGCCTTTATAATTGTGCAGGGTTTGCTGGCTGTGGATGCAGTGCGGTGCTAACCCGGCTCATACGCATTTTCCCTGTTTATCAGGGAAATAACAGGGAAATTCGGGAAATTGGGCCTGCTCTGGGGCCACTTAGATCGAAATAGCCCAGATATGTCGGGCGGTTATGGGCTTTTCTCCGAATTTCAGAACAGGGAGTTATTTTCAGGTAGCAGGGAAATTATATCCAGAAGCAGGGACAAAGGAATCCGCATACTTTTGCTTTCTTTTGGATAGCCAGATGACCGATGGGGAGTTTCGGGAGTTCCTGCGGTCCTCGGCCAGCCTGCTGGCCGCCAATTCCGAGCAGAGGTCCATGCACTTCATCTGCATGGACTTCCGTACAACTCGGAAACGCAGTATTTTATGCCTGCCTTAGGCCATCCGTGATGCCGTTTTTTTGGGGATAAATTTTATGTACTTGGAATTCTTTGGCCTGGAATGGGCTGCGCTGTTCTTGATCGCTTTGATGATCCTGGGGCCAATGGAAGCGGGCGCGACGCATGCGTCACAGCAGGGTTGGGACCAGGCTGTTGTGAAAAATGGAGTGGTACCAGTTCAGCCGTGATCCGCAAGCCGGGAAAAATCATTTGTCTGCTTCAGAAGACGGCGTGATCTCCGCGCTCTGGTGCGGCGGCGCCGGCCAATACCGAACGATAGAAGTCAAATAAGGTTTTGGTTCCCGTCGAGGGCGTGGCGGCCGCATCGTATCCGCCTGTTTGCGGGTCCAGCAGAAGCATCGATTCAGTAGCGTAATAGCGGCCGATGCGTGCCAGTTCCGCCTTTTCGGCCAGCGACGGCGCGATATGGCCAAGGGCGGCGAGGCCTCCTGCAATGACATCGAGCAGCGCCACGGGAACGGACCGAAACCTAGGCGGGCGCCCCAGCAGCGCGAACAGGGCCTCACCCTGCTGGCGCGGTGTGATCGCCGCGCCGGGCCCGCCGATGGGCAGGATGCGGTTCCATCGGCTCTCGTCCTCCAGGCTGCTTGCTATGTAATCAGCCAGATCGTCGTCGCTGATGGGCTTGCAAGCCGTCAAGTTTCCATCACCAAAGATCAGGAAGGGCCAGCCCCGCCGCACGCGCCCGAGCTGGCCGGACAGCGATTTGAAGAATGCTGTTGGCCGCACGATCGAATAGCGCAGGCCAGACTAGATAAGCGCCGCCTCGAAGGCGAGCTTGGCGTGCTGGAAGGCGAGGAGCGGCTTTTGCACGCAAATGGCGGAAAGCAGCACGAAGTGGCTGATGCCAGCCTGCCGCGCCGCTTGCAACGCATTGAGTTGGGCGCCATGGTCGACCGCCCAGGCGTCCTTGGGCGCGCCTGTGCGCGACGCCATGCATGACACAACGGCATCGAACCGATCGCCTGCGAATCCGTCGCGGGAAAGGGACGCGGGATCGGTGAGGTCCACCACCCTTATCGTGGCCCCGCCAAAAAGTCCTGCGATGTCCAGCGGCGTAAGAGACCCGCCAGTGCCAGAGCGGGCCCGCACGAAACAGACCACCTCGTGTCCACGCCGCATGAGCGCGGCGGCTGTCGCACGGCCGATTGTGCCCGTGGCCCCAGCAAACAGACGCGTTGGCGTCTCTTGCGGGGAGCGTCCTGAGTCAAATCTGCGACAGCGATCTTTTGCCGATCCATGACTTGAACCGGGAGAATTCCAAGGCAATTCGAGCGGCTCCGCTAACGAAGATATTTCCCCAGCGCGAGGTAAAGCCGGCGCGGCAGAAGATAAAGGATGTCGAAAATCAGAGCCATTTGCCAGGGAAAGCGTATTTCAAATCGATCCTTGGGCAGTCCGTCAGCAATATGGTCCGCCGCGGTTTCCGGCGCCATCAGAAACGGCATTGGAAAATCATTCTTGTCCGTCAAGCGGGTTCGCACAAATCCCGGACTGACAAGCTGGACCTTGATCTTGGTATCCCCAAGATCCAGCTTCAGGTTTTCGGCGAGATGATTAAGTCCCGCCTTGCTGGCGCCATAGCCGACGGCATTGGGCAGCCCACGGTAACCGGCGAGGCTGCCCACAAGAACAATATGCCCCGCATTGCGCGCCAGGAATTCCGGCAATATGCAGTCCAGGGCGCGAAAGGCGCCGGTCAGATTCACCGCTATCATGGTCTCGGCGGATTGCAGAACGAATGTCTGCGCGCTCATCGGGTCGTAGGCGCCCGCATTGTAGATAAATATATTCGTGCCACCGGCCTCAGCCCAGCTTTCGCGCACCATGTTCCAGGCCGCGATAATCGACTCCGGCTTCTGCACATCAAGTGGCGCCAACAGATGGCCCGTGCCGGAAAGTTCGAGAGACAAGGCCTGGAGTCTTTGCGCGTTCCGGGCGCTGAGCGCCAAACTGTACCCGTCCCTGGCCAGGCGGCGGGCGAGGGATGCGCCAATGCCGTCGCTGGCGCCAATGAGCCAAACATTCCTCTTCACGGTCTACCCCCGGAGCTGCCGGCATGCGCCAGCGCGGTGGCATGGCCCTGCGATAGCGGACTGAAATAGATAGCGGCTGCTGCGGCAATCTTGCAACCGCAAGGCAACAGCGCATAAGCGGCCGACAACAGCGAAAGGGCATGCGCGTTGTTGGCGATGCCGGGGTGGTAACCGCCCGCGGTCAACAAGGGCAGGGTGATACTGGCGGCAAGCGCAAGCGCGGCCTTGTTGAGAAAATTCCACCAGCCGAACCCTGCACCCAGCTGGGCCTTTGCAGTCACCAGCTCTTCGGCAAACAAGGACGGAAGCAGCACGGTGTCCGCGCCCAAAGTCATTCCTGACAAAAAGCAGACGACATAGAAGGCGTGCGCATCGCCCTGCCCGAGCAGGGCGGCCCAGATGAAGCAGCCGATCGCCGCAAACATGGAAATCAGCAGCGTGTTGATCTTTCCGATGGCGGCGCTCAGGCGTGACCATAGCGGCATGCCGATGACGGCGCTGAGGAAGTAAAGCCCGAGCATCAGCCCGGCCTGACGGGACGCGCCGAGAATGTCGCCGACAAAGAAAAGAAAAAGTGTCGAGGTTATCGCCAAGGGCAGCGCATTCACGAGGATCACGAACAATATCCAACGCAGGCGGCGGTTTTGCAGCACGCGGAACGGAATGAAGCGTGATTGCGGCGACTTGTCCGCGCCGGTTCGCTGCGAAACCGTGATGCAGGCCGCGATTGCCAGCAATATTGGCAGGATCACGCCAAGCATGCCATAGGCCGCTCTGGGCGGGAACGCACCCATCAGCGCCGATGGCAAAATGGACGCCGCCAGAACGCCAATCAGCATTGCGCCCTCTCGCCACAGCGCAACGCTTGTATGTTCCTGTGCGGAGCGCGCAAGCCCGACGCCCATGGCATAATAGTTGATCATGAGGATCGAGAAGCCGGCATAGGTCACGATGAGGCTGGCGGCGAGCCAGCACGCGGCGAAGCCGGGATGGGACAATTGAGGCGGACGGAAAAGGGCGAAATAGCCGAGGGCCAAAATCGGCGCGGCCATTGCCATGATTGCACCCCGGTGCCTCTGAAATGTGTCACTCAGGCTGCCGATCAGTGGGTCGGCAACCATGTCGAGGCTGCGCACTGCCAGAAGAATAAAACCAATTGTTGCGAGATCAAGCGGGGAGGCGGCCGCATAGAGAGCGGGTACGTGCACATAGAGCGGCAGGCTCGCAAAGGCGAGCGGTACACCCAGCGCCGCATACCGCGCATAGCGAGACGCGGGAATGCGCTGTTCTAGGTCGTCCATCAGGCTCCTGCCGGGAAAGAGAATCGCTGTCCATGCGCCTTGAGAATGTCTATTTGCCGATCACACTGGTGGCCAATGCGCTCAAGCTTGCGGATATTCCGGTGACAAAAGCACCCCAAGCAATATCAATGAGCGATATTTTCAGCGACCATATTTTTAGCGTGGCCAGATTTGTCAAGTCATAGGTCGCGTAGGCAAAAAATCCGAAAAGGGCCCCGCGCAGCAAGGCGCCCTGCCAGTTGCCGCCTTCCTGTCCTGGGTGGACGGCGAATATCACCACGCCAAAGATATAGACGATATAAAAGGCTAAGGCTGCGGACATGTTTGGCTTTTCAGCCATGATCGTGCCCAATGTCTTCTTATAGAGGGGCTCCACCGTTTGGCTGAGCCAAGCAAACTCAAATACAATCAATACGATAGCGGCGGCAACGTAGGCGATAATAAAGTTGCGCATATGACCCTCTCCACCCCCTTTACGGTTGCTGCCCTTCGCTGGATCACCATGTGATCCATGGCGTCGGATTGGACGTATCATTTCGATAGCAAACAGGGGCGGCATGGCGAAGATTGCGATTGTTGGAACAGGAATTTCAGGCCTTGGCGCTGCCTATCTGCTTAATCCCGACCACGAAATCACCGTATATGAAAAGGCGGCCCGCATTGGCGGGCACAGCCGCACGCTGACCATTGATTATGGCCGCCGCGCGATAGCGGTCGATACCGGCTTCATCGTTTTCAACCAGCCCAATTATCCCAACCTCACCGCCCTGTTCACACATCTGGGCGTGTCGTTCCACAAGAGCGATATGAGCTTTTCGGCCTCCATCCGGGACGGCTGGCTGGAATGGTGCGGCTCGGACCTGAGCGCCCTGTTCGGCCAGCGCCGCAACCTGCTGCGGCCGCGCTTCACCCTGTTTCTGCGCGATGTGCTGAAATTCAATTCACGCGCGGTGGCGGCGGTTGCCAAGCATCCGGACCTGACGCTCGACCAGCTTATCACCCACATGAAATTAGGCGATTGGTTCCGGCGCTATTACCTGTTGCCGATGGCCGCCGCGATCTGGAGCTGTCCCCTGAACGAAATGCTTAGCTTTCCGGCGCGCACATTGGTGCAATTTTTTGCCAACCATCATTTGCTGTCGGCAACCGGTCAGCCACAATGGTACACGGTGAGCGGAGGGTCGCAGGAATATATAAAGCGCCTGATTGCACCTTTCGCGCGGCGCATCCGCACCCAATGTGGCGCCATCGCCATCACCCGGCAGGACGGCAAGGTTCAGATCCGCGACAGCCTGGGCCATCTGGAGAATTATGACGACGTGATCATGGCCTGTCATGGCAATGAGGCGTTGGCGCTTTTGCAGGACGCGGACGGTGCCGAACGGGCCGCGCTTGCGCCGTTCCGCTACCAGCGAAATCTGGCCGTTCTTCACCGGGACCAACGCGTCATGCCGCGGCGGCGCCGCTGCTGGGCGAGTTGGGTATATACGTCGGACGGCCAGAGCGCGGATCCGGGCATCACCGCCAGTTATTGGATGAACAGGCTGCAGGGAATTGACGAGAATCTGCCGCTATTTGTCAGTCTCAATCCGAAGCGGGAAATTGCGGAAAATCTGATATTCGACCAATTCGAATTCGAGCACCCAGTATTCGACAAGGCTGTGCTCGACGCGCAATTGAAAGTCCAGGCTCTCCAGGGCGTTCGCAACACCTGGTTCTGTGGCGCGCATCTCGGTCACGGTTTTCACGAGGACGGCTTGTCCAGCGCCGTGACGGTTGCCGCGTTGATGGGAAGCAGTATACCTTGGAAGCCCGCGGTGCGGGAGCAGGTGCGCACCGGACATCCGCAACGCCCCAGGCCATTGCGTGCCGCTTGGGCGGCTGCTTTCTCCCGCGAATGAGCAACGACGGCCATCACTCGAACCGCCAAAAACAAAGTCCATGATTCCGCTCTCCTTTATCGAGAAAAAATGGCGCCAGGCGATCGCCCGGCTGGAATTTGGCACTTTGCATTTCACCGCGCCCAGCGGCGATGTCACGACCGCCCGCGGAACGCATCCGGGTCCCGAAGCGCATTTCCGGATCCAGAGCTGGGACGTGTTGCGGCGTGTGCTGGCGCGCGGTGATATCGGTCTGGGCGAGGAATATATTGCCGGCAGCTGGCAGACGGACAATGTCGAAAAGCTGATCGCGCTGTTCCTGCTTAACAGCGGCCATTTCCAGCAATACTCGGATGGCAATTTCCTCAACCGCCTGGGTTTTGTCATCCACAATGCCCTGGTGAGGCGAAATTCCATTGCCGGATCGTCCCGCAACATCAAGGCGCACTATGATGTGGGTAATGAATTCTACGAGCTGTGGCTTGATCGCAGCATGACCTATTCTTCTGCGCTCTATGCAGGCGCCTGCGGACTGGAAGAGGCGCAGCAGAACAAATATCACCGAATTCTCTCGAAATTCGACAAACGGAAATCCTCTGTCCTGGAGATTGGCTGCGGCTGGGGCGGTTTTGCGGAGCGTGCGGCCGGTGAAAACCATGCCGTTACCGGCCTGACAATCTCACCGGCGCAGCACAAATTCGCCAGCGAGCGTGTCCGAGGCGCCGCCGACATCCGCCTTGAGGATTATCGCAAATCCCGTGGGGTATTTGACATCATTGTCTCGATCGAGATGTTTGAGGCGGTGGGTGAACATTACTGGCCCCAATTTTTTGCCATCGTGGCCTCACGGCTCAGGCGCGGCGGCCGCGCCGTCATCCAGACCATAACAATCCAGGACAGGCTGTTCCACAGCTACCGTGCTCACTCCGACTTTGTCCGCCATTATGTTTTCCCGGGGGGCATGCTGCCGTCCTTGACCCGCTTTTGCGAGGAAGCGGAGAAAGCGGGATTGAAGATGGCGGATGCCTTCTTTTTCGGAAAGGATTATGCGCGCACGCTGCGCGAATGGTCGCGGCAGATGCAGGCCAAAAGCAGCGAGATCGCCTCGCTGGGGCATGACGACCGCTTCCTGCGCAACTGGGAATTTTATCTTGGACTATGCGCCGCCGCTTTTGGCGCGTCGCGCACGGACGTGGTGCAGATAGAACTCGTGAAAGCCTGAGGCGAGACCGGCCTCGTCTTGCATCCAGCCGCTTGCGCATGTCCGATTCATGCCGGGGCGCGACGCGCCCGCGTTTTGACCAGTGTGACCAGCTGCGCCACATTGTCCGGAGGCGTGGCCTGCAACACGCCGTGACCCAGATTGAAGATAAAGGGCCGCCCCTGCATCTGGTCCAGCAGGGCGCGGGCGTTTTTTTCCATTGCCGGACCGCCCGTCAGCAGCAGTATGGGATCGAGATTGCCCTGGAGCGTGATGTGCGGGGAAACCAGCGATGCGGCAGCGGCAATGTCAGTCATATGATCTATGCCGACTCCGTCGACGCCCGTTTCGGCCGCATATCGCCCAATATGGGCGGCGGCGGCACGCGGAAAGCCGATGATGGGAATTCGTGGATGGCGTGCCTTGACACCTTTTACAATGCGCGCGGTTGGCGCGAGCACTGCCATCTCGAACAGTGGTGCGGGCACAGCGCCCGCCCAGCTGTCGAACAACTGCAATAGCTCTGCGCCTGCGTCCATCTGCGCGATCAGGTAGCTCGTCGTGGCCTCCACCAACTGGTCCAGCAGGCGCGCGAAGAGAATTGGCTCGCTCCAAGCCATCTTGCGGCTCCATTCAAAGTCGGTGCCGCCCTGGCCTTCGATCATATAGCTGGCGACCGTCCAGGGCGAACCTGCAAATCCGATCAGCGCGGCCTGGTCAGGCAAGGCGGCGCGCACGGCCTTGATCGTTTGCATCACGGGCGCCAGCGTTTCGGTCATCCGCGCCTGTGAAAGCCGCGCGAGCGCCGTGCCGTCACGCAGGGGTTCCAGCCTCGGCCCTTCGCCTTCGACAAACCGGACGTCCTGGCCCAAGGCATGGGGAATCAACAGGATGTCGGCGAAAAGAATTGCAGCATCCATCCCGAAGCGCCGCACTGGCTGCAAGGTGACTTCGGTTGCGAGGTCCGGCGTCAGGCAGAATTCAATGAAGTTCGTGGCCTTGGCGCGCAAGGCACGATATTCCGGCAGGTAGCGTCCAGCCTGGCGCATCAGCCAAACGGGGGGGATTGCTGCGGCCTCGCCGCGCAAGACGTGCAAGAGCGGTTTCATCGCGGTACCGGACTGGCACAAGTACCAGAACATCTTTTATTCGCATCAGCGGTCATGCATAGTATGGGCATATGAGCATTCCATCCCTTCTTGTCCTTTTCGGTTTTGTCGGGGTCTGTTTTCTGGCCGCGCTGTCGGGCGCTTTTTTCCGCCCCGGCGCCTGGTATGAAAATCTCGCCAAGCCCTGGTGGCGGCCGCCGCGATTCCTGTTCGCGCCAGCCTGGACCTTTCTCTACATCACCATGGCGATATCGGGATGGATGGTGTGGTGCCGGGGCGGTTTTGGAGCGCCTCTGGGCGTTTATGCCGTGAGCCTTGTCTTCAATGCGGCGTGGTCCGCTTTTTTCTTTGGCTTGCGCCGTCCGGATCTGGCCTTTCTGGACGTCGTGTTTCTCTGGCTTTCCATTGCCGCGACGATCGCTGTCTTTTACCCCGTGGACAGGCTCGCGGCCTATTTGCTGCTTCCCTATCTGGGCTGGGTCACTTTTGCCGGCGCGTTGAACTTCACCATCTGGCAGATGAATCCCAGACGGATGCCGGTCTGAATTGTATTGGCGCACTACCATCCGCTGGCGCGGTCCTGCTGATATGCCAGACCCGCCTCGCTGCGAATTTCGCTCCCGAGCCTGCGGCCAAGCGCATCGGCGCAACTGTGGGGATCGCCGTCCAGATCCAGCGTTTCGGTCCGGCGCCAGCGCTGGACCACATGAGAATTCCAAGCGGGCTCGAGATTTGGGCAAAACTCGGCAGCCAACTATAACGGGCTGCGGGTGGCGCGGCGGATGTCCTTTAAAACCCGCTCCGCGGGCTCCTTGGGGCTTGGGGATTTCGCCCGCGTTGCCCTAATCGCCTTGATAGACTTGGTTCCCGGCTGGATTAGGCCGCGACGGTGCAATACCCTCAATTGGCTTCAGAGGCGCATTATCGATGGCAAAAAATATACACGCACGAAGAACTGACGGAACGAGTAAAGACCCCCGGGTGGAGGCTCGTTACTGGGAATAAAGACAAGTCGATTACAGACACGCTCGAAAATCTTGTTCACCTGACGCACGAAAGACGAAAGACCGGTCAAGCACCGGGACTAATTGAGGAGCTAGAAACCGCCATCGAGTTGGACATGATACAAATTGAAATGTTGTGGCGACACCTCGGACTGTCAGTCTAAAATTGACCTCACCAGCCCTTTTGTACCAAGCAATTTGATAGAAAAAGGCTTGCAAAAGATCATTCGCAATGCCCCGCCCACCCAAGTCTCCCATTCGTATCCAGTTCGGCCTGTCGGGCTGGGTGGCGATCCTTTCCGCTCTAGCCATATTTTTCGTGCTCGTTGCGACGATTGCCTTTCTTGCCGTCGGCCTGTTCGTCTTTTTTCTTCCGGTCCTGCTCATCGCGCCCATCCTCTATTACTTCATGCCCAATCTGAGACCTAAGGTAGTCACCTTGAACGGTGCTTCGACGCAATGGGAAACAAAAGGACAAACAATCATCGATGGCGAATTTCGGGTGGTAGATGCTAACGAAGTTGAAGGAAATACAGAGCGGCTTAGCGAGGCTGGGCCGTGACGTTGAACCCGCATGACCTGACCTGCTCCCCGAAAGTGCCCTCGGTTTGAGGTAGAGTCCGTTCCTTGAAGGAGACGGACGATGAAGAGCAGCCGATACACAGAAGAACAGATCATCGGGATATTGAAGCAGCACCAGGCTGGGCTTGGAGCGAAGGAGCTTTGCCGCAAATATGGGATCAGCGATGCCACATTTTACAAGTGGCGGTCGAAGTATGGCGGCATGGAGGTCTCGGACGCGCGCAAGCTGAAGGCGTTGGAGGAAGAGAACCGCAAGCTGAAGAAGATGCGGGCGCGGACGCGGCAACGGTCATCGCACCCGCTAGGGCCATAACACTAAGCGAAACTCCGCCGACATCGAACCGGTCTCTGCTGGCCGTAAGGCCTAAATTCCGGATATTGAAAATCAGCGACCTGAGACAGGCCGGCACAAACGGCCATTTCCGCAGGCTAATTCCCCGCTTTTTGTGCTCCGATTGAAAAGTGCCTCGGCTAACCGCCCGAAGGTGCGGCAGAAATTTCCAATGTTCGGATATTCCACGCGGAGCACGGACTGGCTGGCTGGGGCGGAAGGGATCGAACCTTCGAATGCTGGAATCAAAATCCAGTGCCTTACCACTTGGCGACGCCCCAGCAGGAGCCGCACCCCTATAACCTGAGCCCGCCGGGGCCGCAAACCGGGAAAATGGCCGCTTGCACAAGGGTTTCCGCGCTGTTGCGGGGGGTGGGGTGCATCGTTATAAGGGCGCTCCCGCAGCCACCCGCCCCGCCTGTTTTCAGGGGGCAAGGCCGAATATCGGAGAGTAGCTCAGCCTGGTAGAGCACTACGTTCGGGACGTAGGGGCCGGAGGTTCGAATCCTCTCTCTCCGACCATTTTTCCTTAACTGTTCAACAGGTTAAGGAAGGCTAGTCATCAAGAAAACCTCAGCAAATCGACGCTTGTCACAGTTTTGGCACAGCGGAGATGAGCAATGCCGTCAATCAGGAAGCGTGGAGAGCGTTGGCAGGCTCAAATCAGACGCTCCGGCTGCCCTACAGTCTCGCGCAGCTTCCGGCTTAAGGCCGACGCTGAACGATGGGCAGCGCAGGTCGAGGCTCAGGCCGATGGCCGGGGCCTTGTGTCCGATCTCCGCCCCCTTCGGACTCTCACGCTCGCCAACCTCATTGAACGCTATCGAGACTCAGTTTCAGCGACCCATCGCGGACACCTGAACGAGGTGATCATTCTCAACGCATTCCTCAGGCATCCCGTCGCCAGTACGAAACTGCATGATTTGCGTAGTCACCACTTGGCGGCCTACCGGGATGAGCGCCTAAAAAAGGTCCGGCCAGCGACGATCAATCGAGAACTTGGTCTGATCCAGCATGCTCTGGAGATCGCTCGAAGAGAGTGGTCCATACCCCTACCCACGAACCCGGCCAAGGACGTCTCAAAGCCATCGCCTGACAGGTCCCGTGAACGGCGCTTAGAGCCGGGAGAGTCGGAGGCTCTCATGGCTGCCATAAAGGAAGCGCGAAACCCTGTGCTTGGCCCGCTAGTCCGCTTTGCGATTCAAACAGGAATGCGGCGGGGGGAAATGCTCAACGCCAAATGGTCAGACGTAAATTTTGATGACGGAACCATGAAAATCCCGGTCACAAAAAATGGAGAGCCTAGAATTATTCCTTTGACACCAGAGGCAACGGATATCCTCAGGGAATTAGGTACATTCCGTAACAAAATAGACGATAAATTGGTGACGTTTGGTAACAAATTTAACGGCGAGAGAATTTTTCAGACAACAATTGAAGCCTTCAAGAAGTGCTGGAAACGTGCCGTGGATAGGGCCGGGATCGAAAATCTTCATTTTCATGATTTGAGGCACGAAGCCGTAAGTAGGTTTTTCGAGATGGGCCTTTCTGTTCCGGAGGTCGCGCTAATCTCTGGTCACAGAGACCCCAGAATGCTCTTCAGATATACGCACATTCGTGCCAGCGACTTAGTAACGAAACTAGCATCATGTTGTGGTCATCCACGTTGAGGCCCGTTGGGCCTTGTTTCAATGTTATTCGCACTGTGCTATGTTATTATCATAGCTGGCCCCGTATGGGCATCGGTCTCCGCAGTTAGCCAGACTGAGACGGGGGTAGCCGAGCGTGATAACGCCAATGGCATGGCGAAAAGTTTTAAGATCATCCTTGAAACAGGACCGGGCTACGGATTGCTCCGACCCGGAGAGGTTCTAGTTGTTGACCGATGTGCAACTAGAAATACCTCGCGTCATTTGAAGCTGCATGAAAAGGCCGACCGCATGACCCCGGCCTTCCCGAAAGGGTTTTGCACCATCGAAAGGGCTGACTGACGGCGTGGCTCCGAGGTTCACGAACCAACGAATTGCCGAATGTAAGTCTAGCTTCGCCCTCACAGGCGAAGCTTTGCCTGAACAGCACCAGTCCAAAAGGCAAAGACCGGGCCTCCCTCAAACGTTCACCAAGGTTCAGATCACTCCCTCTAAACCTTTTAAAACATTACTCTAAAAGATCAGTTCCAGTCTTTTAGTATGACGTCAGTGCTAGAAGATTTTTGACGAAACCTAGAAAACGTAAAATTCCTCATGGCGCTGATTTCTTTCTGGATTGGCGATCCGCATCGCGGTCTGATTTATAATCGGGGAATATCTGTGATATAGGACCAGTCATATTTTTGGAGTGACATGCCTGTTTCTGTAAGCAAGCTTCGGGAATTTATCACCCAAAAAATGGTGATGTCCCACATTTACCAACCTGTGATGCTTAGGACGCTCATCAGTAAAGGTGGCGCGGCCACCACCCGCGAAATTGCGGCAGCGTTTCTAGGGAAGGACGAAAGTCAGCTAGAATACTATGAAGCTATCACCAAGCGTATGCCGGCAAAGGTCTTAGCTTCTCACGGTCTAGTCGAGCGAACCTCTGATGGATATCGACTACTCGCGGACGTCATTGGTCTAACTAAGGACCAAAAAGAAGAACTGATCAGATTATGCGACCAGCGTGAGGCGGCCTATCTAGAGCGCCGGGGTGGCGCGGCCTATGACCATCGCCGCGCTGCGCTAGGGTACATTTCTGGTAGCCTTAGGTACGAAGTTTTGTCGCGCTCAGGCTCCCGCTGCGAACTTTGCGGTATCTCTAACCAAGAGCGGGCAATAGAAATTGACCATATCCAGCCTCGAAGTCTGGGCGGAACGGACGCCCCCGAAAACCTTCAGGCCCTTTGCTACAAGTGTAATGCCAATAAAGGTGCAAGGGACAACACGGATTTAAGGGCGGTTCGTGAAGGTCACGATCACAAACAGAATGGCTGCCTATTCTGCGAACCCAGTGGGCGGGTCATTTCTGAGAACTCTTTGGCATACGCCATCCGCGATGCCTATCCGGTAACCCCATTCCATTCTCTAGTCGTACCCAAGAGACACGCAGCTACATTCTTTGATCTGTACGAACCGGAACGTCGAGCCATGAACTTACTGCTAGATGGGGTTCGTGATGCGATCATGTCAGAAGACAAAAGCGTTGCGGGTTTCAACGTCGGCATGAACGCTGGCGAAGCCGCAGGGCAGACAGTTTCCCACGCCCATACACATCTGATACCCCGCCGGAAGGGTGATGTTGAAAAGCCAAGAGGCGGCGTAAGAGGCGTTATACCGGGCGCGTCTGATTACTGACGCCCGCTCGAGCCATTCCCAGACTCGCCCAGCGCCATCCGCCCGCCCGGCTAGGCAGGGATTCGCCCGGCGCGAATGGCAGCCAGTGGAGTCCGTAGAGTCTCTGGCGGGCTACTCCACCCGATCCTTCGCCTTAGCGTCTTCGACTGTCTGCCACTGCATATTGGCCGGGCTGTCAGCGCCGCCGCGCTTCAGAGCGGTTATGTGGTCAATGATGTAGCCGGGGCATGGGCCTGTCGGCAGATGCGTGGCTGGGCATGGATGCTCGCGCTTGAAAGCTACTCTAGCTGCTTGGCTGCGCTCTATGCGCCCGTGGGCGTCGCGCTGGATAACAGGCGATGTGGGAAGTGGTGAGTTTGTGCAGCCAGCGAGGAGAAGCTGGGTAAGAATGAGGAGGGCGGAGAGTTGATTATGGGCTGCTTGGCGCAAATCCAATCAACGCCGAAAGGGAATGATTGTGGCGCTGTCCAAGAATGTAGCCATGCCGTCTTCGGCTACAGTACGGAAGAATTCTTCTTTGGCAGCGTTGTCGGAGGAAAACAGTTCATCCCACACAATGGACGTTCCAGCGGCGTTCACCACTTCTAGCGACCACTCCGTGTCGGTCTCCAACCGATAAATGCAGACCTTCACCGTGATGCCGTCGCGGGTTACAGTCTCCGAAAGACCAGATGTGACAAGGTTTGGATCGCGGTCTTGCATTGCACCACTTTAAGTTGGAACTTGGAAATTCTAGCGGTTGCTCAGGTTTCACGGAAGGGCGCATGCAGAGCGCCAGCCACGCCACAGCCACTCCGTGACTCGCCCAGCCCCATCCGCCCGCCCGGCTAGGCAGGGATTCAGCCGGGGCGAATGGCCCAAAAAATACTTAATCACCAGTAATGAGATTATTTATTTACCAACGCTAAGTTCTGTTGCGTTATTCGGGGTGGCTTTGGAAGAAGGTGGCGGTAACTGAACCATAGGGACAGAAAAATCTGACGGATATTCGTTCATTGCACCCGTTGCCGCATCAACGCCAAGACCGATAACTCCACCAGCGAAAACGTTTCCTACCGTCATTGCTTGAAATGAAGATGCGATAGTTCCAAAACCTTCTTGCCAACCATCTTTGTTGCAGCGAATAGTTATGGAATCTTTGCTTTTCCCGACGGTAACATTACCGGGTGTGAGGACTGACCAACTGCCTTGCGAACTAGTTAAATTACAAAGCGCCGCAGTAATTGGCGGCGTCGTGATACCAATAGATTGAGTTGTTCCTTTTGTGATGGACGCGCAACCAGATAAACATGAGGAAGTAATTATGACTGCCAAAGCAGCCATGGCTATATTTTTCATCTGAAACTTCCCTTTATAAGGCACTGAACGCGTATCAGCGCCATTAGCGCCAAAACCTATATAATTTATTTTACAGCAATAGCAATTATTTTGACCGACCGCCACTGAGTGGTCCAGTTGGTATATAGTTTAATGGCATCATTTGCATCATCCAGTTGCTAGCCGGCTGATCTGGTGGCGCAGACTGTGGCCTGCGGTGCTGGTGGTCGGTATCCCAGCGATGATTGGGGCCTGACGGTGTGAGGCGGCAGAGGCCGTCCTACTCCACCCGATCCTTTGCTCAGGCTTGGTAGATGTGCTGAAGAGCGAGCTATTTATTTAGACCTTTTAGCAGGTCGCCTGAAAAACTCTGCGGGTTCAACTTCAAGGGCTTTGGATAGTTTAGCGATAATTTCCAGCCCAACATAAGTGTCTGAAGTTTCAATTTTGCTGAAATACGAGCGGTTGATGCCCGTGGAATTAGCCATCGCTTCCTGCGACAGGCCGCGAGCATTTCGTATTCTCCTCAGGTTTAAAGCAAAAATATCCCGCAAATCCATGCGGTTAGAGAACTTGCTTGTTGTTTATACAACAACCGCTTATAAACAACAATCGACTGGTGAATGAGCATCAGGTTGTCGGAGAACAAGCTGTGAAAATGAGACCCACAATCCGTACAAGCGCAGCCCTTACATTCCTACTACTTGCTGGATGCAGCAGCGGCGGAAATACACCGCCAGCAGTTGTGACGCCGACACCAACCCCGGCAGCTGCGCCAACAGTAGCTTTTACAAGTTGGTCAGCAATCCCGACCCCGGGAACCGTGACAGTCACAGGGTCAACAATTGAGGCATCCTACATTTCAAATCCGTCGGCTTCCGGATTTCCAGTAACGAGCCATACAGCGCCAACAACTGGGACTGCTAGTGGTTCAATAACCTACAATGCGGCTGGTGCAAAAACGGCCCTTGCCATCACTGGCAGTAAATCTGGGGTATCATTTAATTCAGCAGAACTTGCCTCTACTGGAACTGTTGTTTTGGGTGCAGCCGTGACCACTTCTACAGACGGCAAAACTCAAATGATTTACTCAGATACTACGACGTTGGGAATTAATTATCAGGCTTACGGCATCTGGGCTACTGGGCTTGGTACTGGTTCTGGTTTTGGTGGGGCAGCTAGTATTGGCAGCCTCACGCCAACGAGCGCAGTCCCCACTACTGGTACAGCAACATTCACAGGCGGCGTTGGCGGTCTTTTAATCGATACAACCGGCCTGCAATATTTAGTCCGTGGGAATTCATCAGTTGTTGCGAATTTTGCATCACGATCATTAGCTTTCTCTACTACAGGATCGACTTTCACCACCGGCCAAAGTGCGTCTGGCCTCAATATGACTGGAACCCTGACTTACTCTGCTGGTTCAGGAAATTTCACCGGCCCTATAACAAGTTCATCAATTTCATCTGGTACGGCGCAGGGTAGTTTTTATGGCCCTGCTGCAACTGAAGTCGGTGGTACCTTCTCTATGACGGGAACCGGTGTTCAAACCTACTTTGGCGCATTCGGCGCAAAACGTTAGAAGTGCGCTTTACTGGAATAGCTTTTCTGCTTGCAATTAGTCTTGCGTCCCCGGCCTTAGGTGCTGGGGACGCAACAGACTCCAAGTTTCTAGCTGCGCTTCAGCAGATTGATAACGGTCAAGCAAGGGAGGCCGTACCTGCACTAGAAGCTTTGTACGCTGAAACTAAAGCGCCTCGTGTGCGCCTAGAGTTGGCCCGTGCCTACCTTTTTGCAGGGATGAAGGAAAAGGCTCGCGACACCTTCATTGCGGCCTATGAAGACAATCCGCCACCGGGTGTGAAGTCTACAATTCTGAATTTCCTTAATCGAATGTCGTTGCAGGAAGGCAAGTTTACTTTCGGCATCTCCCTAACGAAGGTGACGAACCCTCTGAATCAGCCATCTGCCTTTGGCATCAACTTTGGCGGCACGTACCTAGAGTTGTCACAGGATACCACAGCAAAGAACCTTACAGGGCTACTTCTCTCGGGCGACTATGAGAAGGCCTTTGACTATGGCTACTCACTAAGAACAAGCCTGTCATATCGATACATGCCTGTTCCTAGCGCCAACCTGTTCATGACTGATACGTATGTTGCAAAGGACGTTGTTGCCTTAAATTCACAGTTCCGTGCCGGTCTTGAGTTGATTGATATGACGGGCCAGTCGTACCAGATGCCTTATGTCGCATCGCTCTATAAGTACGATATTACGCCTATGTTTAATGTCATCCCAATGGTCCAAATCGGCTACTTTAATTCTAGCGTTTCAACAGCATTCTCTGGCGCTGTTTACAGATTTGGCCTACCCGTCAATTATTCAATTGACCCGTCCAAGACTTTTTCAATTGGTCCCAAAGCGGAGTTCCATGACTCTGCGCTTAGTACGCTGCGTTATTTCACTTATGGAATCGGCTTTGACGCCAGCCTTAGGTTCGACTTCTTGACGATAAACACTTCGGTTATGCCGCGAATAACCGAGTTCGCGTCAGTTGATCCGTTCTGGGGCGTTGTTAGAAAAGACAAAGGGCTTTTCGGTTCTATCGAAGTCAGTTCTGACTACGTCAGATACGACGGCTTTTTGCCATCCGTTAATGCCTACTGCAATTCCAATGGCTCTAACGTGAAATTCTATACCCTGAACGGTTGCGGATTCAGTTTTGGTCTGACCAAGATTTACTGACTTCACGCCCCGCGCCAAGAAACAATCAACTCAACCGGCTCTGCTTCGGCTGAGATAGCCAAGCTGGGTAGGCCCCATGCTCGATTGAGCAACGCCTCGCTGGCAGCAACGCGAGCCGATGCAGGAGATATCCGGTCTGGGGCAGCCCGCATTTGACCGATTTAGTAACGTTCCGTCCTTAAATCCCTAGAGGCTAATTCCAGTCTGTGGTGACTATCCGCAGGCCACGGGTATTCAATCCGTACACGAACTAATGTAGTGTTCCTCCGTATTTTGCAGCGGATTGCGGAATGGCTCGAAGCAGCACATCAGGACAAGGCCGCCCTAAAGGGGCTTTAAACCGGTCAACTCTAGAAGTCCGGGAAGCCGCGCGGGCTTACACCGCCGAGGCCTTAAAGACGCTTGCATCCATCATGCGCCACGGCACGACCGAGGCCGCCCAGATTCTGGCGGCTAAGGAACTGCTGGATCGCGGGTATGGAAGGCCTGCACAGGCCTCTAACGAACCTGAGGCGACCCTGATCGAAGCGCGGCCTATGAGCCTCGATGTGGCTCGCCTTAGCCCGACGTCTCGTGCGGCTCTCCGGGCTGCGCTGGTTGAGGCGAAGGCTTTGGGCGGCTAGTAAACCGGACTAATTTTTTGGCACAAATCTGTCACAACGAGCATCGATTTCTGCCTCCAACAGGCCTTTAGTTGAGTTGTGTTACTTCTCTCGTAGCCTTATGATTTAGGCTCAAATAGCGTTTGTTTGTAAGGTTTTATGGGTAGTCTGGTCTATGTTCTGAGTTAGGCCATTGGCGTTGTTAAGCGCTGATGCACTACGTTCGGGACGTAGGGGCCGGAGGTTCGAATCCTCTCTCTCCGACCATTTATTTCAATACCTTAAGCCAGCACGCGCCGGGACTATGGTCCCGGCGGCCGCGCATCTGCGCCGATCAGGCCGCTGATTCATATGTGTTGCGGGTGCGCGGATTCGCCATAGGCGAATGGCAGGAGTAGGATTCGCGCAAAATAATGGCCGGCCCATGAGCCGGCATGCACCCAAGGGAGAGATGTCATGAGCTTCACCAATTTGCGTGGCCGCAAATTCCTGTTCCTGGCAACCGCGTCGCTGGCCGGATTGGCTGCCGCGAGTTTTGCCTTTTCCGCAAACGCGCAGAGCCCCGATAGCGCCGTCCAGATCCGCACCTTGTCGGGCGCGCCGGACCGGGTATCGGGCGGCAACGCGCTGGTGGAAATCACCGCGCCCGCCGGCACCAAGGTCAGCCTGAATGGCGGCGACATCTCCAGTGCCTTTCATCCCGGCGCCAAGCCCGGCACGATCATGGGTCTGGTGGAAGGTCTGAAGGTCGGCAAGAACGAACTGAAAGTCACCGGCGGCGGCGCGTTGGAGCTGACCGATTATTCCATCAAGGGACCGATTGTTTCGGGTCCGCAGATCAAGCCTTTCTATTGCGAGACCACCAGCTTCGTGCTGCCCGGCTATCCGCCCGCCAAGGGCACGCGCGGCGCGGATAAAACCCTGGTGGTTCAGCCCGGCACCAGCCTGGGCAAGCCGATTGATGCGGATTGCTCGATCAAGACGCGCATTGATTATGTGTACATGCCCAAGGGCGGCAAGGATTTTAAGCCGCTGACCAATCCCAAGGCGATTCCCGCCGACGTCTCCACCACCACCACGTCCGCGGGTGCCAACGTGCCCTTCATCGTGCGGGTGGAAACCGGCACCATGAACCGGGGCATCTATCAGAACGCCATCCTGTTCAACCCGGCCAGCGATGTGGCGCCCACGCCTTTCGCGCAGCCCAAGGGCTGGAACCACCGGCTGATCTCTATTCACGGCGCGGGCTGCCCCGGCGGCTGGTACACCCAGGGCACGCGTGAAGGCGTGGATGTGCTGCAGCCGCAATATCTGTCCAAGGGCTATGCGCTGTTCATCAACACGCTCGATAACCCGTCCAACAGCTGCAACACCTTTGCCGCCGGCGAAAGCGCCATGATGGGCAAGGAGCATTTCATCAAGACGTTCGGCGTGCCGGACTTCACGATGAGCACCGGCGGTTCGGGCGGCGCCTATACCAGCCTGGATGTGGCCGATGCCTTTCCGGGCCTGATCGACGGCATCTTCATCAATCTGGTGTTCCCCGACGCCCAGATCATCGGCCTGACCGGCCTGGATGGGCATCTGCTGACGCATTATTTCGAAGTCACCAATCCCAAGGGCTTCACCGAAGCGCAGCAGGTGGCGGTGAGCGGTTATAAGGGCAAGCAGGCCTGGTACGATGCCGCCAACCAGGGCCAGCGCACCGACCCGGTGCCGGGCCGCGCCGATGTCAAAGGCTATAACTCCGCTGTGTGGAACGACATCGTGCCGCCGGAAGTGCGCTATGACCCCGTGAAGAATCCCAAGGGCGCGCGTCCCACCATCTGGGACGTCTCCAAGGCGACCTATGGCACCGATCCCAAGACCGGCTTTGCGCTGCGTACCTATGATAACACCGGCGTGCAATATGGCCTGCAGGCGCTGAATGACGGCACCATCACAAAGGCGCAGTTCATCGACCTGAACAGCAAGATCGGCGGTTATGACCGGGACGACAATTATGTTCCCGCCCGCACCTCGGCCGACATCAGCGCGCTGAAATCATCCTATGCGGTCGGCGCCACCATGGGCGGCATTGGCGGCTTGGCCTCCATTCCGATCATTGACTTCGGCTCCTACAACGACACGTCGGGCTATCACTATCAGTGGTACCATTTCGCGGCGCGCGCGCGCCTGGAGAAGGCCAACGGCAACGCCGACAATTATGTGATGTGGCGCGGTGACAACAAGACCGATATTCCGGTGACCAAGGCCGCCGATGTGATGGCCCAGTGGGTCGCCGCCATCAAGGCGGACAAGCGCCCTGGCACGGCGCAGGAAAAGATGGCGCGCAATCGCCCGGCGGCGGCGACGGATGGCTGCTTCGACACTTCGGCGACGCCGAAATTCATCGCCGAGAAGCAGACCTTCAGCCATGCGCCGGATTCCAAATGCAACACGCTGTTCCCGTCTTACGCCAGCACGCGCCTGGCGGCGGGTGGTCCGCTCGCGGACAACACGCTGAAGTGCCAGACCAAGCCGCTTGATCCGGCGGATTACAAAGTGAAGTTCACGCCGGACGAAATGGCACAGCTGAGGCACGTCTTCTCGCAAGGGGTGTGCGACTGGTCGAAGAATGGCGTTGCCTTCCATGGCGTGGTGCCGGGCACCTCGCTCGGCCCGGCGCCCAACCATGGCGGCAGCATGGACAACGCCAGGGCCGATGCCATGGCGAAGTCCTCCAAGAGCTGATTTTTAGAACAGGGCGGTGGGCGCTGGCTGCGCCCACCGCGCCGTTCATCGCATGACTGAGGTTTTGTCTATCGTCCAATGGTCAATGGACGCATCCTTGGTGATCACCACCATGGCATAGCCGCCTTCGCCGTCTTGCACGTCGAGCGAGCGGACATAGATCGTGACATCGCCCTGTTTGATGGAGTGTTCCGCGTCGTCATCGTCCGTGGCGGATTTCAGCGCTGATGTCAGCCAGGCGTCCTGCTCTTTCCAGTCGGGCAGGAAATAGTGGACAATCTTCAGGACTGTGTCGCGGCTGAGCCTGTTTTGCACCGCATCCGCCGGTTCTATCCGCAGCAGCGGATGGAATTCGATGGTCTGGGGCTTATTGGTGGCTTTGTCGACCTCAACGCCGACCACATCGCGCACCTGGGTCGAGGGACAGATGGTGTAGGGCGTCGAGCCCTGCCACTCGCAACGCAGCATGCCTTGCAGATCGCCATGGACGCGGTTGATGTCATTGTCCATCCCGCCGGCTGCCATCGCGACGGAAGCCGAAGCCGCCCAGAACAGGACCGCAAGAGCAGGATGAAATTTCAAGATAAGCCTCCACCAGGATTTTGCCGGACCATGCCATGGATCAGCGGTGTCATAAACAGCTTGAATCGGCCATAATTTTACTTAGGTTCTCGGCCACACTTCCTGTCACTGGAAATACTGGAGTTGGTCATGCGTTTTTTTGCGGTCGCACAAACAGCGGTGTTTCTGAGCCTGGCGGTGCCCGCCATGGCGCAGGACGACCACCCCAAGCTGCCGCCGGGCGAAGGCCGCGACCTGATGATCATCACCTGCTCGCAATGCCATGACCCGGAACGCGCCGCCACGCAAAGGCGCGATCTGGCCGGTTTTCAGGACCTGATGGTGGAGATGCAGGGCAATGGCCTGACGGCGCCGCAGGGCGATCTGGACACCATCGCGCAGTACCTGGCCAAGTCCTTCCCGCCGTCGCTGCCGCTGCCCAAGCCATAGCGACACGCCTTGCAAAGTGTACGCCGTCAGAGCCTATGAGACAGAATTGGGGTTTTAGCTAAGGGAGGAATTTGGTCTCATCGCCTTCGAGAAAGGACGACCGATGAGAACGAAATCCCCCAGTCCCAAAGCGCCTGCAGAGC
>Ga0316231_1001043_pt1 | contig 33378 bp, 31 predicted proteins | sample TBH18027metaG_FD_206002 | JGI IMG/M metagenome (GOLD analysis project Ga0316231, IMG submission 206002) | Freshwater microbial communities from Trout Bog Lake, Wisconsin, USA - TBH18027 | ecosystem: Environmental > Aquatic > Freshwater > Lake > Hypolimnion/Profundal zone | place: USA: Wisconsin... | reverse complement strand
ACACCAATTCGGTAACAGCCGTGGCGTTGAGTGCGGATGGGCGGCTTGCAGTGTCGGGGGGGGCCGACAACACTTTGAAGGTATGGGACCTGAAGAGCGGACGGGAGATTTGGATATTCCAAGGCCATATCGGTGGGGTTTGGGCCGTGGCGTTGAGTGAGGATGGGCGGCTTGCGGTGTCCGGTGGTGACGACAATATGCTGAAGGTCTGGGACTTGGAGAGCGGGCGTGAAATACGTAAACTCCAAGGTCATGTCAATAGGATTTGGGCTGTAGCGTTGAGTGCGGACGGGCGACGAGCTGTGTCCGGAGGAGACGACAAACGACTGCGGGTATGGGATGTTGAAAACAAGCGGTCGCTACGAGTACTCAAGGGACATGACGGTTCGGTAACCGCCGTAGCGTTGAGTGCAGACGGGCGACGAGCTGTGTCCGGAGGAGACGACAAACGACTGCGGGTGTGGGATGTTGAGAGCGTGCGGGAACCGCGAACGTTCCAAGGCCATACCGGTGAAATTACGGTTGTAGCACTGAGTGCGGATGGGCGGCGGGCGGTGTCTGTGTCTAATGACAATACGTTAAAGGTATGGGACGTGGAGAGTGGGTGGGTACTGCGGACGCTAAAGGGGCACGCCAAGCCGGTGACTGCCGTGACATTGAGTGCGGATGGGCGGCAGGCAATATCCGGAGCTATGGACCATACACTTAAGATATGGAACACGGAAAGCGGTAAGGAGCTGCAAACACTTCACGAGAATGGCTACTGGGGTGAATCCGTGGTGCGGCTGAGTGCAGATGGGCAGAGGGCTATTTTTGGATGCTACGATGGAACAGTCAAGGTGTGGGATGTGGAAAATGGGCGAGTGCTACAGACCCTCCAAGGCCATATCGGCAGAGAAACTCCTGTAGCGTTGAGCGCGGATGGACGGCAGGCGGTATCCGTATCCGACAAGAATACGTTGAAGGTGTGGGACGTGGAAAGCGGTCAGGATCTATTTACGCTCTCAGGCCATGCTGGGGAGGTCACTACCGTGGCGCTGAGTGCAGATGGGCGATGGGCAGTGTCAGGGGCAGCCGACCAGACCCTTAAGGTATGGGACATGAAGAAAGGGCAGGAGTTGCGGACGCTTGATCAACACACCTTCTGGGGCAAAGCCATAGTACTGAGTGCGGATGGGCAGTGGGTGGTGACGGGCGCCGAGGACCATACGCTGAGAGTGTGGGAGTTGGATACCGGGCGTTGCCTAGCTACCTTCACCGGGGAAAGCAAAATCTGTTGCTGTGCCGTTGCTGCTGACGGCCGCACAATCGTTGCTGGTGAGTCCTCTGGCCGAATCCATTTCCTTCAGCTCGTGTTACCCGACGATCCGGTGGTGTCACACGACATGCCATAACCTCTTAACCCGTTAGGGTTTGCATTCCTCTCCCTCAAAGGTGGCAAGGCTCGTGCAATAGTATTGCGTGATCGATTGGCGCACGAACACACAGAGATCACGCGCTGGCAGGGCCACACTCGGTTATAAGGCAGCAGATCTAAAACCTTTGATTCGGGAAAATCCCTCCCCGCGCTCGTTACGATGCCGTGATCACTAGCCAATGCGACCACGCTCAAGAAGTATAGCCCTTCAGTTAAGTTCAGCATAGAGCAACTAAGCGTGACCCGCCAACGTTGCCGCAACCTGAGCAATCATTAAGAGGAGATAATGAATGGACGCACCTCATGAACAACCAAGCATCCGGAAACGGCAGTCTCACCGCGGATGAGCAAATCGATGGAAGGCTTTCAGAGAATGCCTTGGCTGTGCTCAAAGCCAGATATCTGCTGAAAGATGCAGATGGCGTGCTATCCGAGACTCCCGACAACCTATTCCACCGGGTCGCACGAGGCGTTGCCAGCGCAGAACGCTATTTTGGAGTGTCGGAGACGGAAATATCTAAGGTAACAGCTGAGTTTCATCACGTGATGGCCACCGGTTGTTTCCTTCCAAACTCCCCAACGCTCATGAATGCCGGGCGCACCAATGGAATGCTTTCTGCCTGTTTTGTGATCCCTGTGGAGGACAGCATTGAAGGCATTTTTACAGCGATTGGGAACACGGCGGTAATCCAGAAAGCCGGCGGGGGGACAGGATTCAGTTTCAGTCGGCTACGTCCCCGCGGCGATCGTGTCGCCTCCAGCGGCGGCACGACGTCAGGGCCAATTTCATTCATGAAGGTTTTTGGCGAGGCAACAAATGCAATCCAACAAGGAGCATTTCGTAGGGGTGCCAACATGGGCGTCATGCGAATCGACCATCCCGACATCATTGAGTTCATCAATGCTAAACAGGACCTATCGCAGCTAACGAACTTCAATCTATCCGTGGGGATTACAGACGGTTTTATGAGGCTTCTCCGTGATGCTCCACAGAGTGAGCATCTTGTGCGCAATCCACGAAACAACCACACCTCGAAGGTCGCACGATCAGATGGAAGCAACTGGACTGTACGCGATGTGTTTGAGCTGATTGTGCAGCGCGCTTGGGAAAGCGGGGAGCCAGGAATCATCTTCATTGATCGAATTAATCACGCAAACCCAACGCCTTTCCTAGGTCAGTTCGAGGCCACGAATCCATGCGGCGAACAGCCGCTTCTGCCATACGAGTCCTGCACGCTAGGGAGTGTGAACCTGATGGCGCTTGTCACGAACAGTGCTGGAGCACGAATTTTCGATTTTCCGAAGTTCAAAGAGGTAATTCATTTGGCTGTTCGTTTTCTCGATGACGTAATCGATGCGAACGCCTACCTCATTCCTGAGATCGACAATATTTCGAAAGGGAACAGGAAAATTGGTCTCGGTGTGATGGGTTTTGCTGACTGTCTGTTTGCCTTGAACATCCCCTACGCATCTGAAGATGGAATTCAGTTTGGTGGGCGGATAATGGAATTTCTCAAGACAGAGTCGCATCGAGCCTCACAGGAGCTAGCTCTACAGAGAGGGGCGTTTCCATATTGTGAAAGGAGTGTTTGGCACAACCGCGGAATTCAAATCAGAAATGCCTGCATCACCTGCGTGGCTCCAACAGGTACCATCAGCATCATTGCGGGTTGTTCCAGCGGGATTGAACCGGTGTTCTCGTTGGCGTTCAACCGCAATGTCTTGGATGGACAGCGATTGGTTGAAGTGAATCCCCAATTTGAAGGTATCGCCAAAACACTTGGCTTTTATAGCACGTCACTCATTGCCGAAATCGCCAACCGCGGCACTATTCAAAGCATGAACGATATTCCAGAGGATGTGCGTCACGTATTTGTCACAGCGCATGATATTGCACCGGAATGGCACGTGCGAATGCAGGCCGCATTCCAGAAACACTGTGATGCTGCCATCTCCAAAACGATTAATATGCCTTCAGGTGCCACAATTAAAGACGTGCGCAATACGTATTTGTTGGCTCACGAACTCGGCTGCAAGGGGGTTACAGTATACCGAGATGGTTGTCGCAAGAACCAACCATTGGCGTTGGCGCGGACTGCGGAGACCGAAGTCAATCTGAGGGCAGTCGCAGAGCCGATGGCCCTGCCTCCGATCATGCCGGCTGTGCGGGTGCGGCAAATGACACCGTTTGGGAATATGCACGTGAAAATTGTTGTCGACCCACAAGCAAAGCAGGAACGAGAGATTTTCGCGCAACTCGGCAAAGGTGGCGATCTCGCCAATTCCGATTTGGAAGCGATTTGCCGACTCAGCTCGCTTTACTTGCGTGTGGGCGGTAGATTGGAAGACTTGCTTTCGCAACTAGGTGGGATCGGTTCCAGTTTTTCAATCCCAACCAAGGATGGCAGAATCACATCTTTGGCTGATGGTCTGGCGAAAGCAATCGAGCGATATCAGCATGTCCGCGACGTTCATGGCCTCGACTCATTACTACTGGGCAAAACGTCTGTGAGCTCAGAGCAACTGCAATTCGACGAGATGAAACCCACATCGCTGCGACACCAGTCCACTGCCTATGAGGGATTCAAAATTAAATGTCCACAGCTTGGATGTGCAGCCGACCTTGTTTTTCAGGAAGGCTGCGCGAGGTGTTTGTCGTGCGGTTTCAGCGTTTGTTGAGTAGGTAAACATCCCACGAAATCGTGAATTACAACCAGATGTACAACGACAGAATAATGGTTTCGGTTCTTAAATTTTAGGCGAGGCGTCAGACGAATTTCCAACACTGAAGAACCAGGCGCAAAACAATGAACCTAAAAGCCAAGTCGAATGATGATCAGAGGAAAAAATCCGGACATCAGCGCTTGCCAAAATGTATACTTAAGGTATATTCCAACACTGATGAACACGTGGACTCCCAGCAGGATCAAGGCGCTACGGCGCGAAGCAAAATTGACGCAACGGCAGCTGGCGGCATGGTGCGGGGTGGTGACAATGAACATTTCCCACTTGGAGCAAGCGGTGAAGCCGCCGGGAAAGCAGACGGCCCGACTGCTCGACCTGTTGTTCGAGAAGGTCGAGCGGGGCGAGACGATCGTTGTGTCCGTCGTCACGCCCAAGGCAACGCGAGAAATGAGGCGGAGACCGCGATGAGTGATCGGTTGCTATCGTTGCCGCAGACAGCGGATGTGTTGAACATCAGCGCGCGGACAGTTTGGCGGCTTGTTGCTGCTGGCCAAATTCCTGCCCCGGTGCGGATTGGCCGTGCCTGCCGGTGGTGTTGCTCCGATATTTCGGGCTACATTGAAAAACTCAAACTGCAACGTGATGGGGTGAGTGAATGATCAATTACCTTTATAAACCGCCGAAATCGCGAATTTGGCGGGGCCGGTTCCGCCTCCAAGACAACCGTGGCATCACCAGCGTGTCACTCAAAACCTCCGACAAACAGGTCGCCAGAAAGCGGCTGGAGGAATTGGTGCTGGAACAGGAACGGGAAGCGGCCGGCATTTTGGCTCCGAAAATCCAGCGCGAGGCCGCCCAACGCAAAATGACCGAGCATCTGGATGACTTCGTCGCCGACTTGGAGGTCCGGGGGCGTGCCGAACGATACATCTCCAACATCCAATTTCGGACGGGGCGGCTGATCACGGACTGCGGTTGGGTGCGCCCCGGAAATGTCACGGCCGATTCATTTCAAATGTGGCGTAAGCAACAGCAATGCTCACCCAAGACGCTCAATGATTATTTGGGCGCGGCGACTGCGCTGCTGAATTGGATGGAGCGGAACCAGCGGATTGTCCAGAACCCGCTGAAGATTGTGGGCAAGGTGGAAACTCAAGGTGGGGAGACGCGCCAACGCCGCGCGTTCAGTGACGATGAAATGCAGCGGCTGCTCGCCGTCAAAAGCCCTTACCGGGCCATTTACCTGCTGGCCGTCTATACCGGCCTGCGCCGCTCCGAAATGGAAAAATTGAAATGGAGCGATGTCCATTTGGATGGCGGCGCGCCTTTCATCAGCGTCCGTGCCACCACGACGAAGAATCACAAACCGGCGGTGCTGCGGCTCCACGCTGATGTGGTCGTTGCCCTGCGGGAACTGAAACAGCACGGTGTGGGCGACGGCGTCCTGGTGTTCGAGCGCATTCCCCGAATCAAGCGGTTCCGCAATGACCTGAAACGCGCCGGCATCGCGTATGTTGATGCGCAAGGGCAGGTCGCCGACATCCACTCCCTGCGAAAAACTTTTTGCACCAATCTGGCGCGCCACGGGGTTCCGAGCCGGGTGGCGATGGATTTGATGCGCCACAGCGATCGGCGGCTGACCGACAAGATCTACACGGACGAGAATCTCCTCGGATCTGGCGCCGCCGTCGAAAGCCTGCCGAGTTTGACCAAAATCCAGACAAAACCCGTGACACAACCGGTGACACAACTGTTGACACAAACTTCAGCCACGGAGGGTCGCGGAGAGTCACGGTCAGACACGCCAACGGGCAGCAGCGACAGCGAGGAAAGCCCTGTAAACATTGGCCAAAGTCACGCTCTGGCACCTCAGGGCACGCCTGGACAAAAACAGACAAATTGGCGGGAGCGACGGGGCTCGAACCCGCTCCACTTGCAATGCCGGCTTAGATAAAACCACTCCACTGTACCAAGGAGTGTCACAAGAATCCGGTCCTCCTTCTGACCTCCAAGAAATTGTCACGGCGTGGCACGATCTGGCTGAACCGTTTAAGGCGGCGATCCTCGCCATCGTTCGCACCGTTCACGGAGGCGGCCATGGCAACGTCTGATTCGCGTGAGAACGCCGCGCCCGCTGTCAGTAATCAACAAGCCATGCGGAAAGTTTTGAGTCCGTTCGGTGGTTTGGTGGCTGCAAGCCTGGTTGAGCCGGTCATTCCTTCCCCACGGACCCAGGAATATGCGCGAACCGGCAATTATGTGCTGAAACGGTTCCGCCCTGACAAAACAAGTAACCACAACTCGCGGTCAGCGGCGGAGGCGGGATGCGCCGCGCCAGCGGCGCGCCCGCCCCGCCGCGATGCGATGGGCTTGTCTACATCGCATATCAGGCCGCAACAGGATCGGACGGACTTATGGCAGGTGCGGGCGTACAAGGGCGGTGGTTTGATCGAAGTCCAGAGCCCGGGCCTTGTGAGTGGCAAGCCGGGGGGCGGTCGGCGTGGGCTAATCAAACGGTTCAGCGAAGGTTCACGGCGGCGGCTCTTGCGAACCTTGAACCGGGTCCAGCGCGACCTACTGCCCACCTTCTTGACGCTAACCTATCCTGATAACTTTCCTGGCAATCCTCGTGTTTGGAAAGCGCACCTCAATGCCTGGCTGAAACGTCTCAAGCGCCAACATCCAAAGGCGGCCGGGTTCTGGAAATTGGAATTGAAGCCCCGGCAGTCGGGAGCCAATACTGGGGAAATCGCGCCACACTTTCATTTATTGCTTTGGGGATTGCCTGAATCGTGGGAACAAGCAGACGGTCGTGCTTGGACTTGGCGGTTCGTTTTTCAACAGACCCAATTCGCTGCACCGGGTCTGATTTTCTGGAAGCAGGAGAAGTGGCGGAACGGTGAGTGGTATTTCTCGTGTGAAAGCTCAACCGGGCAAAATTGTGACGGGCCGGTGGTTGAATTTGTCAGTGAGCGGATCAACAAAAAGGGTGCGGCGATTCGGTCGGTTGAGTCCTGGAAGAAGGACACGACTGGAAAATTTGAGCAGATGGTGCGATTGGCTGCCGGTGATGCGGACACAACAGGGACCGTGAATTTACTGCACTGGGTTTCATTGACTTGGGCGGAAGTGGTCGGGAGCGGTGAGCCACGACATGTCCTGGCAGGGACCCGTGTGGAAGGGATTCGGAGTCGAGAAGGCGTGATGTTTTACGCAAGCAAGTATGTCTGCAAGCTGGACACGGAAGCCGCGGAAAGTGCGGGTCGGTTCTGGGGAATCCACAACGGGCCCTGCATTCCTTGGGCAGAAGCTGTCACGGTGCCGTTGAATCGGGAGCAAGCGGTGCGGATCATGCGGGTAGCTCGGCACTATATCTGGACCGGGCAACGGCAGCGGGAACACCCGCGCAAGATTCGCTATCGCGGTAACTGCGGTATGGCATTTTTCTGTGATGCGTCGTGTTGGCTGCAACGGCTACAATCAATTGCCGGCGGATAGTTTGTTTTGCCGACCACAAGCGACGCATGGTACAGCTCATGCTGACAAATGTCTTGTAAGCTGCCATCATTTTTGCCACAAGTTGCTGGATTGAAGGCGCAAGGAGAAAATCAAGTGTCGGCACCAGTGTTGGATACGAGCTGCGTTGCGTCAGTGGGGATGTTGTTAGCTTGCCACGGAATGGGTCAAGAATTAGATTTGGCATTGCACTTGCATCGCAAGTGGTGCTAGTTTTCACGCCGAAGGATGGAAAGGATCAATATGAGCCGAGCAAAAATCAAATATTCATCTGCGGTCACTAGTGTCGACCGCGATATCGTGCTTGTTGAAGAACTGGTTGGCGATATTCGCCCCACGTATAATTACGAGATCCTAAACTTCGAAACTGCCGAGTTGTTTGCTTCCGAGCGTGGACGTACGTCGTTTCCGCTTCAGCCTCAAGTTGGCGAAAATGAGTATGGTTACGAAGAAGATCAGAAGAGGTCGTTAAGTTTGATGGTGGGTGCTCTTCGTCGCATACGCTAATCTGCACAACCCGCCGACAATGCTCAGCGAATTCGCTGCCGTCCTTGATCGTCTCTACGACCCAAAGCGACGACACAAGCGTTTACACAAACCTTTGGCCATTGTCGTCGGTAATGGTATTTGGCGAATCGCCAATATTCTGAACGACGATCAGGTTCGTGTCGAAGCGAAGAAGCGTCACTATAAGTGTGGGAGTAAGGAAGAGCTGGAATTTAAGTGGCGGCTCTTTGAATATGCTCGATATCATACAGCCAACGCGCTTCCAACCATTCTACATTGTTGCATCCATCGCCTCCTGCTGGATGGAATTTGTTCGGATCTGATCACCACAAATTACGACCTTGCGTTTGATTCGATCTGGGCCAAGTACCCGAATTGGCACATGCCGATGAATCCAGTATGCCGAGACGGTGAATATCTGTGGGAGGGATATTACAGCCACCGAAAACAGCGAAGAGCACCCCACCGGTATTGGAAGATCCACGGGTCGCTCAGCCATGTCGTTTTCCGGTCCCTAACAACCCCGACTGAGTTTCAGTTGACTCGATTGCCGCGCTTTGCCGTTGCGACAAACTATTCTGATATTGGGGATGCATACGGGCTCCATACCATCGCTCCTTTCCTTGGATTCGAACAAACTGAGTTCCCACACACGCTGTTCCCAAACTATGACACGCTCGGCGGCATGTTTGCCCCGTTTATTGACTGGACGTACGCCAATAATCGAGATCCTTTTAAGAGGGAGATCGACGCGGTTACGAAGTTGCTCAAAGACAAAAGTCGTTGGTCAGCGATTCTGCTTATAGGATTTCGCGGTTTCCATGATCCAACTGATCCGCACAATCCGTGGAATGAGGAACTGACGCCAGTCCTTTTGAACCTAATTGATGACGGCTGTACGAATATTTTTATGGCAGTTCATCAGGCACAATATGGCCATCTTGCAGACAAAGAGTCCGTATTGATGCGTCGCCTGGAAGATATTGGCCGATGTGCCAGTTTTGATGACATGCATAAGCCATTCGTCAATATCTTTGCCAGACATTCTCATAGATTCCCATACGCCTTGACTCTCACGGAGTACAAGAAGTGGGCCAACTACTGGTACATAAATACGAAGGAGCGTAGCCATGGCTAAATCTGATTGGTGTGTAGGAAAAACTATGACCCGAGTCATCTTGTTCAGGGTTCTCCCCGGAAAGGAATATGCGGTTGGTCTGAGAATCGCCGAACTATGCCATACGGCCGGAATCAAGAAGCAAAATTTCCAGATATATCGTCTCTTCGGAAGTTACGACTTGGTATTCATTCAAGACCACTGTTCGCTTCTCAACTCTGACTTTGTTCGCCTCGGAACAATTCCATTCATAACGGGAGCCAATGAATATATCTGCTACAAATGGAGACCTATAAGCGGGAGGTCCCACTATCACACGTTTGATATAGCCAAACTAAAGAAGCCTGTGGCGGCGTTGTGCTTTCTCAAGATCAACCCAGCACTGATCCAACAAGATGGCATCATGCCAGAAAAGGTATTTGCCAATTTTCTAAAAGAGCGCGGTGGTGGCATCCAGGTGCTCAACACGCTAGGATGGGGCGATGCGATTCTCCTCGTCTCTGAAGAATCTCTTGATGGTGTTTTTGATAGCATCAGAAGGTTTTTTGGCCTAGAGTACGGTCTTCCACAGCAGAGAAATAACCGGCGTGATTATTTTGTAGAAAAGACACTTACATTGATAGGCTGTGCACTAAATGTTTCGAATTTTCACACGAATAGCTCGCCACACAGCCTTCCCATCACACAACAATTGAAAGAGCGTTTGAAAGTTCGCTTTTCACTAGCGTGTCGACCACGAGCAATGCAATCACTTTTGAAATCAGCGAATAAGATATTAGGTGTAAATGAGACTGATTCGGCAGTGAGATTTGGCCCTCGCGATTTGCAGTTTGAACTTTCACTAGACAAGGTTAACAGTCTCAATGACCTCGTGGGGAAGCTGGATCAATTTCGTGATGAAAACTTCGGACGGCTGATACGCACCCACACAGACGTTCAAGACAGACAGCTGTCAGCTCAAAAACGGATTAGTAAGATTATTAACCGACGAACTCCATTAATAAGCCTTAAGCCAGAGGAGGCATCTTCTCTTGCTAGCTTAGGATCTGAGGGTTCAGCGGTGGCGACCGCAATCTACCGCTATAACAATTTGATTCAAAACGACCTTCTGTTTGATGCGTTCTCTGATCTCTTAAGATCAGTCAAGGTGCTCAGGGACGAGGCGTTGATGCCAAATCAGCAGAACATCCAGAAAGATGATCTGCGCAGGCTTTTGGCCGGCCGCCTCTACCAATTGGAACTCGCACTAAATCAACGTGCACAAGACGTATATCTAGGTCTCGAAGAAAGCCCATTCGGCGCATATCCGTCCGGCATGGGAATTCAGAAAGTATTCAAAGGTCTAGAAGCATTTGTTGGTCTGATACTCAGGCGGCAACAAGAAGATTGGGCTGGATTTGTGCGCTTGTCACATCTTTCAGAACGATTTGAACATTATGGAGACGTTGTGATCGTTCCACCTGATTCTGTCTTAAAGGCTGGAGCCCATTGGACGCTCACTCACGAGATAATGCACGTTCTTCAGAATCTGAGGCCGTCGCTCGATATTCGCAAATTCCAAACTCAGCCTAATAGCCGACCTGTCCATGTAAGCGACAGATATGGGCACATCTTGCTTGAGAGTATGGTGGAGGTCATGGACTATGCGCTCTGTTGTCCATTCGATTTCAAAAAGTATATTCAAACAGTCTGGTCCTATCTTCGAGAGGAAGCACTTCATCAGCATGAATCGCTACAATACGAAGCGTACTTATATCGCGCTTTCGCCGTTGCATGTTATGCGGAGTTTGGGTCTGCTGGGGATTGGAATCCAAAGAGCAATTATACTGAAATGGAAAGACTGCTTAAAAATTGTGTACAGACCATTCAGAGCGTGTGTCCGCTGAGCTTTCTTAACCAAATCGACGAAAGAGGACAGCGACCCATTGACATAATCATAGCTAGGTTCATGAACGAGCTTGTCTTTTATATGCCCTCGATATTCGCGTGTGTTGCGAAACTAAGACAGCGGAAAAAGGGGCCACGTCTGAATGTTGAGAAAGATATCAAACAAAAAGTTGCCAAACTGATGAAAGGCATGATTTTATCTCTGCCGGAGATTCAGAATCCAGACGTGCTCGCCTGGACATTGAAGGCCCATAACAATCTAGAGCAAAACGACAGACTTCATCTTGCGTGGATCTTGTCACTTTGGCATGCGTATCATCAACTACAATTGGGACCTGATGTTTTAAAATTAAGTGCTTTGCGGCCTAACAGTTCACTGTAACATTTAAAATCTTAATCACCGTATTGAACTTGAGGCTGCGTTTGCTCCATAAGACCGACAAATATGCCTGTATCAAATACCACGGCATATGCTCTGTCATGGTTGGGATTAGTATTGCGACGCACTTGACGCCTCGCTGGTCTTGGTTTCGTTGTGCTCTTTCAAGATATCTTGGGCAACGATAAAGTCGCGGAGAAAGTCCAAGAACACAAGATTATCAAATCCGCTATGGCCATCGATGACCGCTGGTGTCGCCGAAATAACCATAAAAGGGGTATTTAGCGGCTGGTGCGAACCTGGCGGAAGTGAGGTAATTCTCCAACTCCGCCTACCCTCCACAGGTACGAAGTCATGCCAAGTAAGCGAACGAGCCAGGGCCCCTTGAGTGTGTATAGAGATATCTTCTTCTTTCCAGACTGTTGTGTGAGCGAGTTTGCCTTCGGCTTGGGCGCGCACAGTAGGGCGAATATCTATTAGTTCGGTGAAGTAATCCTGATAATGTCCCACAGCTTTTGTATACATGGAGCGTTCGATTGGATCTTTGAAGTTCTGCATCAGAGCCGGGATCTGCTGTCCTATGGGGAAAGCAAAGCCGGTGGCTTGATCGTTTTGTGCGCCAACAATCATCAATACAGTCGTCTGGAGCGGGTTTGGGTGGTACATTTTCATAGTAGCTGTAGCCTCAGCAATACCGGAATAACGGAGCGCTTCGAATGCCGGGTTGACCAAGACGATGAGATCACCAAACACACCACGGATGAGGGGTGCTTCTGTGGTTCCATCCGGTTGGTGTGGTGCTTCCAACAGGTCGCGGACAGCGCGTTCCTTGAGAATGTTGTCCACAGCGGAATCGACCAGGGCACCACCGAAGCTGTGCCCGATAATGACCAACCGGGTCGGAGTATGGCTATGTGCCAACTGTTGTTTCAGCACATCCAAGTGCACGAGCAATTCGTCCATGTCACCGGCACCGATCTTTTGTGCGGTGTTCTTCCGTGACCAGAACGTCAGATATTTCGCGAGCCCGTTCTGTGACAGGCCGCGCCAACCAACATACAAACCGATGATTCGACGAGGTGGCCGTTCAGGCTGAGTGGAATGCTTGATATTACTTCGCTGTTGTTCAATCTCGGATAGTTGTAGCAACATTTTGCGGAACATTTTGACATTGGCATTGCAAACATCTGCGTTGTTAAACCAACCGTGCACAAAAACCAGCATAAGTGCGCCATTTGTGGTCGCCCCAGGTTCATTGCATAATTTGTCGACCGCTGTGAGTTGTTGCGTCTTGTTCCAAAACTTTCCATGGTCATCAAACTCGACGAAACTAAGAGTAAATTCTTGGTATCGTTCGGTGACTCGAGCATCGACGGTCGATCGCAGGTGTAAGTCGTCTAACGCGATAATCTGACGAGCGAAACCCAAGCTGTCATTTGGGGTCACAGAATTTTTCCGCAATTGAGCGTGAGGTGTGGCACATCCGGACATCAATAAAGTGGCGCCAACCAACACGAGGAAAATCTTCGATGGTGTGTTTCTCATTGGGGGTTCCTCAGACTTTTTCTTATACGCTATCGCTAAAGACGAAAGGTTGGGGTTGGTTTCTTTTTGTGTCAACTTTATGTTTGTGAATTGTAGTAAGCCCTTAGTATTTTGACAAGCTCGGTGTGTCGCAGTTGCTCGGCCTGGCGGAGCGGTTGAGCAGGCAGACGATACGCAAGGCAAGATCGGCCAAATTACAACCAGCAGCACGATTAAGCGCTGATTATCGCAATAGAAAAACCATGATTGACAAGTGTACCGTTTTTGATACATTGGAGCATGAATGACAGCAGCACGTCCATTACAGGTCGTCTTCTTCAAGACGGAAGCTGGCAACGAGCCGGTCCGGGAGTGGTTGAAGAATTTGACGACCGAGGAAAAGAAGATCGTCGGTGAAGACATCAAAACGGTGCAGTTCAGTTGGCCGATTGGGAAACCGCTGGTGGACAATCTCGGCGAGCAGCTCTGGGAAGTGCGGTCGCGATTGTCGAACCGGATCGCGCGAACGCTGTTTATTGTGGTGAACGAAGAGATTGTTTTGCTGCACGGTTTCATCAAGAAGGACCGGAAAACCCCGGTGGAAGACTTGCGGTTGGCGAAGAAACGAAAATCCACATACATGAGTGGCCATGAATAAGAACAAATATCGCGGTAGCAATTTCGATGACTTCCTCAAGGGCGAAGGAATTCTGGAGGAAGTGGAACTCAAGGCGTCCAAACGCGCGGTTGCGTTGCAGTTGGAGAAGCTGATGCAGTCCCAGCGCTTGTCCAAGAGCGCCATGGCCGGACGGATGCACACGAGCCGGGCAGCGCTGGATCGTTTGCTGGATGCCTCGAATCCGTCCGTGACGCTGGTCACGCTCGACAAGGCGGCGCGGGTACTAGGGCGCAAGCTGAAGATCGAGTTGGTCGCTGCTTGAGGAACTGAATACGCGATAAGCCGTCGAGGTGCCACTGGACAGTCAGCAAGCGGTGCGGGTGATGCGGATCGCGCGGCGGTATATTTGGACGCAACAGCGACAGCGTGAGCATCCGCGCAAGATTCACTGGCGAGGGAACTGTGGCATGACATTTTTTTGCGACGCCTCATGGTGGCTGCAACGGCTGCCGGCGCTTGCTGGTGGATAGCTGGGGTTCCCGTTTTACGGGGTAACACAGTTTGACGTGTTTCGCGTTGCCAATTGCTAGCGATTAAAAAATTTGCTAGCTAGAGCTTGACAATCAGCATTCTCGCTGGCATAAATACCATGCGAGACAAATTATGGCACAAGAAACACTCAAAGAAGCACTCAAGCAAGCGGCGGTCGAATTCGCTAACATCGAGGGGGAATACCTCAAGGCTAAAGCGAAGTTTGACAACATATTCAATCGCTTAATGGAAAGTCGCAATGGTAGCAGTGAGCCTATTGGCTCTCCAATACTCCCGCTTGGTGATACAGATGGCAACCGACCGCTAACGGCAAAAGTTCTCTCTGCATTGCCAAAAGATTTTCGTCCCCTCAGTCTTAAGCAAATCTCAGCACTTGTAGCGGCGCAACCTCGTACTGTTTCGGCGACCTGCTCCAATCTGCGAGCAAAGGGAAAAATTGAAAGCGCAGGACGTGGAGCTTGGAGATTAAAACAACCAACGAATTAGGCGGCAAGCGGAGAGGGAAAACGCTCATCATTGGAGCGCAATTGACTGTGCAAGGTCGATGCCCTCTCCGCCCCGTCACTATAATTCCGGCGGGAATGGAGTTGAGTGTCCGACACAAAGCGTCATACGCTCTGTGATCCTCTACTCCTTCCCGCTGGGTATTTCTACACTTATTCCGGTAGAACGCAATTTTTTTCTGCACTGGTAGAACTATTGCATCAGATTGACGTAATCTGCTGAAGGCTAGCAAGTGCAGCGTCGGCCTCGCGGCCTTTTTCGGCTATGACTGCGAGCAGTTCGGCTGGCGTGCGGGTGTCGATGTCCGGGGGGCGGTTCGGGTTGACAGCTTTTAGGTCATAAACGGCATTTTCGATGTCTTGGGCCTTGGCGTCGGCATCACGCGCCTCGCGAACGATGGCTGCCCACTGCTGTTCAAGCTTTTCGAGTTCGTCCTGGCTGGCTTTCTTGGCCTTGCGCTTCTCGCGAAGCTGGTCTTCCAGCGGTTTCGCTTTGGCGAATAATTCATCTGCTTTTTCGCGAAATGGCTTGGCTTCCTCCAAGGCTTTCTGCTGCTTCTCGGTAAAATTGATCGTCCAACTGCGGGTGCTGTCACCGCGAGACGGTAAGAGATTGAAGAATTCGTCAAAATGCTCCTTGGTGATGGGCGTTTTCTTGCCGATCTTCACGTCTGATAAATCGTAGTACCAGATTTTCTCGGTCTGCTTGCCTTTGGTGAAAAACACAAGGTTCGTTTTGACACCGGCACCGGCTGAGGTGAAAACGCCACCTGGCAAGCTGATGATGCAATACACATCACATTCCTCCAGCAGCTTGCGCTTGGTCTGCACGAAGGCGGTTTCGTTAGTGCGGAATAAAATTCCCTCGTCGAGCACAATCCCGCATTTGCTGCCGGTCTTCATGCTGGCGAGCACGTGCTGCATGAACAAGACCTGGGTGGCCCCAGTCTTGTAATCGAAATGGGTCTGCGCCTCCTTGCCTTCTTTCCCGCCAAATGGTGGGTTCATCAACACATAATCGAAAAACTGGGGTGCGCCCTTGTAAAGCTCCGCGTTGGTGGCAACACCTGACAATGTGTTGCCGTGCCAGATGTGCGGCTCGTCAATGCCGTGCAGGATGAGATTGGCCAGCGCGATGGGATAGACCATGTCGTCTTTTTCGCGTCCGTAAAACGTGTGCCGTTTCAACGTCTCCAAGTCCGGCCCGGTGACCTTGTTGCCGGCCTTGGTCTTCATGTAGTCGAACGCCTGTGCCAAGAAACCACCCGTGCCGCAACCCGGGTCATAAACAGTCTTGCCGATCTCCGGGTCAACCACACGCAACATCACGCGGATGGTCTCGCGCGGGGTGAAAAACTGGCCGCCGTCGTTGTTCTTCTCGCCCATTTTCAACAACAAGCCTTCATAGACCTGCGACAACGTGAACACGTGCGTTTGTTCGACCGTCTCGCTGCTGAGTTCGTGGACCTTGTCGAGCACATCGAGAAAATTCTTTTCTGAGTCAATCCGGCTCCGCTCCACACCGGACATGACCTCGCTGATCGTTTTTTGCCGTGGCAGCGCGCCCGGTTTATTCTCCAGATTGCGGAGATGCGGCAACAGTTTCTCGTGAACAAATTCCATCAACTTGGCGTTTTTGTCCTGACGCAACGGCGATTCCGGTGCGGCCCAATCCCGCCACCGGTACGGGTTGGCCAGCGACGGCGTAAATGCCAAGCCTTGCGCCTCGGCTTCCTCGGCTTCGGCGGCCTCACGCTCGTCGAGAATGCGTAGGAATAGAATCCACGTCAATTCTGGTACGTACTTCATCGCACCGGCACAATTCGAACGGCGCATCACGTCGCAAATGGATTTGACTGCCGCATTGACTGACTGCGGAGTCGAGTGGCGCGTGCCGTTTTCGTTCTTCATTTTCTTTGGCATGGTGTCAGATTCTTCCGTCGAATGCTTCCCGGAGCACGGCTGCCGGCAACCTCTCAATTATGGCAAGTTTGTCTTTCAATGACTGCTGGATATTGGCCACATGGTATAATCGAACGGACAGCTTTGAGACGATGCGCTGCTGAACATCAAGAGATGGTAGCGGTACCGGAATCGAATTCATGTCTGCTTGTGTCATTTTCGGTTGTGCGGCTCCGGCAACATAGGGTTTCAAATCGGTGGCCGAAAAGAAATGCAGGAGATAATCGAGAAGAATACCATTTTTCGGCTGAACAACATGAGCATGATTGTTTACCCAAAATTTACCGTTGGCCTTGAAAGCAATCGGGGATGATCGCAGTACAAGATTCGCTCCGTCCTCGCCTATGAGCAAGTAATCGCCGTCGAACAAAAAATCATCCACATAATCAATGATGCCGGATGCACCGTAATACGGATACTTGCCCTTCCTATTTCGCCGATCCTCCATTTTAACCGGTACGCGACGCCCGTCGAAGTTCTCAACTAATTCTCCAAATGGTTGTTTTGGCCACGCTAGTGCGTCCAAGCTGGTGAAGGTGTCGCGGAGGAATGCGGTGGGGAGAGCGCGAGTGGCTTTGAGTTGGGCTCCGACGGCGCGACGGGCAGCAGCCACCGCCTCCATCTGCTCCTGTAATACCGCCACAATTCGATGCTGTTCCGGCAACGGAGGCAACGGAATTTCGAGCGAAGTTAGGAAAGCTTCGGGAACACGTTGTTGGCCGGCACTGCCGGTGAAAGCTGCTTCGGCTTCGTCGAGAATTCGCGGCTGGCGAAGAAAAAAGTGAATCCACTCGGCAATGACTTCATCGTGAGGCCGCAAAACATGGAATTCAGTTGTGCCGAAGCCGAAACCATCAATCAGGTCGCGTGCGATGGCGTGCTTTCCATTTTGCATGCAAGGAGTGATCTTCGCAAAAAGAACATCACCTTCACCAAAGTAGGTGTAGCCCTTGCGCACTTGGCTGAACGGTCGAACTACCGGCCGTGCAATTACTCCATCGGTCTGATCAACTGCTGACATCGGTACAAAGGTTGTCGGTGTGTCTTCGGCGCGGTGGAAACCGGACGGACGTGACGGGTTGATCACACACACATCGCCCAGTTTGGCCCAGCGCCAGCCGGCGGGTAATTGCGTACCGGTGTGTACAGGTACCTGGCGCGTACCGGTGCGTACTGGTGTGTGCAAGTGTTGACAGTTGTTAACGGTTGTCTTATTATTGCTGTGAGCGGTAAGTCCTTGTGGAGCGTTCACGGCGTTCACTCGCATCGCGGGTCCATAACCGTGGCACCAGAACTCCACAGGGTTCGCTCAATTTTTTTGGTGCGCTTAGAGATATTGTTGCTCAAAGCGCACCTTTTCTTTGTACACATTGAACCACGTCTCGTCACCGCGCTCGTATTTCCGGAAGATGCCCCAGGCAAACAAATCGGCAAACTGAATTCCCGGCCACTCCCTGGAATTGCCGTGCTTGAAGTCGAGCGATAAGGCGGGGTCAATCCGGCCTTCAAGTTGGCGCCCGATATACTGGTTAAACTCGGCGATTTCGTGCCGACTCTTGCTGCGATCCACAATGAGCTGCACCGGGCCGGTCGCTTTTTCGAATGGCAATTGGTCAACGACTTGCCGGGCGATAAAGTTGTAAACGCGCTCCTTATTTTCGGCCAGTTTCGGGTAGAGCCGACGTTTATTCAGTGTCAGCGCGTAGATCCCGAACCGCATGTCGGCAATCTGGTTCCAAGCGTACTCCTTCACCCCCGGCAGTGTGCCGCACCCCTTCAATTCCTGGGCGTGCCGGGTACGCTTGGCGACTGGATTAAGTTTATTGCGCAAGGTACGTTTGACCGACCACTTGAAAGCGCGGTTTGTTTCTTCGCTGCTGGTGGCAAGAATGGCAATCGTAAAGAATTTCGACGGCTTCTTATTTACGAAATCGAAACCGAGATCGCCGCTTTCATCGAGATAGAGCCACCACATAATCAGGCCGCGAAAAGCGTTTCCTTGGTCTTGCGGAGTAGTTCGGCGGGATTGCCGGCTTGTTTGAGCACGGCAACCGGCTTCAGTGGGCGTAGTTCGGGGGTCTGCCAAAGCTGGTTGCTGTCGAGACCATCGGTGCCGGCCCGTTCAAATTGCCGGACAATGGCGCGAATGACCTTGGCCGTCGGTGGCGGCAGTTGCACGAGCCAGGCGGGATGCTCGCCATCGAACTGCGCGGCGCGTTGGGTACGGGTCAGCGGTTGGATGCCGTAGGCCAGCGCGGCGAGCACGTCAAATTCGTCGTACTCCTCCATTTGCGCCGCGTCACGAACGGCAGCCGGCAAGAGACCTTGTCCGGCAAATAACTCCAGCAGCTCGCGCCGTTTGGTTGGGTCGATCCATTTGGCGCGGAACTCGGCCAGCGTCGGCACCGTGGCGGTCAATTCCTCGACCAAGCGTTGGCGGTATTCCTGCGGCGTCACCCGGGTCGCTCGCCCGTCTTTTTGCATGACGTTAAACTTGCCGGTGTCCGTGATCGTGATTTGAAAGCCCTTGGCCTTCACCGGCGGGGGTCCCGGTGGCGTTGGGGGTGTGGGCGGTGACGGTGGCGGTGGTGGTGGCGTGACAAAATCCGCGCCAAAAAGGGTGGTCGCGCCCGTGTAATCGAACACGCGGAACATGATTTTGCTCGTTTCCTCGTGAATGCGGGTGCCCCGGCCAATCATCTGGTGGAACAGGATTGGCGATTGGACGTACCGAAAGAAAACGATGTTGCGCACACACGGCACATCGACACCGGTGGTCAGCAGGTCTTTGGTGGTCGCAATGATGTGGGAACGTTGGCGGGAGCGGAAATCTGGGATCAGCGACTGGCCGCTGGTCGAGGACATACATTTGAAAGCGTAGGTTGGGATCCGGCGGAGCGAATGCGCCTTGCACCATTCCGCGTAGAGCCGGTTCAACTCGTTCGTGACAAGATCGGCGTGGTGATCGCCTGCACAAAAAATGATTGTCTTCTGGAGTGGATCGCCATCGCCGGTCTTTAAGAGCCGGTCAAAGAAGTGGGCGCACATGGCAGCGACACGTTCCGGTAAAACCAGCTTGGCCTCAATTCCAGCGCCTTCGGTGCGCTCGGCGACGTTGCTGTCCGGCACCACTTGGCCGGTGAGCACGTTCGTAAGCTTCTTGCCCTTCAAATCCTTGCGATAGACCCCGCGGACACGTTCGGGCTGTTTCTGGCGGTCGTGAAAAATATCGAAGGTCTCCAATTCAACCGGTGCAAGAAAGCCATCGGCAACGCCCTGGAGGTAGGGGTATTCGTAGGCCGCTGGACCGAAGTACCGCAGATTGTGAGCGAGGAACCGCCGATCTTCTTCGATCTCCTGACGGGTGGCCTGATCCTCAACATCCGGCATTTTGATCTCACGCGGCGTGGCAGTCAGGCCGATTTGGATGGCCTGTTTGTTCTGTTGCAGAACCACGAACCAATCACCCCAGGCGGACCGGTGGCATTCGTCAATGACGATGACATCGAAGTAGCCGGGCGGGTAATTTTTCAGGAAGAAATTAACCGTTTCACCATCGGCGGATTTATCGAGCGTCTGATAGGTGGCAATCAGCACGCGGGCATTTTTCTGCGGTTTGCGGGTATTGACCTCGGCGGCATCGGTCCCGAAAGCCGCTTGGAAGTCAGCCAGGCCGTGGTCACGGAGTTCGGTCCGGTCACAAACGAAAAGTGCCTTACCCATGAAATTGGCGTCGAAGATCCGCCGGAGCAATGCGGCCGCCAACCGAGTTTTGCCGGCACCAGTCGCCAGCGAAAGCAGGACGCGGGGCGGCTCCTTTTGCTGGCGTTGCCGGATGATCTTTTCCAGTGCGGCGCGGACGGCGGCGTCTTGGTAGTACCGTAAATGACTGCGGCCCTGTTTGTAGCCGGTTTTCAAGAGTTGCAAATCGGGTGACTGCGGATTGGGCGTAAGCTGGTTCAGATAACGTTTCAACAAATCTTCCGGTTTTGGAAACTCGGACATCGGCTGTGGTTCGGAGGTTGTCGCGGTGTCCGCGTCATAGGTCACAAACAAATTTCCGTTGGACGAAAAAACGAATGGGACATTGTTCAAATGGGCGTAGCGGTAGCCCTTGGCCTGTTGGAGACCGTGTTCCGGCGGTAAGTCCTCGCGTTTGGCCTCGATGATCGCCAAGGGAATTGGTTCTGTGCCGGGGGATAGCGGGCGCCGCAAAACGTAGTCGGTTCGGCCTTTGGCACGACGGTGGGCTTTGTGGTGGATAATATCGACAGGCGGAAGTGTCTCTTCGATTCGGATGTCTTCGCGTTGCCAACCGCGCGCGAAAAGTGCCGTATCGATCAACTCAAATCTGGTCTGAGCTTCGTTCCTAGTCATTCAGATAGGTCGCACTCTATCAGCCCGTGAGAATGGCGGCAAGCGTTCGCATTTCACACGCAGTTGGACGGCCTGGCGGAGCGGTTGGTGCGGTGTGTAGCACCGTTCGCGGAGTCCAGACCGATCCATCTGCGCCCGATCTGCCGGGAGGGAGGAAAAGGTTCCAAGGAAAAACTGAGGGAGGCAGCCTCCTGAGTTTTCCATTGGTCGCGCCGTGAAGCGCTGTTGGTCGGCATGGACGGAATGCGCAGGGCGGAGCGGAACACGCCGTTGACGGTGAAGCACAGTCCCGGCGCGTGCAGTCCAGGACGACCATCTGCGTAGGCGCGAGCCGGGTTGGGAAGGGTTCAAGGGAAACGGGACGGCAACCGTCCGGTGTCTCTTGCCGCGTTGATTCTGAGGTGGCGCGATGCGGACCGATCGCTAAAGATTGATTCCCATCAGAACCTCGGCGTTTCTTGGATGCCCGGGTTTCCGGCTGATCTCACGGAATCCGTTTTTCGCACACCATTGCACGAGGAAGGGGGTTTCCAGTCGATCACTGTGCCCCACTGTTCCCTGAATGTTCCGCACGCCATATTCACGAGCTTCGCCAACAATGCTTTGCAGCAAGACGTTACCCAACCCCATATCGCGAAAGTTGCGTGCCTTCGGTTTACCCTTCAAATAATCAACAATTTTTTGAAAAAAACTCCGCTCTGGGAATAGCATTAGGATGTGATTAAATGTGGATTCATTATCGAGGCAAATGTCTTCGATTAACCAATGGTGCGGTCCTTGAATGGTGATGGTCGCTGTGCCTATTGTCTGGTGATACGAATTGTGACTCCAATGAAGTTTGAACCAGATGGTATCCGCGTCATAGCTCGTTTCGAGCTGGTACTTGGTGCCGTGTTTATCGAAGACAGTTCTGGTCATTGGTGGTGGAACTTCGTCAAAGATTGATTTCCATCTGAACTTCGCAGTTTCGTGGATGTCCGGGTTTCCGGCTGACCTCCCGGAATCCGTTTTTCGCACACCACTGCACCAGGAAGGGGCTTTCCTGTCGATCCTTGTGGGACAGGGTTGCAGAAATGTTCTGCACGCCATATTCGCGCGCTTCACCAATAATGCTTTGTAGCAAAACGTTGCCCAAACCCAAACCGCGGAAATTGCGCCGCTTCGGTTCCAGCTTCAATAATAAGTCCCGAATGTTTACAATAAAAAGCGGTCTTGGAATAATGGAGTTATTCTCGATGAGGAGATCGGCGATCTCCCATTGACGCGGGCCTTGATGGAAGATGTTCGCGTAGCCAACCGCCTGGTGATGATAACGCAGGTTGATGCGGGTGCCGTGCTCGCCATAATGCGGTTCGAGCTGGTACTGGGTGCCGTGTTTATCCAAAACAGTTCTGGTCATTGGTCGTCGACCCTCGCTAACGGGCCCGCTGTTATTGCGCCGGTCCATGTTTAGCGTTTGGCTGCGGGAATGGCAAGGCGGAGAGGCAAAAAACCAACCAAAAATCAAAAACCATTTGACATATTCAATGCGTTAGAATAGGTTGCTGCACGTTCAAAGGAATAGAATAAATGAGCAACGAAGATAAAATCAATGGTTGGTGCCGTGACTGCGGGGGCTTTCAGCAGGCGCATCCGGATAGTCGGCCGGATGAACCTTTATGTGTGGGGTGCGGTGCCGTGCTAAAGCGCTATGAGGAGTTGCCGACTGGTGAACAAGCGAATTACCGGTTTCAAAAATGGTTTAGCGATGTTGTGCAGCGGGGCATGAACGGTCCCTCGCCCGGTGGTGCGGCGGCGGCCCTCCAGTGTCACCGCAGCATGATTGACAAGCTCGTGGATCGGGGCGTGTTGGAGAAGAGCATGTATGACAAGGATGGTTTTTTTGTGGTGTTGATCTCGCATCGGTCAATCGAGCAGGCGACAGCCAATAAGGAGAAAACCGGCAAGTGGACGGATTCGGGGGAGGACTAAATGGAAATGGACGTGATGAGTGACAAATTAATTTCCGTTAAACAGGTGGCGGAAGTTCTCGGATGTAGCGAGCGGGAAATCTGGCGGATGGTGCAGGATGGCGAGTTGCCGCGTGCAGTCCGGCGGGGTCACTCGGCGCGCTGGTTTTGTTCTGACATTGAAGGCTACCTGCAAAAGTTAAAGGAGCAACGAGGCGTATGATCAACACCATTTACAAGCGGGGCCGGATTTATTGGTTCAAGTACCGGGCGCAAGGCGAAACCGGAGCGCCGGTCTGCCTGTCGTTGGGGACTTCGGACAAACAATCGGCAGAGCGGCTACGGATGGACAAGCTGGCGGAATTTGAGCGCGAGCGGGCCGGTATTCTGGCACCGAAGGCGTTACGGGATGGCGCGCACAAGCTGCTAACGGAACACCTGCAAGATTTGCTGGCGGACCTCGAAAAGCAGGGCCAGAGCGAGAAATATCTGGCCAATATCGACCACCGGGTCGGGGTTCTCATTCAACAATGTGGCTGGCGAACTGCCAAGGATGTCACGGCGGATTCATTCCAAACGTGGCGCAAAGGGATTCAACTCTCTGCAAAGACGCTCAACGATTATCTGGAAGCCGTTCGGCGCCTGTTCACCTGGATGGAAAAGCAGGGGCGTGTGGCCATGAATCCACTGCGGGTTGTCGAGAAGGTTGCCACGGCCGGTCGCCAGACACGGGTCCGGCGCGCTTTTTCTGAACAGGAGTTGCGGCAACTGTTAGCTGTGGTTCCGGCGGATCGGTTTGCGGTGTACCTGACCGCGGTCAACACCGGATTGCGCCGTCGCGAGCTAACGCTCTTGCGTTGGGGTGACCTCCACTTGGATGCCGTCCAACCGTTTGTTTACACTCGCGCATTAACAACGAAGAACAAAAAGCGCGACCTGATTCGTTTGCGTGATGAAGTCGTCGCAGCACTGCTCAAGATCAGACTGAACGACGCCGGTGATGCTGACAATGTGTTCCCACGGTTCCCTCGCATTGAGCGGTTCCGCCGGGACTTGGTGAAAGCTGGGGTGCAGTACAAGAATGAGCATGGGTATGCAGATTTCCACTCTCTGCGGAATACGTTCTGTACCAACCTGGGCAATGCCGGGGTTCAACCAGCGATTCGGCAAGCGCTGATGCGCCACAGCGATTCCAAGCTCACGGAGCGGATCTACACAGACACACACATGTTAGCGACCTGGGCAGCCGTGGAAAAACTACCAGACCTGACAGAAACACTGTACCAAGGAGTGTCACAAAAATTAGTCGCCAACGGTCACGATGCGACATTGGCTGGCGGGCTTGGCAACGGGGTCAACATGCAGCAAACCCCTGTAAACATTGAGGAAAGTCATGCAGTGGCGCTGGCCGTCATGAATGGTCACGAAGTGCCAATTGGCGGGAGCGACGGGGCTCGAACCCGCAACCTCTGCCGTGACAGGGCAGCGCTCTAAACCAATTGAGCTACGCCCCCACACCAATTGCACGACGCTTTTGTCAGCCAAGCATGGTGGGCGCTAAAGGACTCGAACCTTTGACCCTCTGCGTGTAAAGCAGATGCTCTAGCCAACTGAGCTAAGCGCCCAAGCGGCGTTACCTCTACCGACAAAAACAGCGTTTGTCAATGGTGAACCAAATTGCCGACTCGACGCTGACCCAGATTTCAGATATATTATACCAGAAAGAAGGAAGAGGCGACTATGTTTAAAACCATCTTAGTAGGTACCGACGGTTCTTCAGGCGCTGAGTCCGCAGTCCGGTTTGCGGTGTGGCTGGCCCACCGGTTTCAAGCACGCCTCCTCGCAGTCCACGTAACCGACATTCGCCTGCTGGAAGGACCCTTCCTCGCCGACATTGCCGGCGCACTGGGCGCCCAGCCCTATCCCGCCCTCTTGGCGCAGGTCAAAGAATTTCAAACCGAACGCGCCACCACGATCTTGTCAGCCGTGACCCAGGCTTGCCAAGCCCAAGGCGTGTCGTGTGAGACAGTCCACCAAATTGGTGGTCTCACGACGACGTTGCTCGAGCACGAACAACGGGCCGACTTGGTCGTCCTTGGCCAACACGGCGAACACGCCCAGTTTCACACCGAAATGCTCGGCTCCAGCGTCGAACGCGTGGTCCGCGGGTCAACCAAGCCCTGTCTGATCGTCACGGAAAATTTCCAGACTCCCCAAAAAATCCTGATCGCACACGATGGGAGTGCCGAATCCACCAAGGCTTTGCAGTTGGGATTAAATCTGGCCAAGGCGTTCCAAGCCACCGTATCTCTCGTAACCAGCTGCCAGGCCGAGACCGCAGATGCAGCCGCCCAGATCCTGCAAGACGCCAAGGTGCTCGCCCAATCCCGCGGCTTCCAACCGCACGCGCAACTGGTCAACGACGTTGCCGAAAATGCGATCCTCCAGGTGGCCGGTGAAATGAATGCTGACCTGATCGTCATGGGCGCCTACGGTCACACGCGGATTCGGGAATGGATCCTCGGCTCCACCACTTCGCATGTGTTGCGCAAGGCACACACTCCAGTCTGGCTGGCCCGCGGTTTGTGAAACATGTGAAACCGGTCATTGCGCTGACACCGGAAGCAAAAACCCTGCCGGCCAATCACGCCCGGCGCGGTGCCTATTGCGGCGTGTCGTATTCCGATGCAGTTGCCGCGGCCGGCGGATTACCAGTCATCTTACCGCTCACACGCGATCCCGCCCTGCTCCGCCAGCTTCTCGGTCGCTGCCAGGGCCTTCTCTTGACCGGTGGCGCCGACGTCAGCCATCAGTTTTATGCACCCCACCTGCCCGCCCGGCAACGCGCCACCCTCCACGGCGTGGACGAAGTCCGTGATGAAATGGAGATTTATCTCACCCGCCTAGCCCTGCGGAATGCCGTGCCGGTTTTCGGAATTTGCCGCGGGATCCAAGTGATGAATGTCGCCCTGGGCGGAACCCTGATTCCCGATCTGCCCGGCCACGACCATCCGCAAGCGGATGGCTTATTCCACACCATCCAATGGGAACCGACCTCGCAAATGCGTGCAACGTTGGGCCCACGAGCCGGGGCTGTGAATACATCACACCATCAGGCTCTCGATCGCGTCGCGCCCGGCCTGGTGGTGACCGCGCGATCGGCCGACGGAACCATCGAGGCTGTGGAGCACAAGACCGCGCGATTCTTCTGGGGGGTCCAGTTTCACCCGGAACGGCTGGTAAAAGTGGCGCCGAATTTCTTACGACTGTTTCAGGCGCTCGTTGCCGCGAGTGCTTGATGGCAGTCATCTCGGCTCAGGAAAAATGCGGGCCGAAATCCCTTGCCTCCGGATGGAATATACCCCACTGAATCCGGATCACTCAGGTTGTTGAATTGTCCGCGGTGCCAGAGCAGGTGAATCGCGCAAGATGAAATCCGATTCCCACAATGCGTACCCGCGAATCTGGCCTTTCGGTGCGTCATCCACGATATAGTTCACCACATAGATTTCACCGTCAGCGAATTGCACCCAGCCGGTATACCCGCAGTCGCTCTGTGGGCTGCGGTCAAAATCGATGGGCAAGATGCGGACTTGCGCCTCGGAGCGGTCGGTGGCGAGGCAGGAGGCTTCATTCGTCCAAGCAGCAAATGTGTTCTGGGTCCACCAGCCGGTCCAGCCTTTGCCGCCCTGCAGGTACCGGTGGGTAATCAGGATCGCACCGCTTTGGAGCCGGCCCGCCACCGGCCGGTGACAACCGGGGATCGGCATCCGGTACGGTCCGTGCCAGGTCCGCCCACCATCCCGGCTGATCGTCTTGTAACAGTCCAACCCCGTACAGGAGTTCTCACGCAGGAAACACACCAGCTCACCGCCCGGCAATTCGAGCACGCTGCCCTCGCAGAGTTTTAGTTCACGGGACGCCGCGATGGTGACCGGACCTGACCACGTCCGGCCCTGGTCCGTGGAAAACCAACCCCGCTCGATCCACTCGCTCGGCGCAGGTCCCGGCAATACGGTGTGCGCCGCTAACAGCCAGCGACCATCGTGCAGTTCCATCACCTTGTCCGGCACGATGCCCTGCACTGGGGTCGGGTGCGGGCCGGTCCACGTGCCTCCGGCATCGGCACTGAACCACAGCCAGTTGCTCTGCTCGCCCTGGTCCGCGCCCTCGTTGTGACCCGCCACCCGGTCCGCCACCGCCACCAGGCGGCCGTCGCGCAGTGCGGTGATCCGCGCGCAATTCCAGTGCGCATCGGTGGCCACCTGCTTCCGCAGTGGCTCGCTCAACGGTCGTTTGAGCGTCCACGTCCGCCCCCGATCGATTGAATCGGTGAGCATGATGCGGGTATAGCTGCGGTCGCCATGATGGGTGCATTCCGAAAAGATGCAGATTAATTTTCCTGCTGACGTCAGCGCCACATCCGGCCAGGCCTGATAGAGCGAGTCATCGCGGCTGATGGTGAATTGTTGAATCATGTTCAGCTCGAAACTGGGAAAGCTTTAGCCGACATTTTCCATCTGACCAGCTTCCGCAACCCTGCGAGGGAAGGAATTTCAGAGGTCGCCAGCAAAGATTGTCAGTGCAACCACGACTAGTTCACGGTCACCGGCTCGTCGGTGTCCGTGGGCCGCGGTTTGACCTTGAAATCCACTTGTTCGGTCCGGATCAGGGCCTGAATCCAATCGTTAAACAAAGCTTGCCGGTTGCGTTGCAGGACTTGCCGGGTCAGCGCCTCTTTGTCCTTCTCGAAATCCGCCAAATTAGCGGCTTGCCGACCGCGTAAATGGAAAACAACGGCGCCGGTCGTGGTGCGAACGAGGTCGCTGATCGCGCCGACTGGCAGGCCCAACGTCCCCTGTTGGATGCTGGCGGCCGCCGGTAAGTCGAGTTTTTCCTCGGCGACAGTAAATGGGGCGGGGGTTTCCACCTTGAGATTCAATTCCGCACAGGCCGCTGCAAAAGTTTTTCCACCCGCCACCCACTGCTTCAGTTGCGCGGCAACAGTGTTGGCGTGGTCCAGCGTGGCCGCATAGCGCCGCAGTTTTTTTACCTGCTCAGTCGCTTGTTCCTGAACCTCTTCAAAGGGGGGAATCGCACTGGGCCGGCCATCAATGTATTCCAAAACATACAATGCATTCGAGCCGGCAATCGGATCGCTATACGGCTGATCCGGCGCCAAAGTGAACGCCTTTTGCAGGAAGTCGGAACCAACCCCCAGTTCCGGAAATTTATCAAATGCACTGAGGTAGCCGGTCTCGCGCACCGTCACATTCAACCCGGCGCAGAGCTTGGCAAAATCCGCCTTGGGGCCATCGGATTGCCGAACCAGTTTGACGGTTAACTCGGTCGCGCGATCGCTGGCGGCCCGTTCCGCCCGCAGCTTGAGCAATTCCGCCGTGACTTCAGCTTTGACCGCTTCCAAGGGTTTGGGGACATTATTGGTGTCGGTGTACTTGAAACGGCTGCGCTCATAGAAGTCGCTGATTTCTTCGTCGCTCAACTGAATTGTTTTCTGTGCTTCGGCAATCGGAAAGGTTGCGTACCGAATTTTCACCTTGGCCGGTGTCCGGAATGATTCCTTGCTCTCCTCAAAAAAGGCGCGGACCTCAGCGTTGGACACCACCACTGGCGCGTGGTAATCCGCCATCTCAAATCGCACCAGGTCAATCGTCAGTTTCTCATGCAACGGCAGATACATTTGCTGCACTTCCGTCGGGGTCGCCTTGGCGGAGGACACGATGAGTTGCTGGAGTTTGTCGTGCAAGAGTTGCGTCCGGAGCACATGCTCAAACGCCGCCTCACTAATGCCGCGGTTGCTGAGGGTCAGTACCAACTGCCGGTAGCGTGCGGGATCGAATTGCCCTTCCTTGTTTGCCAGGATGGAGAGCCGCCGGATTTGCTGGGCCAATTCCGCATCGGAAACCTGCAGGCCTAATTCCTGTGCCTTGCGATCCAGCAAGAGCTGGAGGACGGCCTCCTGTTTGATCTTGTCCATGGTGTCGGCGGTCTTGCGCAACTCGCGCCCCTGGCCCACGACATATTGGGCCTGCACCAAATTCATCATCTGCTCGAATTCGACCGCGGCCACGGGTTTGCCATGAATCGTGGGGAGGTCACCACCGGCCCGGTCCGACCGCCCGGTCGTCGTGAACAAGGCCACGAATCCCGGGATGAGCAGCAACAACACCCCCGCCATGATCCAGCGGGCATTTTTCCGAAATTTTTCGCCATGCGCGATAAACATGAATTGATTCCTTAAAGAGTCTGTTGAGAATACCCGCCGCGCGGGCGACCGTCAAATGCCAATCCGGTTACGTCCATCCCCCCACTCAGGCCAGACTGGCGGCAACGAGCTGACTCACCAGCCGATTGTCGGCCCGGCCTGCAGTTTTGGCTTGGACCGCTTTCATGACCTTGCCCATGTCGGTTTTGGTGGTGGCGCCGACTTCGACAATGGCGGCCTTCACAATCGCTTCCACTTCTGCCGGTGACAATTCGTCCGGCAAATAAGTCTTTAAGACCGCCAACTCCGCCTGTTCGTTCGTGACGAGATCCGTCCGGCCACCTTTCGTAAAACTCTCGATGGAATCCTGCCGCTGCTTGATTTGCTTCTTGATGACGCTGGTCACATCCGCATCGGTCAGGGTTTCCTGTTTCTTTTCAATCTTATAATACTCGATGGCCGACTTGAGCATCCGCAGCGTTGACGTTCGCGCGACATCCTTGGCCAACATGGATTGTTTCAAATCGGCAGCCAGTTTTTCGATTAGCATGCCCGCAGGTTAGGCATCTCACCCGCAACTGTCAACCGGTCATTCCACCAGCACCAGCGCCTGAAATAGTGGAACGGGCGTCCCGCCCGTTGATTCGGATGTATCTGGAAAACAAACGGGCGGGACGCCCGTTCCGCTATTTGAAAAAAACGCTCTAAGAGTTCAGACTCGCCTCCACGCGCAGGGGCTTCCGAAAAACCTGTTCGAAGAGATCGCCTTTGCGTTCGCCGCCGGCTTGGTGCGCTGCCGAATCATTCCGGACTTGCAACCGGAGCGTCACGGCAGCTTCGATTACAAGACAGGTCACCCGCTGAACTTCTTGCCGGTGGGGACGATCCAACCCGTCCGCCACGCGTAACAACGCCGCCAGTTTGCGGACGATTTCACGGTCAGGCGCGGCCAGCGCGGCGAAGGGTTCGTGTTTCAGCGCCGGTAATGCTTTGCGGTGATAGCGGGCAATATTGGCAATCAACTCGATTTCGGCCGCGGTAAAACCGGGCAACCGCTGTTGGTTTTCGCGGATCAGCCGATAGGCATGCTTGTGATGTTTGTCATGGCTGACAGTCCAGCCGATGTCATGCAAAAGCGCCGCGACGTCGAGCAAATCGCGTTCGCGGGCCCCGAGATTGTGCAGCGCAGTCAACTGGTCGAACATCGTCACGGCAAGATCGCGGACCTGCCGGCCATGCGCCACATCCCAAGCGAATGCCGCCAACAACGCTTCGGCTTTCGCAATGCGCGGGTTCACGCGTGCCGGCGTCGGGCCGCGAGGGCCGCCCCGAGAATTCCCGCGTCGTCTCCGAGGCCGGTATCCTTGATGCGAATGCGCTCGCGGCTGGGAGCAATCACATGCGCCCAGGCCGCCTTGGTAATGCGCGGCAACATCCGGTCGCCAAGGGCCTCAATGACGCCCCCGCCAAGAATGACCGCTTGCGGGTTCAGGGCATTGATTAAAATTGCCGCACCGATTCCGGTGTACTCGCAGACCTCATGAATGACCTCGCGCACAAGTCCATCGCCCTGCCGGTAGGCCGTCGACAGAATTCGACTCCGGATCCGGGTCAGGTCGCCATCGCAGAGCTGTTTGACGACGGATTTTCGGCCGTCCTTGATTTCGCGAACGATCCGCCGCACGATGGCACTGCGACTGACCACGGCTTCCAGGCAGCCGCGGTTGCCGCAGCCACATTTCGGGCCGTCCACCGGGATCACGGCCATGTGGCCGACTTCACCGGCCATCCCGGTACTCCCCCGGTACAACTGGCCATCAATCACAATCCCGCCGCCGAGACCGGTCCCGAGGAACATGCACACGAAACTTTTCAGACCGCGCCCGGCACCGTATTCGCCCACTCCCAACGTGCCCGCCTGGACGTCGTTCACAACAGTCACCGGAATATCGAGCCGTTTTGAAAGCAGTCGGGCCAGGGGGACATTGTGCCAGCCCAGATTGGGCGCAACGCGCACGATTTCGCCTTTGGTATCGACGAGACCCGGCACGCCAATCCCCAGCGCAGCAATCGCCGTGTGCGGCAAGGCAGCCGCCGCCAGCGCTTCGTGAATGCACTCCTCCACCCGCTGGAGAACCACTGCTTCCCCTAATTCGCTTTTGGTGCTCTTTTTTTCCCGGGAAACCTGCCGGCCGTGTTCATCGAAAACCGCCGCGAGAATCTTGGTTCCCCCGAGATCGACACCGACGTAATACGTCCGGCGGCGCACCGGTTTCACCAACTGTCGGCCTGGTCGCTCAGTTTGCGAATCAGCCGGTCGATTTCTTTCAGGTCGCGGCGGCGACCCTTTTGCGGTTTGACTTCGAGGGTGTTTATCCATTTGAGCATCGTGGTCAATTGATTGAGGGTTTGCCGGTCCGGCACATCCCCTTCCCGGAGCATCCGCACGGTCTCTTCGAGATGGGCGACTTCCGCCTGTAACCCGGCAATATAATTCAGTCCGACTTCTTTCGCAACGAGGCGCAGCGTATGCAGGCTCGCGACGAGGTCGGCCTGGGTGCCGAGGAATTTGGCTGAACGTTTCATGGCGCGGGCATCTCAATGATGCTTTGCACTTTGGCGCGGAGCTCGCCGGCAATGGCGCGCGCAGAGCGGTTGCCGTTGATCACCGCAAAACCATGCGCGGTTTGCATTGTGCGGAATTCGGCCTGGATGAGGCGCTGATATTTCATGAAACTCCCAAACAAATCGAGCGACAGACCGATATCCATCCCGCTTTCCCAGTAATTAAGGGTCGCGTTTTTCTTGAAGTTGCGCTCGACGAGCTGCTGGGGGCTGACCCGGAGGTAAAACACTGCATCCGGTACCAGCGCGATGGAATAGAGCGATTCCACCCAGGCCCGGTTCGCGCCGCGCACGATATCGCGCGCCATCAACGTGTAGATGTACCGATCCGCCAGGACAATGAACCCGGCGCGCAAGGCCGGAATAATCTGGTTTTCGAGTTGGTCTGCAAAATCGGTCGCATAAAACAGGCTGCGCGTCGTGTGACTGAGAATATTGCCCTGCTGGGCCGCTTCGAGTTCTTCGGCGACAAGGGTGCTGCGCTTGAGGCCAACGCTGGCGGTGGCAAAGCCAAGATTTTCGAGCCAGGCCTTGAGCATTTCGATTTGGGTGGACCGGCCGGAACCATCAGCGCCTTCCAGAACGATAAGCTTGCCCTGGAGCTTGGTGGTGTCACACCCCGGCAACTGGGTGCCGAAGAACCGTTTATTTTTGCGGGTCGCGCTCATCGTTTCCCCCGCCAGTGAAAAGCCGGCAAGTCAATCTTCTGCTCGACGTACTTCCGCACCATCGCCTGTTGTTTTTCAACCGGTAACATCCCATTCATCACCACGAAATGCTCGGTGGGCACCATTTTCTTATACTCATCGTAAATTTTACCCTGAAAAATCCGAAAGCTATCCACCTCGTTATCCGCAAGGTGCAAGTCCATTCCGGCTTCAAAATACTTCAATTGCGGCCGGCCCCCAAGAATCCGCTCCAGCGAAACCGCCAGCGGGGTATCGAAGAAAAATGTGATATCCGGGACCGCCGCAAAACTATACAGCGTCCGGAGCCAGCGGGGATCGCAGCCGCGAACGCTGTCGCGGGCAAAGGCCGTGTACATGTACCGGTCGGCGAGCACGATATAGCCGGCCCGCAGCAATGGCAAAATCTGGCGCTCAAACCGGTCCGCAAAATCTGTGCAGTGCACCAGCGAAAATGTGGTGGGTGTGAGCAGTTGGCGTTTCTTGCCCTTGCGGGTCGCATCTTTCACGAGCAGCGATGAATTCCACTCGGTAAAAAACACTTTCAATCCCCGCATTTCCAGCCACCGTTTCAGCAGGTAGACCTGCGTGGATTTGCCGGAGCCATCCAGGCCTTCGACGGCAATCAGCTTACCGGGATAGGGCGCGGTCGCCGTCTTGCGGGAGTCGTAATTTAACTTTTTTATGCCAGACGTAATCTTCACGGAGAATTTTTTGCGCGGCGGCGAACACCACCTCGTGTTCGCCCTGGAAAAAGGTTAACACGTGTACCAAACGCCCGGCAAGTGGATTGTCAGCCTTCTTCCACTTCCGCCGGCACTCCTGCAAGAATTCCAGCAACTCGACC
>Ga0316231_1001040_pt1 | contig 33482 bp, 27 predicted proteins | sample TBH18027metaG_FD_206002 | JGI IMG/M metagenome (GOLD analysis project Ga0316231, IMG submission 206002) | Freshwater microbial communities from Trout Bog Lake, Wisconsin, USA - TBH18027 | ecosystem: Environmental > Aquatic > Freshwater > Lake > Hypolimnion/Profundal zone | place: USA: Wisconsin... | reverse complement strand
GACTTCGCCGCCATGTACGCCTGCGCCAGGGCCAATATCGATAACATAATCCGATGCACGAATCATGTCCTCATCATGTTCAACCACTAACACGCTATTTCCTAAGTCGCGCAAATGTTTCAGGGTGCCGATGAGGCGATCGTTATCCCGTTGGTGCAGTCCAATAGAGGGTTCATCTAAAACATACATCACTCCAGTTAGGCCGGAACCGATTTGCGATGCTAAACGAATGCGTTGCGCCTCACCGCCAGAGAGGGTATCGGCGCTCCGCTCAAGCGAGAGGTAGTCCAAGCCGACATCATTGAGGAAGCGGAGGCGCGAACCAATTTCTTTGACAATTTTGTCTGCAATTTCCCGTTTGGCGCCTTTTAATTCGAGCGCCTCAAAATACTCTTTTGCTTCCTTGAGGGGGAGTGCGCTAATTTCATAAATAGCTCGGGACTGTTTGCCCTCCCCAACCTTAACAAAGCGAGCTTCTTTGCGCAGACGACTGCCACCACAATCGCGACACACTTGGACATTCTGGTAGCGAGCAAGTTCTTCTCGCACAGTGGCTGAATCGGTTTCGCGATAGCGCCTTTCAAAGTTGGCAACAATGCCTTCGAAAGGATGCTGACGCACGCTCATTTTTCCGCGTTCATTGATGTATTCAAAGGGGATTTCAATATCACCCGAGCCCAGCAAAATAAGATCCTGTTGCTTCTTTGTTAAGGTTTCAAATGGTTTTTCAACGTCAAAGCCACCATGTTTGGCTAAGGTCTGTAGTAACTTGAAGTAGAACTGATTGCGACGATCCCAGCCTTTAATTGCTCCAGATGCCAGCGATAGGTCGGGGTGGGCCACAATCCGTTTCGGGTCAAAAAAGGACTGATGACCCAGGCCATCGCATGAAGGGCAGGCGCCCATGGGATTGTTAAATGAGAAAAGGCGCGGCTCTAATTCCTGTAAAGAATAAGAGCAAACGGGGCAAGCAAATTTGCTTGAGAAAATGATTTCCTCACCCGTATCCATATTGACCGCCATTGCTTTTCCGTCTGCCAAGCGCAATGCTGTCTCAAACGATTCCGCTACGCGCTGCTGAATATCTGGGCGAACCTTGATGCGGTCGACGACAACTTCGATGGAGTGCTTGTCGTTTTTCTTGAGAGTTGGTAGTTGATCGACCTCAAAGATTGCTGCCTTTGCAGTGTTGGTTGTGCCACCGCCAGAGCGAACGCGAAAACGCACAAAACCCTGGGCCTGAAGGTCTTGAAATAGGTCAATAAATTCACCTTTACGCTCGCTTACAACCGGAGCCAAAATCATCAACTTGGTTTCTTCCGGGAGGGATAGGACGGTATCAACCATCTGGGACACGCTTTGCGCTTCTAGTGGCTGATGATGCTCGGGGCAATGTGGTGTGCCGGCGCGAGCAAACAAAAGGCGCAGATAATCGTGAATTTCGGTGACCGTACCGACTGTGGAGCGGGGATTGTGGCTGGTTGCTTTTTGTTCAATCGAGATTGCCGGAGAAAGGCCTTCAATGACATCAACATCAGGCTTTTCCATGAGCTGGAGAAATTGGCGGGCGTAGGCGGAAAGGGATTCGACATAGCGTCGCTGTCCTTCGGCATAAAGAGTGTCGAAGGCCAAGGAGCTTTTTCCTGAGCCAGATAAGCCGGTCAAGACGACCAATTTCTCTCTAGGAATGTCTAGATTGATGTTTTTGAGGTTGTGCGTGCGGGCGCCGCGGATTTTAATTTCGTTATTCATGATTTTTTAGCGTAACTTGTTAATATAGACCTTTCCTATGAATCCTTCTGAACTTCGCTCAACTCTAGCCTTGGCAGGCATCTTTGGCCTACGGATGCTTGGCCTTTTCCTCTTGTTACCCGTCTTTAGCATTTATGCCCATGGCTTGCCTGGGGGAGAACATGCTTTATGGGTTGGGTTGACCCTGGGGATTTTCAATATTGTTCAGGCCTGTTTTTACATTCCCTTGGGGCGACTTTCTGACCGAATTGGTCGAAAACCGGTTGTTTTTTGGGGTTTGTCATTATTTGTGGCTGGCGCCTTAATCTGTGCAGCGCGCGATGATTTGATTTGGATAGCAGTTGGCCGCGGGATTATGGGTGCAGGCGCTATTTCTGCTGCAATATCTGCCTGGGTGGCTGATTTAACGCGCGAGCAAGTGCGAACTCGTGCCATGGCGTTGGTGGGCGGCAGTATTGCGCTGTCCTTTGCACTCTCTTTAGTGATTGCTGCGCCCATTTATCGCGTGATAGGAATGGGCGGAATTTTCATTATTTTGGCGATCCTTGGGGTATTGGCAATGGGGGTGACATACTTTGTTCTCCCCAATAACAAGCCTGAGTCCAGGCTGGCGCAGGCACCCCTTAAAGATGTTTTTTTTCGTCCCGAGTTAATGCGCTTAAATGCCGGAGTATTTGTTTTGCATGCCACTCAGGTGGCGATGTTTTTAGTGGTGCCGAGACTATTGGTGCAAGCAGGATTACCGCTGTCTTCCCATTGGGAAATCTATTTACCCGTGGTTCTGTTGTCATTCTGCTTTATGGCACCCATCTTAATTATGGGTGAGAAACGGCAAAAGCTCCGCCCGGTTCTGCTGATTGCTATCGTGCTACTTTTAATTGCAGAGTGTGCATTTACTCAGGCTGGGTCGATCATGGCGATTGCCGCTGCACTACTTATTTATTTTGTGGGCTTTAACTTGCTCGAGGCGTTGCAGCCCTCATTGGTGTCCCGGTTTGCCAAGGAATCAAAAGGCACTGCGTTAGGCGTTTACAACACCACACAATCGATTGGCCTCTTTTCGGGGGCGGTCATTGGTGGTTGGTTGATGGATAGCCATGGTCAGTTATCAGTCTTTGTGATGGGCGGAGTGCTACTTTTATGCTGGCTTATAATTGCATGGTCTATGCAAGATTTGCCGGCAAAGGTAGTTGATTCAAGCATTCAAACACCATAGATCATTCCGTCGCTTCAGCAACGATTTGGTTGCAATTAGCATTAACATTTTTTCATAGCATCATTTTCTTCGGGAGACAACATGGCTTCGGTAAATAAGGTCATCATCGTAGGTAACGTCGGGCGCGACCCAGAAACGCGCTATATGCCAAGTGGCGATGCCGTTACGAATATTTCAGTAGCAACATCCGATCGGTATAAAGATAAGCAGTCTGGCGAGATGAAAGAAACCACAGAATGGCACCGCGTTGCTTTCTTTGGCAAGCTTGCTGAAATCGCTGGTCAATACCTTAAAAAAGGTTCACAGGTTTACGTTGAGGGTCGTTTGCGCACTCGCAAATGGACTGATGCCAGCGGGCAAGAGAAGTATTCGACTGAAATCGTTGCAGAAACCATGCAAATGCTTGGCGGAAAGCCTGTTGGAGGTAGTGGTGATGGTGGCGAAAGCTATGGTCGCTCGAAGCCTGCTGATCATGCGGCTCCTGCTAGTTCTTCCAATGCTGCCTCACTGGGCGCAATGGATGACGATATTCCGTTCTAACCCGTACCAAATTCATTAGTAAACATCTTACTAATTCGAACCCCTTTGCATTTTGATGTAAAGGGGTTTTCTTTTATCGAGCGCCCTATATTTTTTTGTGTAGTGAGTAATGGATATTCCCATTAAAATGAGAGCATGCGACTGACAAGGTCTCTTCAATTTACTTTCTATCAGGCACTAGTTGCTTTGGCGTTGACCCCAGCTTTGTGTATAGCTGCGCCTTTTTTCTTCCCGGACATTAATCCCTCCTTTAGTAAAAGCGATCCGCCGGATTGGTTGCGGGATGGAAGAGGCAATGATGGGTATGTCACCATCACTTCTGAGGTGATTCCAGTCAGCACTTGCACTCAAATGGCCACACGCAGTTTTTGGGGGTCAGATAAAACACAATTGGTTTTATCGGTAACAAGCCATGGCTTTAAAACAAAGCTGGATAAGGTAGAAATTCCTATTGCAACATTCGATGGTCGCGAGAATGGTTCGCAGTGTGCCTCGATTAGCACCACGCCTTTGCAGGTTGTATCAATGGCAAATATGGGTGCCTACTCTATTCTCAATCCAGGCAACCTTTCTCTGGTGCTGAATGTGAAAAGTTCCAATGACTCAAATCGGGATTTTGTGGGCTCAGCAAAATTTTTGTTGGGAGCCGCTGCGATCGTTGCAACGGGAGGATCTGCTGCGGCCATTACTGGGGTATCAACTGCAGTCGGCACATCGGTAGTGTCGGATACGCAAACTAAAGCAAATAGTCTCTTGCAGGGGATGATTGACGCTAAAGTGCCGCTCTCATTTAGTTGGCCTGAGCTCCGTAAAGGGATTCAGTCCGCAGAAATTTCAGTTTACAAAACTGATCAAGACATCAACAAGATATCGGATAAAGATATCGAAAAGCTGCAAAAAGATCCTAAGGCGGATAAACAGCTATTGTTCACTGTGAAATTGAATTTTCAATTTTCCAGAACACTTTTTTATCCAACGGTTGTGGATATCGATAATTTAGTGGGTCGTGAGAATTTGTCTTCTCAGCATATTTTGAATCATGTAGCGCCAGAGTCGACGCAAAATTTTATGCAGATCCTGAATAACTCTTCTCCCAGCTTATTGCAAAAAATTTCCAAAGCAGATGGTGTTGATTTAGGGCGGGCTTGCTCATCAGGCATTGATAAGCTGAAGACTGCAGGCCTAGACAATGTGGATATTGCTATTGTTCTTAAAGCATTTGTGGACGAGGCAAAGGGCCCTGATTGGTATAACGACTCAGAAATGGTAAAGAGTTGTTTTGGCCAAGTTCCCAATATTGCGGCCTCCTTGGAGAAGATTTATGGCCCTGCGGTGGCTTCGCCTGCGAAAGCGGAAGACCATTAGGTTGTTTATTGCCTAGCGTGCCGAATATTGCTCGGCCATGGGGCATTGTGATCTGCGCGGAAGGGGTTAATGTCTAAACCACCACGGCGTGTATAGCGGGCATACACCGATAATTTCTCGGGCTTGCAGTGATGTTTAATATCGCAAAAGATGGTTTCCACACAATGCTCATGAAATTCACCGAGTTGCCTAAATCCAATTAAGTAACGCAACAATCCCTCTTCTGAAATAGGGCGCCCCTGATAGTCGATTTGAATGCTAGCCCAGTCGGGTTGGCCAGTAACAGGACAGTTGGATTTTAGTAAATGAGAGACCAAGCGTTGCACAATGGGTCCGTCAGTGTTATGAACTTGAAGTAGCGTAGGATCTGCTGCCAAATGAGGATCAATTTCAATATCCAGCCGGTCCAGCAATACCCCATCCATTTCACGCATGCCGTTTTTATCAACCGCCTCCGGGGAGAGAATGCGAGCCGAGATTCTTTTTCCGGCAACCAGCGAGAGGTCGCTGATTAGTTGTTCACGTACCTCATCTTGGTTTTCAAATCGAGCGCTATTAAGGCTATTGAGGTAAAGCTTCAATGATTTTGATTCAATCATATTGGGGGAGTCTGCAGGAATTTGAAATTCTGCTAAGCCAATCTGAGGCTTACCCTTCTTGTTTAGCCAACTTAATTCATAGGCATTCCATAAGTCAACCCCCAGAAATGGCAGGGCTTGATCCGCGTCGATGCCAAGCTTGAGGCGATTCTCTGCTCGAGGGATCGGAAACAGCAAGCCGGGATCATATTGATCGGGATAGATCGATTGTTGTCCTAATGGTAATGTGCTCATACGATCAATGAAGATAATTTATGCTTTGGGGCGATTGGAGACGCCGGAGACAACGTGACCGGTAGGGGCAACCGATGCTGCAGATTGGCAATGTCCAGTTTGGTCATCAAAAAAGAAGTCTGGCTCAAATTCACGTAAGAATTCGCTTTTTGATAAACCCCCTAAGAACATGGCTTCATCCACATCAATACCCCAGGCCATCAGGGTGCGAATAGCACGCTCATGCGCTGGTGCAGAACGTGCTGTGACGAGAGCGGTACGAATGCGCATCCCTGTTTCACTGCTCGAGCGTTGCAGACGGTGCAGAGCCTCTAATAGGGGTTTAAAGGGCCCGGGCGGAAGAGGAATATCTGCCTTCTTGCTTTCGTGGTCAACAAATGCCTCTAATCCTTTAGCCTGAAAGATTTGCTCTGCTTCATCGGAGAAGAGAACTGCATCACCGTCAAAGGCAATGCGAATTTCATTGGGATGGGATTCGGCAATTTTGTTAGATTCTGGAAAGACGCGAGCTGCGGGAAACCCTGCCTCAATGGTGGCTCGTACATCATCTTCATTGGCCGATAAGAACAGATTGGCATGCAAGGATCGGAGGTAGTGATATGGTGCGCGTCCTCGTGTGAATACGCCGCGCTCTAGGTGGAGGCCATGATGCGTCGCAGATCGAAAAACGCGTAAGCCACTGACTGGGTCATTGCGTGACAGGATGACCACCTCTACTCGCTGCTCACCTTCTTCATTAAAGGCCAGTAATTTTTTAACCAAGGGGAAGGCGACACCCTTTTGTGCTGCTTGAGACAGACGCTCTAGTTGGAGTTTCATGTAAGCGCTGTCATCGGTTGACTCAAAGATACGATTTTCTTCTTCGAAATCAAATAAGGCCCGTGATGAGATGGCAACTACCAGCTTTCCAGTGAGGGTGTAGGACATGTTATTTCAGGAAGAGGCGGTAAGCTGGGTTATCGGTTTCATTCCAGTGCGGATAGCCGAGAGATGCCAAGAAATGTTGAAATTTCTTTTGTTCATTTTGGGGAACCTGCATGCCAATTAAGATACGCCCATAGTCGGCACCATGATTGCGGTAATGAAAGAGGCTGATGTTCCAGTTGGGTGCCATGCTCGTCAGAAATCGCATTAATGCGCCGGGGCGTTCAGGAAACTCAAAGCGATACAATAGCTCGTCTTGGGCAAGGGTTGAGCGGCCACCTACCATATGGCGCAGATGTGACTTGGCTAGCTCATCATGGGTTAGGTCAATCGTAGCAAATTTAGCCTTGGTAAAGGATTTGGCAATGGCTGCGCTATCACCAGGCTTCTGAGTGCCAATCCCGACAAAAATATGGGCTTGATTTTGCTCGGCAATACGGTAGTTGAATTCTGTTACGTTGCGATTGCCAAGTAGTTCGCAGAAGCGCTTGAAAGACCCCCGTTCTTCCGGGATGGTAACTGCAAACACTGCCTCTCGGAATTCGCCAACATCCGCCCTCTCTGCGACGAATCGTAAACGGCTGAAGTTCATATTGGCACCGCATGCGACTGCTACCAAGGTTTTTTTCTTAGTACGATGCGTTTCAACATATTTTTTGAGGCCGGCGATAGCAAGCGCTCCAGCTGGCTCCAGGATACTGCGGGTATCTGTAAAGACGTCGTTAATTGCTGCGCAAATTTCATCCGTATCTACGGTGACGATATCGTCAACCACTCGCTTGCAAATCCGGAACGTTTCCTTTCCAACCAGCTTCACGGCAGTACCATCGGAAAATAGGCCAACATCCTTCATCTCAATGCGCTTATTCGCTTCTAGGGAGCGGCGCATGGCATCTGAATCGGAAGCTTGAACACCAATAACCTTGGTTTTTGGGCTAACGGCTTTGACATACTCCCCAATTCCGGAAATGAGTCCTCCCCCACCAATTGCTACGAAAATCGCATCGATAGGCTCTTGATATTGCTGGAAAATTTCTTGAGCAATGGTTCCTTGACCGGCAATGACATCTGGGTCGTCAAAGGGGTGGACAAAGGTGAGACCCCGTTTTTTCTCTAGGGCCTCTGAGTGTTTAAAGGCGTCGCTATAGGACTCCCCATGCAGAATAATCTCCACCCAGGATCCACCCCGGGCTTTGACTGCGTCAATTTTGACGCTGGGTGTCGTGGTGGGCATCACAATGACTGCCTTGCACTTCATCTTGGAGGCGGCCAGGGCCACGCCTTGGGCATGGTTTCCAGCTGATGCTGCGATTACCCCGCGTTTTAGAGCTTCAGGGGGTAAATGGGCCATTTTGTTATAGGCCCCCCGCAATTTGAAAGAAAAAACCGGTTGGTTATCTTCCCGTTTGAGTAAAACCTGGTTGCCTAAACGTTTACTGAGTTCTGGAGCCAGCTGCAGCTCAGTTTCCCTTGCTACATCGTAGACGCGGGCCGATAAAATTTTCTTTAAATAGTTCGTTGCCATCTGATGAGCGTACCACGGTTGGGCTCTAAGCCCTTAGATTTGAAAGGGTTTATGGTCGCCGCTGACATCTTCTCGGGTTTCCTGTCAATATCCCCAATGGTCAATTAAAATGCATATTTATCAAATTTGATGCTATGAACGCTCCATTGGCTTTAAATCAGTTGTTGGACGCAGAAGCGGGTTCCCCCCGTTTGCGCGAAATTCCTTACAACTACACCTCCTTTTCCGATCGAGAAATTGTTATCCGTTTGCTGGGTGAGGAGTCTTGGCGCGTTCTCAATGACTTGCGTGGCGTTCGACGTACAGGGCGTTCTGCTCGCATGCTGTTTGAGGTGCTGGGCGATATTTGGGTGGTACAGCGCAATCCTTTTTTGCAAGATGATTTATTAGATAACGCCAATCGTCGGAAATTACTGATTGATGCTCTCTGGCATCGCCTCGGCGAAGTGAAGAAGCGCTCCAGTGGCGATTCGGCCGATCGTGTTGAAATTTTGCTGAACGCTGCGCATCGTGCAGTGGAAAGTTTTGAGAATGGCTTTAGGGAAGTTGAACAATTGCGCAAGCGTGCTCGCAAGGTATTGGGTCGTCATACGGCGGCGGACAATATTTGCTTTGATGGTGTATCGCGTGCAGCCCATGTAACTGATGCTACTGACTGGCGGGTTGAGTTCCCGCTGGTTGTTTTGAAGCCCGACTATGAGTCAGAAATTCCTGGCTTGGTAAAGGCCTGTATTGAATTGGGATTGACCATCATTCCACGTGGAGGTGGCACTGGGTATACCGGTGGTGCGATTCCGCTGTATGCGATGTCGGCTGTAATCAATACCGAAAAACTTCAGCAAATTGATGACGTGAAGAGTAAGCGCTTGCCTGGTGTGGCTCATGAAGTCTCGACCATTTTTACTGGTGCCGGGGTAGTGACCCGACGGGTTTCTGATGCAGCCGAACATGCCGGGCTTGTTTTTGCAGTTGACCCAACCTCAGCAGATGCTAGTTGTATTGGTGGAAATATTGCGATGAATGCCGGCGGCAAGAAGGCCGTTCTTTGGGGGACGGCTCTCGACAATTTAGCTGGCTGGAGAATGGTAGATCCCGAGGGAAACTGGTTGGATATTGAGCGTCTGGATCACAATTTAGGCAAGATTCATGAGGTTGAGCGGGTGCGTTTTCAGCTTACATGGTCCGATGGATTGGGTGAGCCTGGTAAGCGCATTTTGAAGCAGGAACTTCTAGAGGTAGAGGGCAAACGCTTTCGCAAAGAGGGCTTAGGTAAAGACGTTACTGATAAATTTTTATCGGGATTGCCGGGCGTACAAAAAGAAGGGTGCGACGGTTTAATTACGAGCGCAACATGGATTTTGCATCGTATGCCAAAGTTCATGCGCACTGTTTGCTTGGAATTTTTTGGTCAAGCTCGCGAGGCAATTCCCAGTATTGTGGAAATCAAAGCCTATTTAGATGGCTTGAGTAAAAATGGCGGACCAATCTTAGCGGGATTGGAGCATTTGGATGATCGCTATTTAAGGGCGGTGGGATATTCCACTAAGTCCAAACGTAATAGCTTGCCAAAGATGGTTTTAATTGGCGATATTGCAGGCGATGTTGAAGAGGCAGTTGCAGCTGCTACTAGTGAAGTGGTGCGCATGGCTAATCTTCGAGTTGGCGAAGGATTTGTTGCGGTTAGTGCTGAAGCTCGTAAGAAGTTCTGGTTGGATCGCGCTCGCACCGCAGCCATTGCTCGCCATACAAATGCATTCAAAATTAACGAAGACGTGGTGATTCCCTTGCCTCGCATGGGCGAATACACCGATGGTATTGATCGCATCAATATTGAATTGTCCTTAAAAAATAAGTTACAAGTACTTGACGGTCTCGAAGCGTTCTTGCAAAAAAGTGCTCTGCCATTGGGTAAGGGTGAAGAAGATTATGAAATCCCGACTGCAGAGATTCTGGGTGATCGTGTTCAGCAAGCGTTGGAGTTAATTTCTAAGGTACGCACGCGTTGGGCGGAATGGCTAAATGCGATGGATACCTATTTTGTGCAATTGCAGAATTTCAGTTTGCGTGCCTCGTGGAAAGAAGAGGTTCGCTCCGAGCTCCGCATTATTTTTGGCGGCTTAGCATTTGAACCCATCTTGAATGAGCTTGAGGCTATTCATAAGAGAATTTTGCGGAAGCGGGTATTTGTTGCTTTGCATATGCATGCCGGTGATGGCAATGTGCATACCAATATTCCGGTTAATTCGGATGACTACGAGATGCTGCAAGATGCGCATCATGCGGTTGACCGAATTATGAAACTCGCCCGGTCCTTGGATGGTGTTATTTCAGGTGAGCATGGGATTGGAATCACTAAGCTGGAATACTTGACTGAAGCTGAGTTGAAAGATTTTCGGAGCTATAAAAATCGAGTCGATCCAGAAGGCAGATTCAATAAAGGCAAGTTGATGCCCAATGCTGATCTGAGTATGGCCTATACCCCTAGTTTCGGATTGATGGGGCATGAGTCGATCATCATGCAGCAAAGCGATATTGGCGCAATTGCCGATAGCGTAAAGGATTGCTTGCGTTGCGGTAAATGTAAGCCAGTCTGTTCTACGCATGTGCCGCGAGCCAATTTGCTGTACAGCCCGCGCGACAAGATTCTCGCAACCTCTTTGTTGATTGAAGCCTTCTTGTATGAAGAGCAAACGCGACGTGGGGTATCAATTCGCCATTGGGAGATGTTTGATGATGTTGCCGCGCATTGTACGGTTTGCCATAAATGCTTGACGCCATGTCCCGTCAAAATTGATTTTGGTGATGTCACGATGAACATGCGTAATTTATTACGCAAGATGGGACAACAGCGCTTTAATCCCGGCACCGCGGCCTCCATGTTTTTCTTGAATGCAACTAGCCCAGAAACTATTCATCTTGCGCGCAAGACAATGATTGGATGGGGATATCAGTTGCAGCGTTTCGGTAATGACGTATTGCGCAAGTGGGCTCGCCAACAAACCGCGCACCCACCGGCCACGGTTGGTAAACCTAGTGTAAAAGAGCAAGTGATTTTCTTTGTCAATAAGAAGATGCCGGGTAATCTTCCTAAGAAGACAGCGCGTGCGCTCTTGGATATTGAGGATGGGAATTATGTGCCGATTATTCGGGACCCCAAGACAACCTCAGCCGAAACGGAAGCAGTCTTTTACTTTCCTGGTTGTGGTTCAGAGCGCTTATTCTCACAAGTCGGTTTGGCGACCCAAGCAATGCTTTGGAATGTTGGGGTTCAAACTGTCTTACCGCCAGGGTATTTGTGTTGCGGTTACCCTCAGCGTGGCAATGGCGACTTCGACAAAGCTGAGAAAATGATTACTGATAATCGAGTGCTTTTTCATCGTGTTGCTAATACCCTCAATTATCTTGATATTAAAACTGTGGTGGTGTCGTGCGGTACTTGTTATGACCAATTAGCTGGGTATCAGTTTGAACAGATTTTCCCGGGCTGCCGGATTGTTGATATTCATGAATATTTATTGGAAAAGGGTGTAAAACTCTCCGATGTGAGTGGTGTCAAGTACATGTATCACGATCCGTGTCACTCTCCGATGAAGTTGCAAGATCCCATCAAGACCGTCAATGAATTGATTCAGATGGAAGACGGTAAGGCCATTCATAAGAATGACCGTTGCTGTGGTGAGTCCGGTACGTTGGCCGTAACTCGTCCAGATATCTCGACCCAGGTTCGATTCCGCAAGCAAATTGAGATGGAAAAAGGCGCTAATGACTTACGTAAAGGTGACTTTACTGGCGACGTCAAAGTGCTGACAAGTTGTCCATCATGCTTGCAAGGCTTAACGCGTTTTAATGCTGATAGTGGTACCACTGCCGATTACATTGTGGTTGAAATGGCTCAAAAATTATTGGGCGAGAACTGGATGCAAGATTATGTGGCGAAAGCTAACCAGGGCGGGATTGAGAGGGTTCTGGTTTGATGATTCCTGTCAATCTTGTTGTTCACCAGCAATCTCAAGTTTTAGAGTTGGCGTATGAGAATGGTAAGACCTACCGCTTACCATTTGAATTTTTGCGAGTACTTTCACCTTCGGCTGAAGTGAAGGGTCATGGTCCAGGGCAGGAGACATTGCAAACAGGCAAGCGTGGTGTGTTGATTCACGGCATTGAGCCTGTTGGTCATTATGCGATTAAGCCGACGTTTTCAGATGGGCATGATTCAGGGTTGTTTACCTGGGAATACTTGCAGGATCTTTGTGAGAATCAGGCCATGCTTTGGGAGGCCTATCTCCAGAAGCTTGCCGCTGCGGGGTTGGATCGTGATGCGCCGATGAATCAGGCTGGGCACGCTTGCGGCTCTCATTAATATCAGAGATAAAAAATAAAGAACTCCTTATATGAGTAAAACCCATTTCGGTTATCAAAGTGTGGATGAGACAGAAAAAGCCGGCAAAGTAGCAGAGGTATTTCATTCTGTGGCATCCAAATACGATGTGATGAATGACTTGATGTCATTCGGTTTGCATCGCCTCTGGAAAAAAATTACTATCGCACGCGCTCAGGTTCGTCCAGGTCAAAAGGTCTTGGATATTGCTGGGGGCACTGGAGATTTGGCTGCAGCGTTTGCCCGGGCTGCTGATTGGGGGCATAACGCTGAGGCGCAGGTATGGTTAAGTGATATCAATGCCTCTATGCTGGGTGTTGGGCGGGATCGCTTGCTTGATCGAGGTTTAGCGCTGCCCTGCGTTCAGTTCGATGCTGAAAAAATTCCGTTTCCAGAAAATCATTTTGATGTGGTAACGGTAGCTTTTGGTTTGCGCAATATGACCCATAAAGATCAGGCCCTGGCAGAAATGCGTCGCGTCATCAAGCCGGGTGGTCGCGTTCTGGTGTTGGAATTCTCAAAGCCTGATGCCTTATTACAGCCCGTTTACGATTTGTATTCCTTTAAGGTCTTGCCTTGGCTGGGCGAGAAAATTGCCCAAGACTCTGATAGCTATCGCTACTTAGCAGAATCGATTCGCATGCATCCCGATGCCCAGACTCTCAAGGAGATGATGTTGGGTGTAGGTTTTGATGAAGTTGAGACGCATCGCATGACGGGCGGTATCGTAGCCTTGCATATCGGTTTTAAATATTAATGACCGCATTATTTTTGGCTCATCAAAAATGTGTCAGCGTTACGTGGAGCGCCAAATGAAAAAAGATTTTTTTAAGGCAGTATTGCTGGGCCTGAGTGTGATGCTTGTTTTGATGGGATCGGCTGATGCTGCGCGCTTGGGCGGCGGTAGAAGTTTTGGTAGAGCACCCAGCGCTCCTTTACAAAGACAGGCGACCCCAATTCAACGGCCTGCCCAGAGCCCCGCGCCTTCAGTTCCGGCCACCCCAAATCGTTTTGGCGGTCTTTTCGGGGGGCTGGCGGCAGGTTTGGGGCTGGGGTATCTTTTTTCACATTTTGGTCTAGGCGAGGCTACTGCTTCATTAATGGCTGGTTTGCTGATTGCTGTACTGATTGGGTGTGTGATGGTGTTGGTGATGCGAAGGTTACTGCCGAATTTATCGAGAAGCGCCCAAAATTCAGCCCCGCGTTCAGTAGAGTCAGCGTTTAACCCTGCCTCGAATGCTTTTGCGGGTGTAGGCATGGAGTCCGAGCCCTTTCACTCCACTTTGCCGCCAGGTTTTGATGAGTACGCTTTTCTAGCAAATGCAAAGCAGTACTTTATTAGCTTGCAACAGGCTTGGGATCGTGGAGATTTAGTGATGTTGCAAGAATTCACGACGCCAACTATGTTTTCGACAATTCAGCAGGACTTGGCTGGTCGGAGCGATAGTCTGAATCAAACCGATGTTTTGACCTTGGATGCCCGGCTTTTAGGAATTGAGACCGCTGGAGATGGGTATTTTTGTAGCGTTCAATTCTCGGGGTTGATCCGAGAGCAGGTGGACGCCCCTGCAAACCATTTTTCCGAAACCTGGAATTTAACCAAGCCGATCAATGGCCCTGGTGGCTGGGTATTGGCAGGCATACAACAGTTGGTTTAAGCTTAAGGTACTTTCCATTGGAAAACCCGCGATAGAGCGGGTTTTTTGCACTCATGAATAGCCCTCCCCCAACTACCCATCCCTTTGCAGCCGGCGCAATCAGCCGAGGGGTAAACCATGTCCTTTCGCGTGAATCTTGGGCGCTAGCAGAGTTAAGTCATCATGCTCCAAAGACAATCATGCTGCAACTGCCGTTTGGCACCCTGGTTTTTCAGATAGAGCCAAGCGGCTTATTAAAAGCCATTCCTGCCATCACATCCCCTTCTTTGACTTTAATAGTGCCATCAAAAGCATTAATGGATATGTTGGGTGGTCGGGGTGGTTTACGTGAACAAGCCATCAAGGCTGTGAAGATATCTGGCGATGCTGATTTGGCGCAGTTATTGGCTCGTTTGACGGGTCAACTACGCTGGGAATATGAGGAGGATTTATCGCACTTGCTAGGTGATGCTCCCGCACATTTTGCAGTAAAACAAAGCAAGAAAGTCTTCTCAGCCAGTAAATTAGCAGTGAATGATTTATTGGAAAACTTGGTGGAGTATGCCAGTGAAGAAAAAAAAGTGTTGCTCAATAAGCGGGATTTTGCGAGACGCAGAGCAGAATTGAATGAATTGCGGGATGCAGTGGATCGACTTGAGAAACGCATCCAATTACTAGAACAAAAGGCTTTATAAATCGTGCGTCGACTGGCTCGTCTTTTCTTTATTTTTTTTACCGCCTGGCGCTATGGATTGTTGCCTTTATTGCGCGACCTTTTAAAGCCTGGCATTCGGCGAGGGGTAGTCAGTTTCTTTTGTTGGCTGTCCCCAAATTTACATTTGCCGCGAGGGGTACGGATTCGTCTGACCCTGGAGGCGCTTGGCCCCATATTTGTCAAGTTTGGACAAGTCCTATCAACCCGACGTGATTTATTGCCTGAAGATATTTCCAATGAATTGGCAAAACTTCAGGATCAGGTGCCCCCCTTTTCAAATGCTGAGTCGCGGCGCTTGATTGAAGAGGATTTAGGTCAACCCATTGAAGCAATATTTTTAGAATTTGACGCGACTCCTGTGGCAAGTGCATCTGTGGCGCAAGTTCACTTTGGTGTGTTGAGGGGCAATGACAAACATCCTGAATGGGCGCACCGCCCTGTAGCTATTAAGGTATTGCGTCCTGGCATATTGCCCGTGATCGAAGGGGATATTGCGCTTTTGTATGACTTAGCCAAAATCATCGAACGCAGTTCAGAAGATGGTCGACGTTTAAAGCCGCGTGAGAATGTTGCTGAATTTGATACCTACCTGCATGATGAATTGGATTTAATGCGCGAAGCAGCAAATGCCAGTCAATTGCGGCGTTATTTTGTAGATTCAAAAAAATTAATGATTCCTGAGATGTATTGGGACCTGTGTCGTACCAATGTCATTGTGATGGAGCGCATGGATGGGATTTCTATTGGTCGCACGGAGCAATTGCGAGCAGCTGGGGTGGATTTTAAAAAGTTGGCTGCTGATGGCGTAGAAATATTTTTCACTCAAGTGTTTGAGCATGGATTTTTTCATGCGGACATGCATCCTGGAAATATTCTAGTGAGCTTGAAGCCCGAAACATTTGGCCGATTTATTTCTTTGGATTTTGGAATTGTGGGCGCGCTTAGTGAGTCTGATAAAAATTATTTGGCCCTAAATTTCCTTGCTTTTTTCAATCGAGACTACCGTCGTGTAGCGGAGTTGCATATTGAGTCAGGCTGGGTGCCCGCGAATACTCGCGTTGAGGAGTTGGAAGGGGCGGTACGGTCCGTCTGTGAGCCGTATTTTGATCGACCATTAAAAGAAATTTCTTTGGGTTTGGTGTTGATGCGTTTATTCCAAACTTCGCGGCGTTTTAAGGTGGAAATACAGCCGCAATTAACTTTGTTACAAAAGACTCTATTAAATGTCGAGGGACTTGCGCGGCAACTTGATCCAGATTTGGACTTGTGGAAAACCGCCAAACCAATCCTAGAAAAGTGGGTGAGTCAGCAGTTGGGTTGGCGTGGTTTACTCGACGGTTTAAAGGCCGAGGCACCAGGATGGGCCAAGATTCTGCCTACCTTACCGCGCTTAATTGCCGAAAGCCTAGTGCTCAGTCAAGGGCAGAAAAAAGAGCAAAACCAGGAATTGGAGGCGCTGAAGACCCTTTTGCTGGAGGAAAGGCGCGCACATCGTCTACTGGTCGGCGCTTTACTCTTTGCCGGTGGCTTTTTGGCTGGAATTTTAATAATCGGCTTTGGTATTTATTAGTTCCTCCACGGGGGCGCCTTAACCCGTTAAAATAAGCGGTTAGGCAAGGAACATGAAAAAATACTTTATCGCTGGCATTCTCGTATGGGCTCCTATGGCGGTCACCATTTGGGTGATTACCTGGGGCCTAGGCCTATTGGATGGGGTCTTTGGTTCTGTCATACAAGCAATGATTGCTGTTCTTCCCCGCGAGTCCGCTGCAGATTTACAACGCTTCCGTGAAATACCTGCTGTTGGTATTCTGATTGTGGTGACGGTCATTATGCTGACGGGTTTGATTGCCATTAGCTTTGCCGGGCAGTGGTGGTTAAAAGTATGGGATAAAGTCGTTAATCGCATTCCGGTTGTTCGCTCAATTTACTCGAGCGTGCAACAAGTATCTTCAACCCTGTTTTCAGGTAATGGTCAGGCATTTAGTAAGGCGCTTTTAATTCGGTATCCCCACGCCCATTCCTGGGCAATTGCTTTTCAAACTGGGATTCCAGCAAAGGAAGTGAGCAGCAAGTTGGGTGATGATTATGTCAATGTATTTTTGCCAACCACTCCCAATCCAACCTCTGGTTTTTTTATGATTGTTCCTCGCGCAGAAACAATTCAGCTAGAGATGAGCGTGGAGGAAGCGCTGAAGCACATTGTTTCAATGGGCTCAGTTCCTCCCACAAGTCCAATTGGCCTGACTGACAGTCAGTCGCCAAATCATTTTTGATTTTTAGGAAATTGTTATGTCGATGCGAAGTCATACTTGCGGTCAAGTAAGTGATTCACTAATTGGTAAAGAGGTTACCCTTTCTGGATGGGTAAACCGTCGCCGCGATCATGGTGGCGTGATCTTTATTGATTTGCGTGACCATCAAGGTTTTGTGCAGGTCGTTTGTGATCCCGATCGTCCGGAAATGTTTGCGTTGGCCGAGCAAGTACGTAACGAATTTTGTATTCAGATTAAGGGCTTGGTTCGTGCGCGCCCAGCTGGCACTGAGAATGTGGACTTAGTCAGCGGCAAAGTAGAAATTTTGTGCCATCACTTAGTGATTCTGAATGCTTCCGTTACCCCCCCATTTCAATTGGATGACGAGAATCTTTCTGAAACTACCCGCTTAACACATCGGGTGCTGGATTTACGACGTCCGCAGATGCAAAAGAATTTGCGTTTGCGCTATAACGTCGCAATGGAGTGCCGTCGTTATTTGGACTCTGCGGGCTTCATTGATATTGAAACGCCTATGTTGACTAAGAGCACTCCAGAAGGCGCGCGCGATTATTTAGTGCCATCTCGTGTGCATGATGGACAATTTTTTGCTCTACCTCAATCCCCTCAACTATTTAAACAATTGCTGATGGTGGCAGGTTTTGATCGTTACTACCAAATTACGAAGTGCTTTCGTGATGAGGATTTGCGTGCTGATCGTCAGCCTGAATTCACTCAGATTGACTGTGAAACTGCCTTCTTGGATGAATTAGAGATACGGGAATTATTTGAAAATATGATTCGCCATATTTTCAAAAAGACCATGAATGTTGAATTGCCTAATCCATTCCCAACCATGCCTTATTCGGAAGGTATGGCTCGGTTCGGTTCAGATAAGCCAGACTTGCGAGTGAATTTTGAATTTACTGAATTAACCGATTTGATGAAGGATGTGGATTTCAAAGTATTTTCCGGCGCTGCAAACCAGGTGGGTGGACGCGTAGTGGGCTTGTGTGTCCCCGGTGGAGCTGAAATTAGTCGTAGCGAAATTGATGATTACACGCAATTCGTGTCGATTTACGGCGCAAAGGGCCTAGCCTGGATTAAGGTGAACTCAGTTTCTGAGGGTCGTAATGGTTTGCAATCTCCGATTGTTAAAAATCTCCACGATGCGGCCATTGAGGGGATCTTAAAGCGCACGGGCGCTAAAGATGGCGATATTATTTTCTTTGGAGCTGACAAGGAAAAAGTAGTCAACGATGCCATCGGGAATTTACGCTTACGTATTGGTCATTCTCCTTGGGGTAAGGAGCATGGTTTATTTACTGAGGGTTGGAGACCGCTTTGGGTTGTCGACTTCCCGATGTTTGATTACGATGATGGTGAGGCTCGCTGGGTCGCTTGCCATCATCCATTCACCAGTCCTAAAGATGAGCATATGCAATATCTCGAATCGGATCCTGGTAAGTGTTTGGCCAAAGCTTATGACATGGTGTTGAATGGTAGTGAAATTGGTGGCGGTTCAGTCCGGATTCACCAAGAGGCAGTGCAAAGCAAGGTATTCCGCGCTCTGAAGATTGGCGCAGAAGAGGCGCAAGCAAAGTTTGGATTTTTATTGGATGCCTTGCAGTATGGAGCTCCTCCCCACGGTGGGATCGCATTTGGTCTAGATCGAATTGTGACGATGATGACCGGTGCGGAGTCGATTCGTGATGTAATTGCGTTCCCCAAAACGCAACGTGCCCAGTGCTTATTAACTCAAGCGCCTAGTCCAGTTGATGAGCGCCAGTTGCGTGAATTGCATATTCGCTTGCGTCAAGCAACTCCCGCTGCGTAATGTTGTTGTAGATAGGCGGTATTCCACCTTGAAAATCCCCATTTCGGTTTTAGTTGTTATTTATCAATCGAATGGGGATGTTTTACTAATTGAGCGTGCAGATCGTGCGGGATTTTGGCAATCCGTCACAGGCAGTCTTGATGCTCCAACAGAAGATCTGGCTCTTGCTGCAGCCAGAGAGGTGCAGGAGGAGACGGGTATCGATGTGCAATCGCTACCGCTAGGGGCGCTGCAAAATATGCACCATGCCATTGAATATGAGATTTATCCTGAATGGCGCTTTCGCTACCCCCCTGGCATCACCAGAAATACAGAGCATTGGTTCTCTCTCGAGGTTCCACGGGGCTTGCCGATACGACTCTCCCCAAGGGAGCATGTTGCGTATCGTTGGCTACCATTTAATGAAGCTGCTCGGCAGTGTTTCTCCCGCAGTAATAGTGACGCCATCATGAGTTTATTTTCAGCGCCTTCAGCACTTAGTGACTAATATAGTGTGATGAGACATTCATCAGCACGACATCATTCAGGGGTTGATCCGAGACCTTCCCGAGGTAGTGATTGGCGCGTTATTCGGGATTTGTTGCCATATTTACTTGAATATAAATGTAGAGTGGCTCTGGCTTTGGCTTGTTTGGTTGCGGCCAAGGTAACCAATTTGGGTATTCCCATTTTGATGAAGCGCTTGATAGATGCTTTAAACATTAAGGCGGCTGCTCCTCAGGCGGTCCTTGTTGTTCCGCTGAGTTTAATTATTGCGTATGGCTTGTTTAGAATCTCGGCGTCGCTCTTTACGGAGTTACGGGAGGCGCTGTTTGCCAGAGTAACGCAAAATGCTGTCCGCAAGGTTGCTCTGCAGGTTTTTGAGCATCTGCATTCCTTGGCCTTAAGTTTTCATTTGGGTCGTCAAACTGGGGGTGTTAGTCGAGATATAGAGCGTGGCACTCGCGGTATTCAATCCCTCATCTCATATTCTCTCTACAGTATTTTGCCCACCCTGATTGAGTTCTGTTTGGTGCTTGGGTATTTTGCGTATTCCTATGACATTTGGTTTGCGGCGATTACTTTAGTTGCCTTGGTTTTGTATATTGGTTTTACGATTTCTGTTACCGAGTGGCGCACTCACTTTAGACGAACCATGAATGAGATGGATTCAAAAGCCAATCAAAAGGCGATTGATTCTTTGTTGAATTTTGAAACAGTTAAGTATTTTGGTAATGAGGCGTTTGAGGCTAAGCGGTATGACGAGAATCTGGTGCGCTATCAAGTTGCTGCCGTGAAGTCACAAAAGTCTTTGGCAATGTTGAATTTGGGGCAACAAACAATCATTGCTATTGGCTTGGTCATGATTCTTTGGAGAGCTACGATTGGGGTAGTGAACGGCAGCATGACCTTAGGTGATCTAGTCTTGGTCAATACACTAATGATTCAGCTGTATGTTCCCCTGAATTTCCTAGGGGTGATCTATCGAGAGATTAAGCAATCTTTGACTGATATGGATCGGATGTTCTCACTATTGAATACAGAAAAAGAAATTGCCGATAGCCCAACTGCAGAGGCCCTCAGGGTCATCGATTACTCCCATGGTCCCGAGGTTCGTTTTGAACGGGTGTCATTTCATTACAACCCCAAACGCGAAATCTTGCGCAATATTAGCTTTACTATTCCGGCTGGCACGATTACAGCAGTGGTTGGGCAGAGCGGCGCAGGTAAAAGTACCTTGGCTAGATTGCTATTTCGCTTCTATGATATTCAGTCCGGAAGAATTTTGATGGACGGTCAAAATATCCAAGAAGTCACGCAGGCTAGTTTGCGTAAAGCAATTGGCATTGTTCCCCAAGACACCGTTCTCTTTAATGACAGCATTGCTTACAACATTGCTTACGGTAATCCAACTGCCTCCATTGATGAGGTACAAGAGGCGGCTCGTGCGGCACAGATCGATGACTTTATCAAGCACCTTCCTGACGGGTATGACACGCAAGTGGGTGAACGTGGTCTAAAGTTGTCCGGTGGTGAAAAACAGCGTGTAGCGATTGCCCGCACATTACTAAAAAAGCCAGCACTGTTAATTTTTGATGAGGCCACCTCTGCTTTGGACTCAAGAACAGAACGCGCATTTCAAGAGGAATTGCTTAGTTTGGCGAAGAATCGCAGCACATTAATCATTGCCCATCGTCTTTCGACGATTGTCCATGCCGATCAGATTTTGGTGATGCATCATGGGGAAATTGTGGAGCGTGGTACGCATGCACAGCTTTTGCTTGCAAATGGCCGGTATGCGGAGATGTGGCAAATGCAAGAACGGGTCGAGCGTGATTAGAATAGCCATATGAACCAAGCAGAAACAATCCTAAAAAATGCCTTTGCAGCAGCTCTGGCGGTAGCAGACCCACAAAAAATTGTCCCGGAATACCTGGGAAAGATTTTTGCAGGAGCAGATACACCCTCAGGAAAATGTTTGGTAGTTGGCGCAGGCAAGGCAAGCGCATCGATGGCTAGCGCTCTAGAGGCATACGCCCAAGAGCATTGGCCAACCGTGCAATTGGAGGGTGTGGTTTTAACGCGTTATGGACACAATTCTCCGACTAAGCACATCCGGATTGTGGAGGCTGGACATCCTGTCCCCGATCGGGCTGGCATGGATGGCGCAAAAGAGATTCTGCAACTCGTCAATCAATTAGATCGTGGCGATGTTTTGATTGCCCTGATTTCTGGTGGTGGATCAAGTCTTCTTACGTTGCCTCAAGAGGGGATCAGTATTGCCGATATGCAACAAACGACTGAGTCGTTATTGCGTAGTGGGGCGCCTATTGAGGAAATGAATGTAGTGCGCAAGCATTTATCTGCAATCTTGGGGGGTAACTTGGCGCGCGCGGCCATAGCTCGCGGCGCTCGAGTAGAGGCATTATTAATTTCTGATGTGACGGGTGATTTGCCGGCAGATATTGCGAGTGGCCCATGTGCTCCAGATTATTCAAGCTATCAGGATGCTTTGAGCATTTTGACAAAGTACCGCTTGGATTCAGAACGGATTCCCGATTCCGTGCTAAGACACCTTCAGATGGGGGCTGATGGCCAAGTTCCAGAAACTTTAAAAGAGGGCGATTTGCAGCAGGCTCAAGTTCAAAATCATGTGATTGCCACCGCACATAAAAGCCTTGAAGCTGCAGCCAACTATATTCGTGGTGCAGGATATGAGCCATTGATTCTTGGGGATACGATTACTGGCGAGGCAAAAGATGTTGCGCTGGTTCATGCAGCGATCGCTCGCGAGTGCTCTATTCATCCAGCATTGTTAAAGCCGCCCCTTGCGTTGATTTCTGGTGGGGAATGCACTGTGACTCTTCCCCTTGGGGTGTCAGGAAGAGGAGGGCGTTGCAGTGAATTCTTGCTCAGCCTGTTTGCTGCCACGCAGGATCTCCTGAATATTTCAGCATTAGCGGCAGATACGGATGGCATTGATGGCAGTGAAAAAAATGCCGGTGCGTGGTTTACGGCTCAAACCCGTCATGCTAGCAAAGCGCTTGACTTACGGCCAGCCGAATTTCTGGCTGCTCATGATTGCTATGGATTTTTTGCGAAATTGGAGGCCTTAGTTGAGACCGGTCCTACACTAACTAATGTGAATGACTTTCGCATCATTTTGATTGATTAATCGCTAATTTATTTCTATGTCGAATCTAAACCAACTTCAAATAATCCAGCCTGACGATTGGCATTTACACATTCGGGATGGTGAGGTTATGAAAGATGTGTTGGCTGATACGGCTCGCCAGTTTGCACGTGCCATCATCATGCCAAATCTTAAGCCCCCAGTGACGACTGTAGCCTTGGCTAAGGCGTATAAGTCGCGCATTGAGTCTCAATTGCAGGCTCTTGGCATCTCAGGGTTTACTCCGTTGATGACCTTGTATCTTACGGATAACACCTCGGCTAATGAGGTTCATAAAGCAAAGTCTGAAGGCATTACTGCTTTTAAGTTATATCCTGCGGGCGCGACCACGAACAGTGATGCGGGGGTTAGTGATCTTCAACATTGTTCTCAGGCATTGGAGGCAATGCAAGAGCTTGGGATTCCCCTGTTGGTGCATGGTGAGGTGACGGATTTAGTGGTGGATATTTTTGATCGCGAAGCGGTATTTATAGATCGCGTATTGGAGCCCTTGAGAAGAGAATTCCCGCAACTCAAGATTGTGTTTGAGCACATCACCACTCTTCATGCTGCTCAATATGTACGCGACGCTGATACTGGAGGAAAGGCCCTCTTGGGTGCCACTATTACCCCTCAACATCTTTTAATGAATCGCAATGCGATTTTTGCAGGGGGCATTCGCCCGCATCACTACTGTTTGCCTATCTTGAAGCGGGAAGAGCATCGGGTTGCCTTATTGGAGGCGGCAACCAGTGGAAATCCCCGTTTTTTCTTAGGGACTGATAGTGCTCCGCATGCCAAGGGTGCCAAAGAGGCGGCTTGTGGGTGCGCTGGCTGCTATAGCGCTCACAATGCCCTTGGTTTATATGCTGAAGCGTTTGAAAGCGTAGGAGCCCTAGATAAATTAGAGGGTTTTGCCAGCGTCTTTGGGCCGGATTTTTATTCTCTGCCACGCAATCGTCAAAAAATTACGCTGATTAAGCAGCCGCAAGCTGTTCCGCTGGAGTTGCCCTTGGGGGGCGCCACCATCGTTCCATTGCGCGCTGGCGAGACTATTGCTTGGTCCGTGGCGAATGTTTTCTAACTTCTTTTCCCTGACTGCGTTAGACTTCAGGCGCAGAGTCAATTAGGCAATCGCCGCTTCTTGATTGAAGGGGAGGAAAGTCCGGACTCCATAGGGTAGGGTGTTGGCTAACAGCCATCCACGGTGACGTGCGGAATAGGGCCACAGAGACGAGCGTATTTAGTTACGGTGAAACGCGGTAACCTCCACCTGGAGCAATCCCAAGTAAGCAGACGATGAGGCGACCCGCTGAGTCTGCGGGTAGGGAGCTTGAGCCGTCAGGTAACTGCCGGCCTAGAGGAATGATTGCCCCTAGGCGAAAGTCTAGGCGACAGAATCCGGCTTATCGATTGACTCTGCACTTTTATTCGGGAAGAACCTCAATGCTGTATGAGAGTTCGGCCGATTTCCCGAGCATAGCGGTCGCGGAGCAATATTTATCATGCGATAGTTTGACGGCTCGATCGACTTTTGCAGGATCTAAATCCTTGCCTTTGACTTGGAAGTGAAGATTGATTTTGGTGAAAACCTTAGGATCTTCAGTGGCGCGTTCCGCTTGCAGGGTGACATTGCACCCACTAACAGACTGTCGGGAGCGTTGTAGGATTAAAACTACATCAAATGCTGAGCACCCACCGGCACCCGCTAGCAACAATTCCATGGGCCGTGGAGCGAGGTTTCTGCCCCCGGCTTCAGGAGCGCCATCCATATTCATGAGGTGACCGCTACCCGTTTCTGCTGAAAAAGCCATTCCATCAGCGCCCAACCAAGAAACTTTGCATTCCATATTAGTGATCCCTAACTTACTAAATTAATCAATATTATCAATAGTTTATCAATTAATGCATAGATTTTTTAGGGGTGAGTAGTGGAAATAAATTGACCGCGGTCAATTTTCTTGCATTGCACCATGGATATTGTGTAGAATGACCATATTGGCAGTCAGTCTTATATAAGAGTTTGACTGGCCTCCCAGTGTCTCCTCCACCATACATTGGTGGATTCCAGCCCAGGACTCGTTCCTGGGTTTTTTTTGGGTTACAATTCAAGGCTTTACTGAATTGCCGATCTAGTCAGCGGCAATTGTTTTACCAGTGAAATTGCAGAATCTGCGAGCTTGCAACCATAAGCAGGGCCAAGGTGGACGCGATTTGATTGGAGTAATTTTTTTGACTATAACAATTTGAGAAATCATGAAAACTTTTTCCGCAAAATCCCATGAGGTAAAGCGTGAATGGTTCGTGATTGACGCTACGGACAAAGTCCTCGGTCGTGTCGCCAGTGAAGTGGCACACCGTCTACGCGGCAAGCACAAACCCGAATTCACACCACACGTTGATACAGGCGACTTTATTGTTGTTATCAACTCATCTAAGCTGCGTGTCACTGGCACAAAAGGTTTGAATAAGATTTATTACCGTCACAGCGGATACCCAGGTGGTATTAGCTCGACTAACTTCGATAAGATGCAAGACCGTTTCCCAGGTCGCGCCTTAGAGAAGGCTGTGAAGGGTATGTTGCCAAAAGGCCCATTAGGCTATGCCATGATCAAGAAGTTAAAAGTCTACGGCGACGCCAATCATCCGCATACGGCTCAACAGCCTAAAGCGTTAGAGATTTAAGGAAACCAAATGGCTATTAATTACGGAAATTGGAATTACGGTACTGGTCGCCGCAAGAGTTCTGTTGCGCGCGTATTCATTAAGTCCGGCAAGGGTGAAATCACTGTTAACGGCAAGCCTATCGATGCGTATTTTGCTCGTGAAACTTCCCGCATGATTGCTCGTCAGCCTTTGGCCCTCACAGCTCACCTCACAACCTTTGATATCAAGGTCAATGTGAGCGGCGGCGGTGAAACAGGTCAAGCTGGTGCAGTACGCCATGGCGTAACTCGTGCTTTGATTGATTACGACAATGCATTGAAACCAACCTTGTCTAAAGCTGGTTTGGTGACTCGTGATGCTCGTGAAGTTGAGCGTAAAAAAGTTGGTCTGCATGGCGCGCGTCGTCGTAAGCAGTTCAGCAAGCGCTAATTTCTTTCAGTCGCTTAGTTTTAGTGAAAGGGTCGCGCAAGCGGCCCTTTTTGTTTCTACAATTCAGCAAATGGTAAGAAAGTTGTATTACCCTCTAGAACAGATACAGAATTGATGTAGTAATTTGGAGAATGAGATGATTAAGGTTGGCATTGTTGGCGGGACAGGATATACCGGAGTAGAGTTGCTGCGGCTTTTAGCGCAGCATCCTGAGGTGAAGATTGCCGCTATTACCTCGCGGACCGAGGCCGGTATGCCGGTTGCGGAAATGTTCCCTTCTTTGCGTGGCCGTATTGATCTTGCATTTTCTACGCCCGATGAGGCGAGGTTGCATGAGTGTGATGCCGTCTTTTTTGCAACTCCTCATGGTGTTGCAATGGCCCAAGCAAAAGAATTACTGGCTCATGGCGTCAAGATCTTGGATCTTGCGGCAGATTTTCGTTTAAAGGATGTTAACGAATTTGCTAAATGGTATGGCATGGAGCATAGCTGTCCAGAGATATTGGCTGAAGCTGTGTATGGTTTGCCAGAAATCAATCGTGAGGCCATTGCGAAGGCGCGCGTTGTCGGTTTGGCGGGCTGTTACCCGACTTCAGTGCAGCTAGGTTTGGCGCCACTTCTGTCGCCAAAATCGACAGGTGGAAAGCAATTGATTGATGCTAGCCATATTATTTCTGATTCCAAATCTGGTACATCGGGCGCTGGTCGTAAAGCAGAGATCGGGACGCTCTTATCTGAAGCTGGCGATAACTTTAAGGCCTATGGCGTTAAAGGCCATCGCCACCTTCCTGAAATCATTCAGGGCTTAAAAGCGATCGCTGGATATGATGAGCTTGGTCTCACCTTTGTTCCCCACCTCACACCCATGATTCGGGGTATTCATAGCACCCTTTATGTGCGCTTAACTGAAGCGGGTTTGCATGTGGATTACCAGAAGCTTTACGAGAATTTCTACCAAGATGAGCCCTTTGTAGATGTGATGCCAGCCGGCAGTCACCCTGAAACACGCTCTGTCAGAGGTAGCAATGGCTTACGGATTGCTATTCACCGTCCAGGTGGCGGTGATACTTTGGTGATTTTGGTGGTCGAAGACAATTTGGTGAAGGGTGCATCAGGTCAGGGCGTCCAGTGTATGAATCTGATGTTTGGCTTCCCAGAAACTACCGGTTTAACCCAGATTGCTGTATCCCCTTGATTGTCATGAGTTGCAGTTCCATCTTAAGACCCCTTGTGCAGACTGGATATTAAAGGCCTAAAATAAAGCATCGCCCTTCGAATTAGGAGTAAATCATGACACAAGTAGCCACCCAAGAAACAGTAGTATCAGCAGTCGGGCTCGACGAGCCACCAACTCCTTTGGTGTTTACGGATAGTGCCGCCGCCAAGGTGGCTGATTTGATTGCAGAAGAAGGCAATCCAGAACTGAAATTACGCGTGTTTGTTCAGGGTGGCGGTTGCTCTGGATTTCAGTATGGATTTACGTTTGATGATGCCGTAAATGAAGACGACACGTTGTTTGAGAAGAATGGTGTCACTTTGTTGGTTGATTCAATGAGCTTCCAATATTTAGTTGGGGCTGAGATTGATTACAAAGAAGACATTAACGGTTCACAGTTTGTCATTAAGAACCCAAATGCCACTACGACTTGTGGTTGCGGCTCCTCTTTCTCGGCTTAATTAGGCGGGATAGCAGGCGCCTAAAATTCTGGGCCCTCTCGCCCCAGTAACGGCTGGCAGATTTGCTGGCCGTTTTTCTTTATGAGCCCACGCAAGCCAGGCGAAGGCTAGTCCTTCAACGAGTTGGGGGTCAATCCCAAATGAATCGCTTGTAGCAATGCTTATGGGATGATGAAAAATAGTTTGGGCTTTTGTTTGAAGTAGTTGCATGAGAGCGTGATTGCGGGCACCTCCGCCACAGACAATCAAGCGCTTCGTTTGGGGTGCATACTCAGCTAAAGCTTGCAGGGCCGACTCCGCTGTTAGATGTAATAAAGTAGCTTGCACATCCTCAGGATCAATATTGTCCCCACCGATGTTTGCTATGAGCCAGGGCAGGTGAAAATCATCTCTGCCAGTGCTTTTGGGGGGTGGTTTTGAAAAGAACAGGTCAGCGAGCATCCGCTGTAATAGTGGAGCGTGAACCTTTCCTTGAAGTGCCCATGTACCATCTTGATCAAACGCATGACCTTGTTGTTCTGCAATCCAGGCATCCATTAGCATATTGCCTGGGCCACAATCAAACCCTTTCACCTCTCCTGTGCCAGGTAGGAGCGTGAGGTTGGCGATACCCCCGATGTTGAGGGCGGCACGCTCCTCGCCAGCAACTCCAAATTGCTGACTATGAAAAGCGGGTACTAGGGGCGCACCATGGCCTCCTGCAGCAATATCGCGGCTTCTAAAGTCAGCAATGACATCAATGCCAGTCTTCTCTGCTAGCAGCGCCGCATTTAAGGTTTGGTGGGTGTAGGCGAGCCCCTCTGGGAGTTGGGCTTGGTGACGAATGGTTTGGCCATGGGCACCAATAGCCGCAATCTCGCGTGGTGTAAGGTCGGCTTTTTTGAGCAACTGATCAACGGCCTTTGCATAAGCTAAGGCCAAGGCATTAGCGGCTTGGTTTTCTCGATGAATTTCATTGGCTCCGGGGCTTTGTAGATCCCATAGGGCTTTACGAAGCTGGGGTTCAAAGGGCAAGCTGAGAGCCTCTAAGATCGTTGCTTTGCCGCTGGCCTCTATTTTGGCTAGAACGGCGTCAATTCCGTCTAGGCTGGTGCCTGACATTAGGCCGATAAACAGGGGCGTGGAATGGTTCATGCGGTATCTGGGGCTTGCTCTCAAGAATGCGACAATTATGCTTTAGCAATTGAAACACGAATTTAACCGACTACGTAATCTTAAAAGTTAATCTATCCAGCATGACGGCTAAACCAGAACAAAAATACCCCCTAACTCCTGATGTTTTTGCGGCGCTTGAAGTCACGAAACGCGGCTGCGATGAGCTGTTGGTTGAGGCGGATTGGCTGCAAAAATTAGCTCGTAGTCATGCCACTGGCCAGCCATTGCGCATTAAATTAGGTTTGGATCCTACAGCGCCCGATATTCATCTGGGGCATACGGTAGTACTCAATAAATTACGTCAATTGCAAGACTTGGGGCACACGGTTATTTTCTTGATTGGTGACTTTACAAGCATGATCGGCGATCCGTCTGGTCGCAATGCAACTAGGCCGCCTTTGACTGCTGAAGAAATTGCCGTGAATGCGCAAACGTACTATCGTCAGGCGAGTTTAGTACTCGATCCTGCTAAAACCGAGGTTCGTTATAACAGTGAATGGTGCGATCCCTTGGGTGCACGCGGGATGATTCAGTTGGCCGCTAAATACACCGTTGCACAAATGTTGGAGCGCGATGATTTTACGAAGCGCTACCGTGGTGGTATTCCGATCTCGGTCCACGAATTTTTATACCCCTTGATGCAAGGCTATGACTCCGTTGCTTTGAAGAGTGATTTAGAGTTAGGCGGTACGGATCAAAAATTTAATCTTCTGGTGGGGCGCGAACTCCAACGAGAATACGGCCAAGAGCCGCAATGCATCTTGACGATGCCACTCTTAGTTGGTTTAGATGGCGTTGAGAAGATGAGTAAGTCCAAGGGTAATTACATTGGCATCAGTGAGCCTGCTGGAGAGATGTTTGGCAAGCTCATGAGTATCTCAGATGATTTGATGTGGGATTACTACACCTTGCTTTCATTCCGCCCCATGGCGGAGATTGACTTGATGAAGCAAGAAGTTGCAGCGGGTCGTAATCCGCGGGATTGCAAAGTGCTGTTGGCCCAAGAAATCGTGACTCGTTTTCATTCACAAGAGGCTGCAGAAAAAGCCTTAGAAGACTTTAATCACCGTGCTAAGGGTGGTATTCCGGATGACATTCCAGAATTAACTCTCACAGGTGCCCCCATGGGAATCGCGAATTTCCTCAAAGCCGCAGGCCTTGCGCCATCGACTTCAGAAGCTAATCGCAACATCGAGCAAAACGGTGTGAAGATTGATGGCGCAACCATTGCTGACAAGCAGCGGAAGGTTGAGGCTGGAGTCTATGTGGTACAGGTAGGCAAGCGTCGGTTTGCCAAAGTAACGCTAGTCTAAATATCGAGAGTGCTAGAGCCGTTTGGGGGTGTGAGACCAAAGTGCTCATAGGCTTGACGGGTAGCCACGCGGCCACGTGAAGTGCGTTGCAGATAGCCTTGCTGAATGAGGTAGGGTTCTAGTACATCTTCAATTGTGTCGCGCTCTTCACCAATCGCAGCGGCCAAATTATCAATACCCACTGGCCCGCCATCAAATTTATGCAAGATGGCCTCTAATAGTTTTCTGTCCATGACATCAAAGCCGCTCGGATCTACATCTAGCATTCTTAATGCTGCATCAGCCATGGCTTTGGTGATGGTGCCAGTGCCTTTTACCTCTGCATAGTCACGCACTCGGCGTAGTAAGCGATTGGCAATGCGTGGCGTACCGCGAGCTCGCTTAGCAATTTCTACTGAACCTTCTGGATCAATCTTTGCTTTGAGTAAATTAGCTGAACGCTCAATGATTTTGGTGAGCTCTTCTGTGGTGTAGAACTCAAGGCGCGCCACAATGCCAAAACGATCTCGCAGGGGGTTTGTCAACATTCCCGCGCGGGTGGTTGCGCCGATGAGAGTAAATGGCTTGAGATCAATTTTGACGCTCCGCGCAGCGGGACCTTCGCCAATCATAATGTCTAGGCTGTAATCTTCTAGTGCCGGATAAAGAATTTCTTCAACCACTGGAGAGAGTCGATGGATTTCATCAATAAAGAGAACATCATTAGTCTCTAAGTTCGTGAGCAATGCAGCAAGGTCACCAGGTCGATCGAGTACTGGGCCGCTGGTCTGGCGCAAATTAACACCAAGTTCTCGGGCGATGATATGGGCTAGGGTGGTCTTTCCTAGGCCAGGTGGCCCAAATAATAGAACGTGATCGAGCGCTTCTTGACGCCCTCTAGTGGCGCTAATAAAGATTTCAAGTTGGGCCCGCGCTTTGGTTTGCCCTACGTATTCATCAAGTTGCTTAGGCCTTAATGCCCGCTCAAAAACGGCTTCCGTATTGCCAGCCGCCCCGCTCACTAGGCGATCTGATTCGCCCCCTGGAATATCTTCGGGTATCGAGCTGAGGTCTTCGGTATGAATTGCCATCCTGAAAGTGTAGTAGTTTTAAGGTTTGGAGAGGTACTTGAGGCCAAAACGAATGCCATCAGAGACGGTGCTTTCAGGAGGAATTTGTTTGAGGGCCAGTAGCGCCTCTTTTTCTGAATAACCGAGAGCCAGTAGCGCTTGCAATATTTCACTGCTGGCTTCTGGGGTTTGGGGTTTGCCAGCAACCATCCCAAGATCGGGGGCAAGCTTACCTTTGAGCTCTAAACAGAGGCGCTCAGCGGTTTTTTTGCCAATACCTGGTACCTGCGTTAATCGCCCCGCCTCTTGCAATGCAATTGCCTGTGCTAGTTCGTTGACGCTCATTCCGGACAATACTGCTAAAGCTGTGCGTGAGCCTACGCCACTAATTTTAATGAGAGCTCTAAATGCTTCGCGTTCAATTTCGGTAGCAAAACCAAAGAGTTGTTGGGCGTCTTCACGTACTTGGAAATGTGTAAGAAGAGTGATTTTTTGATGAACCTGTGGCAGCTGATAGAGCGTGCTCATGGGGACATCGATTTCATAACCAATGCCCTGGCAGTCAACCAGGAGTCTTGGTGGGTGGATGGAAATCAATGTTCCTTGTATGCGACCAATCATGTAGCGATATTACCTTGTTTCTCTCTATTTTTTACTGCTTACTTAGATTGCTTTTTTGCTGCCAAAGTATTGGTGATGGCTTTTGGAATATGGGCATGATGTGCAGCACAGATTGCCACCCCTAAAGCATCCGAAGCATCTGTACCGGGCGCCCGGCTTAAGCGCAATAGTCGTTTTACCATCTCTTGCACTTGAGGCTTGGCCGCACGGCCGGTCCCCACAATTGATTGCTTCACGCGTAAGGCGCTAAATTCATCAACGGGCAGTTTTGCTGCAACTAGAGCGGCAATCACTGCGCCCCTGGCCTGCCCCAGCATCAAGGTGGAACGAGGATTAACGTTTAAAAAAACTTCCTCAATTGCGGCTGCCTCCGGATGATAGGTATCGATCACCTCCTTAACGCCGGCATATAAAGCACCCAAGCGTTCTGGTAGACCTTTGGCTGGATTGCCACTTTCAATCGTCCCAGAGGCTACGTAAGTCAATTTCTGACCGTCGACATCAATGACGCCAAAGCCAGTCGTTCGTAGTCCTGGGTCGATTCCTATCCAGCGCATAACACCTTAATGACGGAAATGACGTGTGCCAGTAAAAATCATGGCAATACCATGCTCATTTGCCGCAGCAATAATTTCATCATCACGCATACTGCCGCCTGGCTGGATGGCGCAACTTGCGCCACCCTTGACAACCACATCCAAGCCATCGCGGAAGGGGAAGAAAGCGTCGCTCGCCACCGCTGAACCCTGCAGGCTTAGGCCGGCATTTTCAGCTTTAATGCTCGCCATCCGCGCAGAGTCTACGCGGCTCATCTGGCCTGCGCCAATACCAAGTGTCATGCCATTGGCGCAATAGACAATTGCATTGGATTTGACAAATTTGGCAACTCGCCAAGCAAACAACATGTCATTCATTTCGCTTGGGGTAGGTAGGCGTTTGCTGACAACCCGCATTTCACTTTCGAGAACATTTTTTGCATCGGGAGATTGCACGAGTAAACCGCCACCCACCCGTTTGAAATCAAATTGATTGAAAGCAGTGCCCAATGGAATTTCTAATAGACGCACATTTTGTTTCGTAGCAAAAATGGCTTTTGCCTCATCACTAAAACTTGGCGCAATCAATACTTCCACAAATTGCTTAGAGATTTCTTGAGCAGCAGCGCCATCGCAGGGTACATTAAAGGCAATAATTCCACCAAAGGCGGAGCTAGGATCCGTTTTAAAGGCTTTTTGGTATGCCTCCAGGGCATTGGCGGCAACGGCAACGCCACAAGGATTGGCATGCTTGATGATGACGCAAGCAGCAGCGCCACCAGCATTATTTGAGAAACTCTTGACGCATTCCCAGGCCGAATCTGCATCAGCAATGTTGTTATAGGAGAGCTCTTTACCTTGTAGCTGCTTGTAATTGGCCAAAGCGCCTGCAACCGGTTGAATATCTTTATAGAAAGCTGCTGATTGATGTGGGTTTTCGCCGTAACGCATCTCTTGCACTTTTTCAAAGGCGAGATGAAGGGTTTCGGGATAGGCAGAGCGTGTTTTGTGATCGAGTGCATCTCCTAAAGAGGAGAGGTAGTTTGCAATGGCGCCATCATACTGGGCGGTATGGGCAAATACTTTTTTAGCAAGACTCAAATTCGTTTTGTATGACACCACATTGTGATTAGCTTTCATTTCTGCCAAGACGGGTTCATAGTCTGCAGGTGAAATCAATACGGTAACGTCTTGATGGTTCTTAGCAGCAGCACGTAACATCGCTGGACCGCCAATATCAATATTTTCTACCGCATCTTCAAAGGAGCAATTTTCACGGGCAACAGTTTCGTTAAATGGGTAAAGATTGATCACCAACATATCAATGGTATCAATCCCATGCTCTTTTAATGCAGCCATATGCTCAGGGAAGTCTCTGCGTGCTAAGAGGCCGCCATGCACCATAG
>Ga0316231_1001039_pt1 | contig 33489 bp, 35 predicted proteins | sample TBH18027metaG_FD_206002 | JGI IMG/M metagenome (GOLD analysis project Ga0316231, IMG submission 206002) | Freshwater microbial communities from Trout Bog Lake, Wisconsin, USA - TBH18027 | ecosystem: Environmental > Aquatic > Freshwater > Lake > Hypolimnion/Profundal zone | place: USA: Wisconsin... | reverse complement strand
CGCCGGCCGCCCCCGGACGCGCAGCGCTCGCGCTGCGGGCCCGCGCAGCGGGCCAGGGCCTGGTCCGGTGGGTCGAGATCTCAGCCCCGACTCCGTAGTGATGCCGGGACCATTCCCCCTGGCCTCCTCTGCGGACTCAGCGTTGCTCAGCATGCTCTGCGCTTCCAGTCTTTTGGCCCAATGCCCCGAAACGCGCGGATCCATTCGAAATCTACGGAATTTCACCGACTCGGTGTGGCAGGGTGAGATGGTTAGGCTGATTCGATGGACCTCGACCAGGTTCCCCTCTCAAACTCCCTCGCTCCATGCCCGGCCATGGAGTCTAGGCCACCCCGGCCGGTTCGCTGCGGGCCCGTTCCAGCGCCAGGATGGCGCGCTTGCGGTCGGTGCCCCAGTGGTAGTCGCCCAGCGCGCCGGTGGCCTGGATCACCCGGTGGCAGGGGATCAGGTAGCCCACCGGGTTCTGGCCGATGGCGCTGCCGATGGCCCGGCTCGCGCCCGGATCTCCCAGCTGCCTGGCCAGGTCGCCGTAGGCCAGCACCCGGCCTTCCGGGATTCGCAGCAGCGCCTCCCAGACCCGGAGCTGGAACGGGGTGCCTTTGAGGGCCAGGGCCAAGGGCCCCGGCGGATCGCCCCGGAGCCGGCTTTCCAGGGCCGCCACGAACGGCTGGAGCGCCGCCTGGTCCTGCCGGAAGCCGGCCCCGGGCCAGCGCCGGCGCAGGTCGGCCAGGGCCGCGGCGGGATCCTCGTCGGCCATGAAGGAAAGCGCGCACAGGCGGCCCTCCAGGGCGGCCATGAGCGCCGGGCCGAACGGCGTCTCCGCCACCGCCCAGTCCAGGGTGAGGCCCTCGGCCCGCTCCTTGAACTGCCCGGGAGTCATGCGCTCGATGCTGACGAACAGGTCGTGCAGCCGGCTCGGGCTGGACAGCCCCAGCTCCAGGCTGGTCTCCAGCACCGAGCGGGACGCCAGCAGCAGCCCCTTGGCCTCGCGCAGGGTGAGGTACTGCAGGAACCGCTTGGGGCTGATCCCGGCCCACTTCTGGAAGATCCGCTGGAAGTGGAATTCACTCACCCCGGCCTGGGCCGCCACCTCGCGCAGCGACGGCTGCTCCGGCACGCTGGCGCAAAGATACCGGATCGCCTGGGCCACGCGGCTGAAATCACTCTGGGACATGGGCCTCCCCCTCAGCCCCAAGGTTCGGGGATCCGGAGGCCGGGCTCAATCCGTTTCTTGCTAGCATCTCGATGGCGCTCAGGAAGCTGGGACGATCTCCCGCTTGAAGATCTCCGCCAGCACCGGACCGGTGGGGACCAGCCGGGGCGCCTTCAGGCAGCTCATGAACCCGCCGTTGGCCCATTCCCGCAGGCGGTACAGGGTCGCGAAGCGGAAATCCGGCGAGGCGGCGCCCTGGCCGCCGACCAGTTCGCTGCCCCGGCGCACGTTGTCCGTCATCCAGGCGGGCAGGAACAGGTGGTAGGGATTGCGCGCCACTTCGCCCTTGTGGAAGGAGACCGCGGCCACCAGGTCGGCCACGTCGTCGGGACTGGATTCGATCATCAGGTTGGGATCGGCCATGGCCTGCCAGAACTCGGTCTCCACCAGCTTGCAGCGGTAGGCCGGGCCCAGGGTGCGCAGGGCGTCGACCACCAGGAGGTGGGTGCCGATGTGGGTGCCGTGGTGGTCCTTTTCGTGGGGCAGGAAGATCACCGAGGCGCGGTGGTAGGAGATGATCTGGGCGATCACCGCCACCGAGTCCTCCCACTCGCTGGGGTTCTGCTCCCGGCTGCGCGGGTTGACGTTGGACAGCCCGTTGGTGCGGGTGGTGATCAGTTCGAAACCCAGGAAATGGCAGGCTTCGCGCATTTCGTCGAGGCGCGCCGCCTGGCGGTCCACGCGGCTGCCCTGGGTCACCGCCACCGCGGAAACCCGGAAGCTCAACTCCCGGCGCAGACGCAGCGGCAGTCCGCCCAGGATGCTCTCGTCGTCGGGGTGCGGCGCGAACAGCAGCGCCCGCGGGGCGTTGTCCAGCAGCCTGGGGGCCGCCGCCGGCGGAAAGCCGCCCAGCGGCACTTCCCGGGTCTCGTCCAGCAGCCGCACGTATTCGTTGACGAAATTATTATATGGATGGCTCACGGCAGGACTCCTGGTGGGTACGCGGCTATCAATCCTAAAACAGACGTGATTCAGTGTCTTGGCATTTCCGCAGGAACACGGAATCAGGCCCCCCCGGTAAGCAGCGGCCATGGCCTAAAATGGAGCAGGACCCGAGTGAATTCTTGTGTCCTTTATCACGGATGGTGGGAAACCGGGGGAAGATAAGTACAATAGATCAATTGCAGGTATTTACAACCTTGAGTGGAGGTCCAGGCCATCGGCGGATGGACTTCCCCCAACCGAACAACCGGATCCCATGGATCCCAGGAGGACGCTGGATGGACACCAAGGCGAAGAAGGAAATGCTGGAAAAACTGCGCAAGGATGCATTCCTTGGCGGAGGGACGGACCGGATCGAGGCCCAGCACGCCAAGGGCAAGATGACGGCCCGGGAGCGGATCGAAGCGCTGGTGGACCCCGGATCGTTCCGCGAGCTGGATGCCTTCGTCACCCATCGGACCCACGACTTCCATATGGACAAGAAGCACTTCCTGGGTGACAGCGTGGTCACCGGCTGGGCCACGGTCGAGGGCCGGCCAGTCTACCTGTTCAGCCAGGATTTCACCGTCCTGGGCGGTTCCCTGGGCGAAGTGCACGCGGAAAAGATCTGCAAGGTGATGGACCTGGCGGTCAAGAACGGCGTGCCGGTGGTGGGCCTCAACGACAGCGGCGGTGCGCGCATCCAGGAGGGCGTGGTCAGCCTGGGCGCCTACGCCGACATCTTCCTGCGCAACACCCTGGCTTCGGGCGTGGTGCCGCAGATCAGCGCCATCCTCGGCCCCTGCGCCGGCGGCGCGGTCTACAGCCCGGCGCTCACCGACTTCATCCTGATGGTCAAGAAGACCAGCCACATGTTCATCACCGGCCCGGACGTGGTCAAGACCGTCACCCACGAGGACGTCTCCATGGACGACCTGGGCGGCGCCTCGATCCACGCCACCAAGAGCGGCGTGGCCCATTTCGCGGCCGAGGACGAGGCCGACGCCCTGGCCACCATCCGCCAGCTGCTGGCCTATCTGCCCAGCAACAACATGGAGGACGCCCCCCGGGTGGACACCGGCGACGATCCCAACCGCCGGGAGGAATCCCTCAACAACCTGGTGCCCGACGATCCGCGCAAGGCCTACGACATGCATGAAGTCATCGGCAACGTGGTGGACAACGGCGAGTTCCTGGAAGTCCACGCGGGCTATGCCGGAAACATGATCGTCGGCTTCGCCCGCATGGACGGCCACACCGTGGGCATCGTCGCCAACCAGCCGATGGTGCTGGCCGGCGTGCTGGACATCAAGGCCTCGCTCAAGGGCGCGCGCTTCGTGCGCTTCTGCGACGCCTTCAACATCCCCCTGATCACCTTCGTCGACGTGCCCGGCTTCATGCCCGGGGTCGACCAGGAGCACGGCGGCATCATCCTGCACGGCGCCAAGCTGCTCTACGCCTATTGCGAAGCCACCGTGCCCAAGCTCACCGTGATCACCCGCAAGGCCTACGGCGGCGCCTACGACGTGATGAGCTCCAAGCACATCCGCGGCGACTACAACGTCTCCTGGCCCACCGGCGAGATCGCCGTCATGGGGCCGGACGGCGCCGTGAACATCATCTTCCGCAAGGAGCTTCTGGATGCCGCCGATCCTGTGGCCAAGCGCGCCGAGCTGATCGAGCTCTACAAGGACAAGTTCGCCAATCCGTTCGTGGCGGCCTCGCGCGGCTACCTGGACGACGTCATCGACCCGGCCGAAACCCGCACCCGGCTTTGCGAAGCTCTCAAGATCACCCGCAACAAGCGCGACAGCAACCCGCCCCGCAAGCACAGCACCATGCCTCTGTGAAGAAGGGAGCACATCATGGGCACCAACAAGACCAGCATCGCTGAACTCTCGGCTCTCCTCACCACCCCGTACAGCCACCTCGAACTGGGGCAGGTGAACGACCACGCCGCCTATGTCATGAACTTCAAGGATGTCTACCCCTACCACCGGCACGTGCTGGACGAACTGTACCTGGTCCTGGAGGGGGAGGTCACCATCCGTTTCAAGAACGCCAACCCCATCGTCCTCAGGAAGGGCGAGAGCACGGTCGTCCGCGCCCACACCACCCACTCCTCGGAATCGCTGAACGGCGCCCTGGTGCTGATGGTGAAACCGAAGGAAATGTTCCCTCACCCATCTGAAGTGGAGTAGGCAGCTATGACTATGAAACCTCTAATGATATGCGAAACCCTGCTGCGGGACGCGCACCAGAGTCTCCTGGCCACGCGCATGCGCACCGAGGACATGCTGCCGTTCTGCCCGGCGCTGGACGAGATCGGCTACTGGTCCCTGGAAGTCTGGGGCGGGGCCACCTTCGACACCGCCATCCGGTTCCTCGGCGAGGACCCCTGGGAGCGCCTGCGCGCCCTGCGCAAGGCCCTGCCCAAGACCCGCCTGCAGATGCTGCTGCGCGGCCAGAACGTGCTCGGCTACAAGCACTATCCCGACGACATCGTCGAGAAGTTCATCGAACTGGCCAAGAAGAACGGCATCGACGTGTTCCGCATCTTCGACGCGCTCAATGACCTGCGCAACATGGAGAAGTGCTTCGAAGTGGCCAAGCGGGTCGGCGGCCACGTGCAGGGGACCATCTCCTACACCATCAGCCCGGTGCACACCGACAAGGCTTTCGTCCAGATGGCCCAGGACATGAAGTCCATGGGCGCCGATTCCATCTGCATCAAGGACATGGCCGGCCTGATCTCGCCCTACATCGCCTTCAGCCTGGTCAAGGCCCTGAAGGAGGAAGTGGGCCTGCCGGTGCAGCTGCACACCCACTATACCTCGGGCTTCGGCACCGCGGCCCTGATCAAGGCCGCCGAGGCCGGCGTGGACGTGGTGGACACCGCCATTTCCGCGATGAGCATGAGCACCTCCCAGCCGCCCACCGAGACCCTGGTGGCCGCGCTCAAGGGCCAGCCCCGGGATACCGGCCTGGACCTGGCGAAGCTGGCCGACATCGCCCGCAAGATGACCGAGGTCCGCAAGAAGTACGCGAGCTTCGAAGCCGGCGTGCCTCCGGTGGACGTCAACGTCCTGCAGTTCCAGGTTCCGGGCGGGATGCTTTCCAACCTGGTGGGCCAGCTGCGCCAGCAGGGGGCCATGGACAAGTACTACGACGTGCTGGACGAGATCCCCAGGGTCCGCAAGGACATGGGCTACCCGCCCCTGGTCACCCCCTCCAGCCAGATCGTCGGCACCCAGGCCACCCTGAACGTCCTGCTGGGCGAGCGCTACAAGGTGATCCCCGAGGAAGTGAAGCAGTACTTCCGCGGCTACTACGGCAAACCGCCTGCACCGATGGATCCGGTGATCCAGAAGATGGCCATCGGCAACGAGGAACCGATCACCTGCCGGGCTGCCGACATGCTGGCGCCGGGCTGGGAGGATGCCAAGAAGGAGATCGGCGACCTGGCGCAGAGCGATGAGGACGTCATGTCCTACGCGCTCTTCCCGCAGATCGCCAAGCCCTTCCTGCTCCGGCGCAAGCAGGGGCTGGGCGGCAAGGAGGAAGTGGCCGCCGCCATCGGCGAGGCCCTGTTCCAGCAGGCCAGCAACAAGGAAATCAAGCCAGCCATGGCAGCGGGGCCGGCCCAGGAGGGCTCCATGTGGAAGATGGCCGCGCGAGCCGGCATCCAGAGGGGGTGGTAACCATGGCCAACAACAAGTTCAAGCTGATGCTGGAAGGCCAGGGATACGAGCTGGAGCGGCGCGACGGCATGATGGTGGTCAACGGCGTGGAATTCTCCTGCGAGCGCAAGGACAAGCAGATCGCCATCGCGGGCAATCCGCACATGGTGAAGCTGGGCGCCGGAACGGCCGAAGTGGACGGCATCGTCTACACCATCGAAGCTGAGGGACTGGAAGAGCCCAAGGCCGCCGGCGGCCGGGTGCGCAAGGCCAGCCACGCCGCCGCCGAGGAAGCCGGGGCGGTCACCGCCGTCATGCCCGGGCTCATCCTCAAGATCCTCAAGAACGAGGGCGACAAGGTGGAAGTGGGCGAAACCGTCATCATCCTGGAAGCCATGAAGATGCAGAACGATCTCGTGGCCAAGACGTCCGGCGTGATCACCCAGATGAACGTGAAGAAGGGCGACAACGTGGAGATGCGCCAGGTGCTCTGCGTCATCGAATAGTTGAAGCCAGGCAAGGGAGCCCATCCGGCCCTGGCCGGATGGGCTCCCGGTGTATCAGAATGAATGCTGCTGCAAGGGGCCCCATGACCAAGCTTTCCCTCATCGCCATCGACGGGCCTTCGGGCGTCGGCAAGTCCACCACGGCCAAGCGGGTGGCCCAGCAACTGAACTGGGACTACCTGGACACCGGCGCGATGTACCGCGCCACCGCCCTGGCCCTGCGGCGGGCCGGCGTGGCCCTGGACGACCGTCCTGGGCTGGACCAGGTCCTGGCCGCCCTGCGCATCGAGCAGCGGGGCACCCGGGAGTTCCTGGACGGCGAGGACGTGAGCGAGGCCATCCGCACGCCCGAGATCACCCTGATGGTGACCCCGGTGTCGGCCGACGCGCGGGTGCGGGAAGTGCTGGTGGACCAGCAGCGCAAGATCGGCGCCAAGGGCGGCTGGGTGGTGGACGGCCGGGACATCGGCACGGTGGTGTTTCCCGACGCCTGCTGCAAAATCTTCCTGACCGCCAGCCGCGAGGCCCGGGCCGCGCGCCGGTTCAAGGAACTCAAGGAGAAGGGCGTGCCCCTGCCGCTGGCCGACGTGGCCGCCGACCTGGAGCGCCGGGACCTGGCCGACTCCACCCGGGCGGTCTCGCCGCTGCGCCAGGCCGAGGACGCGGTCCTGCTGGACTCCAGCGCCATGACCCTGGGAGAGACGGTGGCCTGGATCGTCGGCCGGCACCGGAGCCACGGCGCCGCGCTGGGGGCTTGACCGCGAGTGCGGCGCGATTTACTTGAGCCCACAGGCGCAGAATAAAATATGGCCGGTGATGAAGGGGATGATGGGGATACCGCCAGTTTGCGGGCAACTGGCTCCGACCCACCCACGCATGCACACCCTGGCCCCGCCATAGGCGGGGTCCCCGGGCTTCGCCCGGGAGTTCCGGAGGCCGGTGGCCGGTGGCACGCGCCCTGTAAGGGCGTAGGGATCCGAAGCGGTTCGTCGAGGGCGTGTGCCACCCATGGGTGCGCATGCCAGCGGCGCGATAAACCCGCGGTATCAATGTCACTAGATCTGCTTTATCCCATTCATCACCTTCATCTGCGGCCAAAGGCACTTCCAGTCATGCGGTCGAGGCCTTGGTTCAAGTCCGGCACTTCAGATGTTTCCAGCGACCGAAACCAACCAATTGATGCATTGTTAATTTTTAGCCGTGACACATAATGAAACAATTATCTCGGCCATCGCGCCGGTTTGCTCAATGACCTTCCGTTCGCTGGGGGCGCCGCATGCTGTCCAAACATTCCTTCGGATCATCCTTGATCCTGCTGGCCGGCCTCGGCTTGGTCCAACCGGGGCGCGCCGCGCCAGCTCCAGCCGGCACCCTCCTGGAACTGGGCGAGGTGGAGACCGTGTCGGTGAAGGACCTGAACCTTCAGTACCTCAGCAAGCTCAAGCGGGACCTGGGCGGACGCAGCGAGAAGTTCAAGGGGCTCGGCACCATGGCCATCTTCCAGCAGATGATCCAGGAGCATATCGCCAGCCTGGTGCCGTCCCGGAAGGTCCAGTACAGCTCCTCGGATGGCCAGGGCGGCGCGCGGACCTATTCCGGCCGGGTCTTCCTGCCCAACCGCAAGCCGGCCGACCCGCCCAGGGAAGTGCCGCTGGTGATCTACCAGCACGCCACCGAGACCCGGCGCAACGCCGTGCCCTACAACAACAAGGGCGATGAAACGATGCTCGGGGCGCTGGCGGCGGAAACCTGCGGCTTCGCGGTGGCGATGCCGGACGGCGACGGCATGGGCGCCGACCCTTCGGGCAAGATGCACGCGTACTGTTTCAGCAAGACCGCGGCGCCCTGCGTCATCGACCTGATCCGCGCCGTCCTGGGCGGCCTGAACGGCAGGCAGATCTTCGACGACGCCAATTACATCTGGGACGGCGATATCTACATCGTCGGCTACTCCGAAGGCGGCTACATCTCCATGGCGGCCGTGAAGGAACTGGCCACCAACCCCGCGTGCAAGGACGTCAAGCTCACCGGGGCGGCCGCCATGGGCGGGCCGTTCGACCTGGCCCAGGCGACCCGCGCCCTGCTGACCGACGGCAGGACGCCCTATGACCGCCCATACATCCCCAGCTACTTCGTCATGGCCTGGAAGGAACTGTTCGGCAAGCTCATGGACGACGCCATCAATCCGGACCTGCTGAAGAAGGATTCCGCCGGCGACGTCACCAGGTGGCTGAACGGCGACATCGGCGGCGACGACATCACCCCGCTGATCCAGGCCCGGCTGACCGGGAACAAGAACACGATGGTGCCGGCGCGGGCGATCCTGAACGAGAAATGGGTGAAGGACAACATCGAGAACCCGGGCAGCGCCCTGAACAAGGAACTTGAGGCCAATACCCTGGTGGGCCCTTGGCAGCCGACCGCGCCCGTGCTCCTGATGCACGACCCCTTTGACCAGACCGTGAAGTTCAGCGGCACCCAGGCCATGTTCGACGTCTGGACCCGGCAGGGAGCCAAGCCCATCGGGATCGTCAGGATGGCCATCGGCTCCAGCGGCACTGGCCACGTGGGCGGCGCGATCGTGGCCATCCCCTCGGCCTTCGTCTGGATCGGGGCGGGCATGCCGAAATCCATCCTGGACATGACCAAGGACAAGATCCGCAGCGCCATGATCGCGGCCGCGCCGACGGTGCTGGAGGCCAACGCGGACGCGATGGCGACTGCCGCGGGGCTGCAGGAGGCCAACGTGAACCGCGCCCTGCTGCCGCTATCCCGGATCGACTTCCCTGCCCAGGCGAACGCCAGGCCCGTCACCCTCTCCTACGGCGACCGGCTGTTCAAGATCGGCAAGGTGAAGGTCTATGCCATCGAGCAGGCGCCGGTGTTCGCCAAGCAGAACCCGAGCCCCGGCCTGAACGGCTACACCCGGCTGGTCAAGGAGATGAAGCAGCTGGGCGACACCTGCGAGATCAGGCCGAATACGCCCTGCTACATCGCCGTCTACCCGGAAAAGGCCGGGGTGGCGCTGACCCTGAAATTCACCGGCGCGAGCGGAGCCTATACCGCCAGCATCAAGCAACTCAAAAACAAGCTGATGGGCCGCAACAACAGGGCGGTTTTCGGCATCAGCAGTAATTTCAAGGCCCAGGTGCAGACCGGCAACTACGACCGGGCCGAACGCGGCGGGACCTTCATCACCCTCAAACCCTGAAGGTGTCCGCCCGCCAGACCTGGATGCGCTTCTTGATGTCGCCGGGGCCCAGCTTTTCCTGCAGCGCCTCGGCGACCCGGGCGGCCAGTTCCTGGTCCGAGGCGAAGCGCAGGGCGATGAACTGGGCGGGCTGGAGTTCCGGGATGCGGGCGCGCAGTTCGCCATCCAGCAGGGCCTGCATGCGCAGGGTCTCCTCCAGCCGGATCAGCCGGTCCTGGTTGCGCAGGGCGTAGGTGCGCACCTTGAGGAACAGGATCACCATGAGCACGGAGGCCACCAGCGGCCAGACCGCTCCGGTCCGGAACAGGTTCACCACGGCCATGATGAAGGCCAGAAGCGCCAGGCCCAGGCCGGCGAAGTGGTACCAGGGGTCGAAGCGCTTGTGCTGGGCGTAGGACTGGATGGGCTCGGCCATGGGGAACTCCTCGGTCACTTCTTGGGACGGAAGGCCTTGATCACGGCTTCATCGGTCTCCAGCGAAGGCCCGCCGGCCAGTTCCAGGCAGTACGGAATGGCCGGGAACACGGCCTCCAGGCACTCGCGGATGGAGCGCGGCCGGCCCGGGAGGTTGACGATCAAGCTGCTGCCGCGCAGGCCGGCGATCTGCCGGGAAAGGATGGCGGTGGGGACGTACTGCAGGGAGACGGCGCGCATGCGTTCGCCGAAGCCGTCCAGGACGCGCCCGCAGACCGCCCGGGTGGCCTCCGGGGTCACGTCCCGGGGGCTCGGGCCGGTGCCGCCGGTGGTGAGCACCATGCAGCAGCCTTCGTCGTCGCAGAGCGCCTTGAGGGTGGCCTCGATCAGCGGCTGTTCGTCCGGGATCAGCCGGTAGCAGGGCTCCCAGGGGCTGCTGAGGAAATCGCGCAGGGTGGCCTCGATGGCCGGGCCGCCCAGGTCCTCGTAGACCCCCGAGCTGGCCCGGTCAGAGATGCTGACGATGCCGATCCTGGCGGGCACAGCGGCGGATTCAGTGGTCATGGCCGCAGTCGGGGCCGTGCACATGGGCTTCGGCCGGCACCACCACGTCGGGATCGCCGCCCTCCTGGTGCTCCAGCTCGCCGCCCTCCACGCCGCCGGCGTCGAACCGGGCCGCGGGGGCGCCGGCTTCACGCCTGCGCTCCAGCTCGACCAGGGCGGCGTAGGCCTCCCGGTCCAGCAGCTCCTCGCTGACCGTGGCCAGGCCGAGGATGTGGTTGAAGATCTTGTCGGTGCGGACCCGGCCCTTGATCTCGTTGGTGGCGCCGCCCTGGTCCAGCTGCTTCTTGAATGCCTCGAAGGGCTGCTGGACCTTGCGCTCTTCCATGAACGACCTGATCTCGGCGTCCACTTCCTCATCGCTCACCTGGATGTCCTCCAGGTTGCCGATGGTCTGCAGCAGGTAGCCGGAACGCACGGCCCGCTCGGCGTCGCGGTTGCGGCTCTGGCGGTAGGCTTCCCAATTGATCTTCTTGGGGTCGACGCCCTGGCGGGCGACCATCTCGGCGAACTCCTGGCAGTAGTCGTTCAGCTGCAGGGCGACCATGGAACCCGGCACTTCGAACGGGGCGCTGTCCAGGAAGCCTTCCAGGATGGTCTGGTGGGCGCGGGATACCGCATCCTCCTCGGCCGAGGTTTCCAGCTGCCGGCGCACGAACAGCTTCAGGTCGTCCAGGCCGGTGTGGGGGCCCAGGTCCTTGGCGAAGTCGTCGTTCAGCTCGGGCACTTCGCGCATCCGCAGGTCCTTCATCGTCACTTCGTAGGCGATCGGCTTGCCGGCCATCGCCTTGTTGGCGTCGCCCTCGGGGATGGTGATGGAGAACTTCCGGGATTCGTCCACCCGCATGCCGAGGATCTCGGCGTCGAACGGGCGCTCGGCGGCGAGCTGGATCACCTGGTCCTTGTAGTCCATGGCCTTCATGCCCTGGGGCTTGACCTTGATGTCCAGCGTGACGTAGTGGCCCAGGACGGCCCCGCCGTCATCCACCGGGATGTACTTGGCGGCCTCCTGGCGCATGGCCTCCAGCTGCTCGGCCACCGCGGCGTCGTCGATGGCGCGCTTCTTCTTGACCACGGTCATGCCCTTGTACTCGGGCAGGGTCACCTGGGGCGCCACGTCGAACAGGGCCTTGAACATGCCGTCGGCGCCCTCTTTCAGCTCGACCTTCTCCAGGGCCGGGCGGGAGATCGGCTGGGTGCCGGCGGCGGCGGCGGCTTCCATGAAGTGCTTCTCGACCAGGGCTTCAGCCACCTCGGTCTGGATCTCGCGGTCATAGCGGGACAGCAGCACTGCCTTGGGCGCCTTGCCGGGGCGGAACCCGGGGATCTTCACCTTCGGCGTCAGCTTGGCGATCACTTTACTGAATTCAGCGGCCACCTCCGCGGCAGGAACGGTGACTTCCAGGGATTTCCGCGTGGCGGTGTGGTGGGTGAGGCTGGATGGCATGGGGTGCTCCTGCTGCGAGTTTGAAAAGGAGAAGCTGGGAGGATCGGCAAGTGGTGCGAATGGCGGGACTCGAACCCGCACGGTGTGAACCGCTGGAACCTAAATCCAGTGCGTCTACCAGTTCCGCCACATTCGCATGGATCGCCTCGTGTTGCTCTTCGTGGTGCGCCCGGAGCGACTCGAACGCCCGACCCTCAGGTTCGAAGCCTGATGCTCTATCCAGCTGAGCTACGGGCGCAACACGAAACCGCTATTTTGCCATGAAAGCGCCCGGAATTCACGCTGGATTAGTAAGGCACCAGGCGTCGGCCACGGAATGGGCGCGGAGCGCATCCAGTTCCCCCAGGGTGAGACCCAGGTTCCCGGCCGTTTCCCACTCCCCGGGCAGGGCGCAGGGGATCAGCCCCGGGTCGTCGGTGCCCAGGGCGCAGCGCACCCCGGCCCGGAGCAGGGCCGGCAGGGGGTGCTCGCCCAGGTCCGGCACCAGGGCGCGGTTCGAGGTGATGCAGATGTCCACCGGGATCTTCCGGTCCGCCAGCAGTTCGACGATGTCCGGGTGGCGCGCGGCGCGCACCCCGTGCACGATGCGTTCCACCCCGGCCTCCAGGATCGCTTCCCGCACCCCTGCCGCCGGCCCGTTCTCCCCGGCATGGGCGGCGAGCCGGAGGCCGGCCTTGCGGGCGCGCTCGAACACCGGGGCCCAGGCCTTGAAGGGGACCCGCTCCAGCCCGCCGGTGGAGAAGCCCACCACCCAGGGCGGCAAGTCCGCCAGCACCAGGTCCAGCACCTCCTGGCCGTGCTCCGCGCCGAGATGGTTGACGGCATCGATGATGACCGCGATCCGGACGCCCTGCCGGCGCGCTTCGAGGATGCCCTGCTCCATGCCGCGCCAGAGGGCGTCCAGGCTGAGGAACTGGCCCTGCTTGACCAGGAAGTGCGGCGACAGCCACAGGTCGATGCCCCGGGTCTGTCCGGCGGCGGCAGGCAGGCGGTCCACGGCCGCCAGCACGGCCGAGCGAACCGCCTCGGCGCTGCGCAGGAAACCGCAGACAAAGAAGAAGGCCGTGATGAATGCTTCGAAGGGCACCGCTTCACGGCGCCAGAGCGCCTCCAGGCCGGGGGGGAGCGCCAGGCCCTGCTCGGCGGCGCGCTGGCGCACCCAGGCGGGGTCGAGGCCGCCTTCGAGATGGGTGTGGCGGTCGACCCCGGCGCAGGGATGGATCATTCGTCGTAGTCGTCCATCTGCAGGTCGCCGGGGTCCACCCCTTCGGCCCGGGCGCCGGAGATGCCGAGGCTTTCCTCCAGGCTGTCCTCCCCGGCGGCTTCGGCGTCCGGCTCGGGGACGAAGTCGTCATCGATCTGCAGCACCACCTTCTCCTTCTTCACCGCCTTCGGCTTGGCCGGAGCCTCCTTCTGGTTGGCCCCGCACTTGGGGCACAACGCCTCCGCCTTTGTGAAGTCATAGAACTTCGCCCCGCAGCTGAAACAAGTCCACTTTTTGCCCAAATTCGCCATGGCTCCCTCAATTCCGTCAAAGGATCAAGGATTTACCATGTTTCCCCGCCGTTGTCACGGGGGGGAAGAAAATGTTTTTTCCATGGAACCTTGCCGTTACCGGGCTGCCCAGGGGGCTGGGCCCAGGCGCGCCGGGTTCCCTGCGCATAGCTGCTGAACAACGGTCTTGTAGAAAATCTGGTGGTGGCTTTCCAATTCCGCCCCGTAGCGCTCCACGAAAGAGGCTCGGCTCCGGTCCAATTCGTCTCTCATCGCAGCGTAGAGGTTGCCGTTCGCCTGCCCCTGGGTGACCTTGGCCGGGAAATAGAGCTCGATGTCGCCCACCAGCACCCTGGCGCTGCGCTCGGCATTGACCCGGACCATGGGGTCCAGGGCCGGGGCGGCGCTTTCGGAGATGGTGTCGGGGATCCGCTGGGTCAGCACGGAGGGGTGGGCTTCGGCCTGGGTCCGCTCCTCCTCCTTGGCGCCGGCCAGGTAGGTGAGCCGCGCCTCGGCGCCCAGGACGACCGCGCGCAGGATGTTGGGATGCGCCAGCGTCTCCCCGGCGCCGCTGTCCACGAGCAGCAGCGCCACGGTCTTGCGGCGCAGGTGCAGCGGGATGATGCGCAGCGCGCCGGCCGGGGCCTGGCCGACCGGGCCGAGCAGGGCCTGGTAGGCCGGTCCGGGCCCGGTGACCAGGGCGATCTGGCCCTGGATGAGCTGTTCCAGTTCGGCGGGCGGGACCACCGGGACGCCCTGCTTGAGGTGCTCGCCGTCGAACCCGCGCTGGGCGTACAGGCTGGCGATCCCCTGCTTGATCACATACAGGGCGCTGCGCTCGGCGAAGCGCATGGCCCCGTCCAGCAGGCGCTTGAGCACCTCGCCCTGGGTCTGGGCTTCGGCCATGAGGTCCAGCCCCGCGCCCAGGTCCGCGTCGGGGTCCGCCGGCGCGGGGGCCGGGGCGCTGAAGGCCTGGATCTGTTCCAGGAGCTGGTCGTCCGCGCCCAGCTCCTGGGCGTCGCAGGCCGCCAGCAGCCGCTCACGCAGGGCCTGGCGGCGCTCGTTGCTCCACTGTTGCAGCAGGATCTTCAGGGCGGACTGATTGCTTTCGGCCATGGCGCTCTCGGTTTTTAAGTGATTCTACCCGAATATGCCGAGTTGGGCCGCCTGCTGGCAATTCTTTCACGGGGGCGCTAGGATTCAGCGAGGTTACTGGAGCGTGCGAATGGCCGATCTTTTCATCCAGGTCCACGAGGTGGACGGCGTGGCGGTGCTGAGGGCGGAAGGCTTCATCAACGCCCATACCGTGCGGCAGTTCGAGGGGGCGCTGGAGGCACTGGTGCATGAGGGCAAGTACACCATCCTGCTCGACTGCCGCTTATTGAATTACATCAGTTCGGCCGGTCTTGGGGCCATAATGGGACTGATCGAAACCGTTCGCGAGAACGGGGGCGATATCCTGCTCTGCAACCTCCAGAAAAACGTGTTCGAAATTTTCGACACCCTGGGCTTTACCCAGCTGTACCGGGTGTTCGCGACCGAAGGTGAAGCCTTGAAATCTCTGAACGGGACGAACTGAGTGCGCAACCCGGCTGAACCCGAGTCCTTCCGGCTGGTGATCCCGAGCCAGACCCGCTACCTGAACCTGGTGACCGGGATGGCCAAGCGCGCCTCCATCGTCGCCGGCATGGACGACGCCACGTCGGCCAAGGTGTCCATCGCCGTGGACGAGGCGGTGACCAACGTGATCGTCCATGCCTACAACAGCGAGGCCGACCACCAGGTGGACATCGAGCTGCGCTTCATGCCCCAGTCCCTGGAAGTGCACATCTGCCACAACGGCCGGGCCATCCGCGAGAACGAAGTGGTGCTGCCCGATCCCCGGGAATACGTGAAACACCCGCGCAAGGGCGGGCTGGGCCTGCTGCTCATGAGCCGATTTATGGACGAGATCCGTTACATCGAAACCGGCGAGGGCAGCGAGTGCTGCATGATCAAACGCGTGGTGTGAAACCAACGCCTCCGAAGGCCCCGGTCCCCCTGGACCCGAACGCCTCGTTCCAGCGCCTGCGCGAACTCTCCATGAAGATCCCCGGGGGAACCCAGGAACTCCTGCCGATCATCGATTTCCTGGAAACGTTTCCGGACCAGGTGACCGAAGAGGCCCTGATCCACCTGGTCGGGGTGACCGCCCTGGGCATCGCCAAGGCCGGCCAGGGCGGGCTCTGGAACGGCAGCCGCTGGCTGTTCCTGCGCGGCAACGCGCCGGCCTTCCCGCTCCATCCGGGCCCGGGCTGGTGCACGCTGCCCTGGGTGTTCGGCGAGGACTATTACGGGCACCTGGTGGTGCGCACGCCCAAGGTGCCGGACGCGCTGGTCCTGCTGCTCTCCATCTCCGCCCCGCTGCTGGCCTGGCGCCGGCTGGAATCGAACCGCAGCGACCAGAACCGGGCGCTGGCCCTGCAGATCTCCCGGCTCAGCACGCTGTTCGACCTGACCCGCACCCTGGGCGAAGGGGAAACCGCCCACGACCTGCTCCGGCTGATGGGCGACACCCTGGCCGCCGAGTTCAACATCCAGCGCCTGCTGGTGGTGGATCCGGCCGGCCGGGTGACCCACAACCGGGGCCTGGGGCCGCTGCCGCCCGCCCTCTCCGGGGACGCCCTGCACGCGCTGGTGGCGGGCAAGGGGCTGGTCCACGCCATGGAACTGCGCGACCTGGACCACAGCCACGGCTTCGTCTACGCGGCGGCGCCCAGCGACGGTACGTTGAACGAGGACGATGAGCTGTTCTTCCAGACCCTGCTGAACATCACCTGCGCCCAGCTGACCAGCCGGGAGCTGCGTGAAGGCCGGATCCAGGCGGTGAAGCTGGAGAAGGACCTGGAACTGGCCCGCAACATCCAGCGCCGCATCCTGCCCAAGCGCCTGCCGGAGCCGCCCGGGTGGGAATGCGCGGCGGCCAACCTGCCGTACCAGGCGGTGGGCGGGGACCTGTACGACCTGTGGATGGCCGCCGACCTGGACCGCAGCCCGCGGCTGCACCTCGCCGTGGGCGACATCTCCGGCAAGGGCCTGCCGGCCTCGCTCATGATGACCCAGCTGTCAGCCTTCCTCCGGGCCATGGCCGACCTGCGGGTGGCCAACTGGGGCGACCTGGCGCTCCGGCTCAACGCCCGGATGAACGAGGTGCGCGACCGGAACCGCTACGCGACCCTGTTCATGGGCAGCCTCAACCCGGCCAACGGCGATCTGCGCTACGTCAACGGCGGCCACAACCCGCCGCTGCTGGTGCCGGCCGACGGCCGCCCCTGGACCCGGCTCATGCCCACCGGCCCCATGGTGGGCCTGCTGCCGGGCGCGACCTTCGCCGAGGGGCGGGCCACCATGCATCCGGGCGATACCCTGGTGATCTTCACCGACGGCCTGGTGGAGGCGGAGAACGCCGCCGGCGAGGAGCTGGGCGAGGTGGCCCTGGTGGACGTGGTCCGGCAGATGCCCCGGGCCTCGGCCGACGAGGTGTTCGAAGCCCTGCTCACCTGCACCTTCACCCACATGGAAGGCGGGGGTTTCAAGGACGACGTGACCCTGGTGGTGGTGAAGCGGTCGTTTTGACCTGGCCGCTTATTTTCGCGTCATGAGCGCCAGGCCCGAAAGGGTCAGCAGCAGGCCCACCGCCCGGGCCGGGGAGAAGGCTTCCCGGAACACCAGCAGCGCCGCCGGCAGCAGCAGGATGGCGGAGACGCCGTTGACCGCCACCCCGGACCACTGCAGCGATCCGCCGGTGCGGTAGGCGAGCAGGAAGCCGATTTCGATCAGCAGCACGCTCACCCCCAGGGCGAGCACCGGCCAGTTGAACACCTGCGCCGTCCAGGCGATCGGCGCCGAGGTCCGGAAGAACGGCGCGGCCAGCGCCGCCGCCACGAACGCCACGGCGTACACCGCCATGAGCAGGACCATGGGGTTGGCCGTGGGCGCCAGGGTCTTCTGGCTGATGTGGTAGATGGCGTTGCCCAGCGCGGCGATCAACAGGAAGAGCACGAGCTGTTTCACTTTATTCCTTCGTGTGGCGGATCGTTGCCGCGTTCGGGGCGTTCCGGTAGATGTATTCCTTCGGATTCCTGGGCAGCGGGTCGCCGGGCTTGGCCACCAGGTGCACCCAGGTGTGGTCGGCCAGGATCAGCGAGAACCCGCCCCGGCCGGTGACGGTCTGGACGACTTTGCCATCCTTGATGTAGTGCTGGGCCTGGGTCCAGGAGGCGAAGGTGAACTGGGGCTGGGCCACCGGCGGCAGGGGAGCCGCGGCCGAGGGCCGGCCAGGCGCGGGCGCCTTGGGCGACTGGCAGGAAGCGAGTCCGAGGGCGAGCAGGGCGGCTAGGGCGAGGCGGCGCATCAGTCGACGATGAAGAGCTTGGCGCCGATGGCCGTGGACGAACGGTGCGGCTCGGCGTGGTCGGCAACCTGGTAGCTGGTGCCCGGGGTCAGGTCGAACGTGCGGCCGTCCTGCAGTTCCGTGTGCAGCGCGCCTTCCAGGCAGAGCAGGATGTGGCCTTTGGCGCACCAGTGGTCGGCGCAGTAGCCCGGGGTGTACTCCACCATGCGCGCCCGGATCCCGCCGAATTCGCGGGTCCGCCAATAGGCCGTGCCGGTGGTGCCTTTGTGCTCGGTGACCGCGACCTGGGACCAGTCGGTCGTGGCGAAGGGGATGCCGCTCATTTGCAAGGTGACGCTCCTTTGAACCTTCTCGATTCTAGTCCAGCAGGATTTCAATCCGTTCCTTGCCGCCGCCGATATTGTTGCGCTTGAGCCTGATCCTGCCCACCTCCCCGGTGCGTTTCAGGTGGGTGCCGCCGCAGGGCACCCGGGCGAACCCCGGCACCTCCCAGCAGCGCCGCTCCCTGGCCTCGTCCTCGAAGGCGCTGATGATGGGCGCGTCGGTTTCGATCAGGGCCTGGACGGCGGCGCAGAGCCCGGGCAGCAGCGGCCCGATGTTCTCGGGCCAAAGCAGGTCGATGCGCGCCTTGGTCTCGGCAATGTGGGCGCCGGTCTTCTGCACCCCGGGCAGGGTCCGGTACACCTGCTCAAGCACCAGTTCCGCCGCGAAATGCAGGCGCATGAGCCGGTAGCGCCTGGGCCAGTCGATCGCCATGCGGACCGGTTGGCCCGGTTCGAGGCCGTGCCCTTCGGGCAATACGTAGACGATCTCAAGCCCCTCCTTGCGCGCCAGCAGCACCGGATGGCCGGCGATGGTGCCCGAATCGCTTTCCTGGCCGCCGGAGAGGGCGTAGAAGATGGTGGATTGCACCGTCACCTCCTGGCCCTGGACCGTGGCGACGAGGGTGTCATGGACGCTCTGGTAGGGGTCTTCCCAGAAAACTTTTCGAGGCATGGGGCAACTCCTTGGAGAAGGTGCTCCTGACAGCGTAGCGGGTTCTTCCGGTTAGGATTGAATGGGAGGGCCCCCGATGAACGGCATAAAAACATTCATTCTCATCATGGCCATGACCGCGCTGCTGGTGCTGGTGGGCGATGCGCTCTACGGCCATTCGGGCGTGGTGCTGGCACTGATGTTGAGCATCGTCCTGAACGGGGTCAGCTACTTCTTCTCGGACCGGATCGTGCTCGCGGCCTACCGCGCCCAGGTGGTGGACCCGGCCCAGGCGCCGGAATTGTGCGCCATCGTCGCCAACCTGGCCCAGCGGGCCGGCCTGCCCATGCCCAGGGTGGCGATCATCCCGGACGAGACCCCGAACGCCTTCGCCACCGGACGCGACCCGGACCACGCGGTGGTGGCGGTCACCGAGGGCATCCTGGGCACCCTCTCGCGCCAGGAGCTGGAAGGGGTCCTGGCCCACGAACTGGGCCACGTGAAGCACCGGGACATCCTCATCGGCAGCCTCTGCGCGGTGCTGGCCCAGGCCATCATGCTGCTTTCGCGCATGGCCTTCTTCATCCGCCCCCGGGACGACCGCGAAGGCAACCCGCTCGCCGCCATCCTGGTCATGATCCTGGGGCCGATCGCCGCGCTGCTGCTGCAGATGGCGGTCAGCCGGTCCCGGGAGTACGAGGCGGACGACTATTCGGCCCACCTCACCGGCCGGCCCGATCAGCTGGCCTCGGCCCTGAAGCGGATCGAGGGCTTCAACCGGATGAGCCCCATGCGCGACGCCGAGCCCGCCACGGCGCACATGATGATCATCAACCCGCTCCGCGGCGGCGGCATCCTTTCGCTGTTCTCCACCCACCCGCCGGTGGCCAAGCGCATCGCCCGGCTGGACGCGATGTCCATCCAGATGCGATAGGCACTAAAGCCGGGCTGGAGCCTGCCGATAGACAAGTGCATCCCGGCGGCCGCCGGGGCGAGGGGATGGATGCGGGAAAAGATCGGCAAGTTCGAGATCCTCCGCCTGCTGGGACAGGGCGCCATGGGCAAGGTGTTCCTGGGCCGGGATCCGGTCCTGGGCCGCGAGGTGGCGGTGAAGACCATCCGGCTGGGATCCGCCTTCGGGGCGGAGGCCACGGCCCGGTTCGAGCGCGAGGCCCGGGCGGCCGGCTCGCTGAACCATCCCAACGTGGTGACCGTCTTCGAATTCGGCGAGGACGATGGGCTCTACTACATGGCCATGGAGTGGGTGGAAGGGCAGGATCTGGACGTGCTGATCCGCTCCCGGCAGGCTTCCATGGTCGAACTGCTGGAACTGCTGGCGCAGGCCTGCGAGGGGCTGGGCTATGCCCACGAACGCGGCATCGTGCACCGGGACATCAAACCCGCCAATATCCTTGTGAGCCGGGGCGGCAAACGGCCGGTGGCCAAGCTGATGGATTTCGGCGTGGCCCTGGTGGGGCACTCGGACCTCACCCAGCAGGGCAACTGGCTGGGCACGGTCAACTACATGGCGCCGGAGTACCTGGATTCCGGCACGGCCGGGCCGGCTTCGGACATCTTCGCCATGGGGGTGATCCTCTACGAGATCATCTCCGGCGGCCGGCGCCCGTTCATCGGGGAGACCGCCACCTCGGTGCTCACCGCCATCCTGCGCCAGCCGCCGGCGCCGTTCCTCCCCGAGGAGGTGCAGGGCCTGAACCCGGCCCTGCTGGAGGTAGTGCGGCGGGCCCTGGCCAAGGCGCCGGGGCAGCGGTATCCGAGCGCCGAAAGCCTGGCCGCGGCCATCCGCCATTGCGTCGACAGCCCCCCCGCCGAGACCGCGGCCCCGGCCCCGGCGCCGGAGGAAGGCCAGACCCTGGTGGTGGCCAAGAACGGCAAGGGCCAGTGCATGAGCCTGCGCGTGGCGCTGCGCCAGGCCGGGCCGGGCTGCCGGATCCTGGTGATGCCCGGGGTCTACCGGGAATCCCTGGTGGTGGACAAGCCGGTGGAGATCGTCGGCGAAGGCGGGCCTTCGGAAGTGGTGATCGAAAGCGCCAAGGGACCCTGCCTGAGCCTGCTGGTGCCCGGGATCCGGCTGGCCAACCTGCAGATGCAGGGGCTCTGCGCTGACGCGGCGCCGGCGCTGCTGGCGACCCGGGGCGAAGCCATGGTGGAGAACTGCGGGATCGTCTCCCGGTCGGGTCCCGCGCTGCTGGTGGCCGGGGCCGGCGCCGAGCCTTTGCTGCGCGCGTGCAGCCTGAGTTCCGGCACGGTCGGCGTGCGGGTGGAACCGCGCGCCGCGGTCCGGCTTGAAGGCTGCCTGATCGAGCATGCCCAGGGGGTGGGGGTCGAACTGCTGCCGGGCGCCCGGGCCATCCTGGAGGACTGCCGGATCTCGGGGCAGGAAGCCGGGGGCGTGGTGGTGGAAGCGGATGCCCGGGCGGAACTGACCCGCTGCCGGATCACCGACAGCCGCTCGGTGGGGGTGCTGGCCCTGGAGCGGGGCCAGGCGGCGCTGGACGACTGCGAGCTGAGCGGCCATGCCTGCGCCGGCGCGCACGGGGTGGCCGGGTCCACGCTCCAGCTGCGCGGCTGCCGGGTGTCCGGCAACGCCGGACTGGGCGCCTCGCTGCTGGGGGCGGGGCTGCTCACCCTGGAACGCTGCGAGATCAATGAGAACGGGGAACCCGGCGTGCTGTTCCAGCAGGGCGCCACGGCCCAGATAAAGGGCTGCAAGGTGTTCGACGGGCACTCCTTCGGGGTGGTCTGCGGCAGCCAGGGCCGCGGCGTGCTGGAAGGTTGCGAGATCTACGGCAACGCCAAGACCGGCGCCCGGGTGGAACCGGGCGGCAGCCTGCTGCTGGTGCGCTGCGACCTGCATGACGGCCGGGACACCGGGATCCTGCTGTTCGAGGATGCCGAAGTGACCCTGGAGGAGTGCGTGGTGCACCGCAACGCCCGGGGCGGCATCCTGCTGGCCAAGGACGCCGCGGACCCCGTGCTCAGGGGCGGCAACCGGATCCAGGACCACCTGCTGCGCACCGGCGCGGACGGCGAGGTGGTGAAGGTGACGCCGGTCAAATAAGCATGCCGTCCAGGGTCTCCACCCAGCGCTCGGCCCCGGCCGAGGGATAGGGCAGGAAGCGGGTGTTGCCCTCCTGGGCGAGCAGCAGGGTGGGGTCGACCTCCTCGCAGAGGATGATAGTGGGCGGCGCGCCCAGTTCGGCCATCTGGTTCTCGATGATCCGCGCCGCCGCCAGGGGTTCGGCGTCGCCGCTGCGGGCCAGGGCCAGATCGGCCAGCACCAGGCCGGGCAGGGCGCGGTGCTGGCCCGGCTCGCACAACGGCTGCAGCAGGCCCATGTGCGCCACCGCTTCGACCCGGTGGTAGCCGTGCCGCCGGAGCAGATCCTGGATGCCCTCGCGCACCGGGCCGTCGGCCATCACCAGGACGACCCGGGCGGTCCGGCGCCGCAGGCGGAGCAGGACCGTGATCGGCGTGGAAGCCGGTGCCTCGGCCTCCCGCTCGGCCTGGAGGTCGTCCTCCCCGGCGCCGTCCGCCGCGGCCCGGCCGCGCGCCGCGGCGGCGCCCTCGGGCCGGGGCGGCTGACCCCCCCGGTACATTTTTTCCCGGAACGCCAGGGAAGCGGCCAGGGCGGTCTCCTCCTCCAGGTTCAAGCCGGCGAAGCTGAGGCCCAGGATCAGCTCCGAGCCGTGCTCGGTGGCGTGGGCACTGATGGCCCGGCCTTCCAGCAGGTGCAGCTGCGGCAGGTCCTGGATGCGGAACCGGGGGAAACCCTTGCCGCGTTCGAACATCGCCGAGTTCACCGGAATCCGCACCCCGTCGTCCATGCGCAGCGCCCGGTCGGCGCGCAGCGCCATCCCGCCCATGCTGATGTTCACCAGCGGGCCGGCCACGCCCAGCCCGGGGATGGTGGCGTCCTGGGCGATGGCATAGGCGTTCTCCCGGGGGCGGAACGGATAGCGCTTGTGCAGGCGCCGATCCGCCTGGAACAGGCAGCTGGGCAGGGTGAACCCGTACTGCAGGTAGCCGTCCCGGCCCAGCAGGCCGATGACGGCTTCGAAGCGCAGGTCCTCCACCGCGAAGGTCATGCGGAACAGCGCGCCCGGCAGCATCTCGTGGGGCAGCGGGCGCACCAGCTTGAGGCTGAACCGCCCTTCCGGGATCAATAGCTCCTGGACCCGGGAGGCGTAGGGCAGGGTGGAGGTGCCTTCCACCTTGATGAAGAACTCCGTCTCGTTCTCGAACAGCACCTGCAGGGCATCCTGCAGGACCTGCGGGTCCTCGATGGGGGCGCCCCGGCCATCCTTGCCCGGCTTGATCCGGTTCATCAGACGTTGAAGAGGAAGTGCATCACGTCACCGTCCTGGACGATGTATTCCTTGCCTTCACTGCGCATCCGGCCAACTTCCTTGGCCCCTGCCTCGCCCTTGTACTGGATGAAATCGTCGTAGCCGATCACCTGGGCCCGGATGAAGCCCTTCTCGAAGTCGGTGTGGATGACCCCGGCGGCCTGGGGGCCGGTGGCGCCGATGGCGATGGTCCAGGCGCGAACTTCCTTGGGGCCGGCAGTGAAGTAGGTCTGCAGGTTGAGCAGCTTGAACGAGGCGTGGATGAGCCGGTCCAGGCCCGGTTCGGCCAGGCCCGCCTCCTCCAGGAACAGCGGGCGCTCCTCCGGGCTCAGCTCCTGGATCTCCGCCTCCAGCTTGGAGCAGATCGGGATCACCGGGCAGTTCCGTTCGGCCGCGGCCTTGATCAAGTGCGCATAGTGGGGATTGGCCGCGGGATCGGGGATGTCGGCCTCGCCGATGTTGCCCACCAGCAGCATGGGCTTGAGGGTGAGGAAGCCGAACGACTTGATGGCCGCCAGTTCCTCCTTGTACAGCCCGGCCTTGACGGCCCACTCGCCCTTGTCCAGGGTGGCGGCGACCTTCTCCAGGATGCCGGCCAGGTAGATGGATTCCTTGTTGCCGCTCTTGGCGGCCTTGCGGTGCCGGTCCAGGGCCTTCTCGGCGGCTTCCATGTCCTTGATGATGAGTTCCGTGTCGATGATGGAGAGGTCCCGCTCGGGGTTGACCGCACCCTCGACGTGGGTCACGTCGCCGTCCTCGAAGCAGCGCACCACCTGGACGATGGCGTCGGTCTCGCGGATGTTGGCCAGGAATGCGTTGCCCAGGCCCTCGCCCTTGCTGGCGCCCCGCACCAGCCCGGCGATGTCGACGAAGATCTGCGAGGCCGGCATGATCCGCGCCGGATTGACGATCCCGGCCAGCCGGTCCAGCCGCGGATCCGGCACGTCCACCACGCCGGTGTTGGGTTCGATGGTGCAGAACGGATAGTTGGCGGATGCCGCCCCGGCCCGGGTCAACGCATTGAAAAGGGTGGATTTCCCCACGTTGGGCAATCCCACGATGCCGCACTGTACCGCCATGCAATCTCCTTGGTCCGAAAGGTCCAGTGTCAAGTGTAGACCATCGGCCTTCAACCCAGTCCGGGCGGGAGCACTTTCACGCTGTACTGGGCGGCGACCGTGCCGCCCGGGCCGACCAGGAAAGTGCCCGGCTTGTCGCTGAATTCGCCGTCGAACGCCGCGGGGCTGGCGTAGCCGCGCCAGGGCTCGATGCAGAGGAAGGCGCCCTTGGACCACAGCCCCAGCTGCGGGAAGCCGTCCCAGGCCACTTCCAGCACCGGCGCGCCGGGGCCCGAGTAGCGCACGGCCCGGCTCTGCACCGGCTTGAAGATCAGCGCGTCGGCGCTGAACAGCGCCTCGCGCAGGGGCAGCCGGCGCCCCTCCAGGGGGCTGGGCCGGGATGCGGCGGTCAGCAGGCCGTCGGCGTCGAGGGCCGGGAGCAGGGCCGCTTCGGGCTTTTCGAACTCCAGCCAGTGGCTGTTCGGCGGCACCCCGGGCCGCAGCGGCCAGCGGAAGGCCGGATGGGCGCCGAAGGCGGCGGGCAGGGGACTGTCGCCCGGATTGTGCAGCTGGTAGCGGACCGTCAGCTCCGGTCCGTCGATCCGGAAACCGACCTCCAGCTGGAAGGGGAAGGGATACATGGTCCGGGTGGCGGGGTCGTCGCGCAGCCGGAAGCTGCAGGAATGGGCGGTGAGGCGCACCAGGCTGAAGTCCAGGTCCCGGGCGAAGCCGTGCCGGGGCATGGGGTAGGTCTGCCCCCGGTGCAGCAGGAGACCGCCCTTCAGCGCGCCCACCACCGGGAACAGGACCGGGGCCTGGCGCCCCCAGACGGCCGGGTCGCCGCTCCAGAGCAGGTCCAGTCCTCCGGACGACAGGCGGCAAAGCTCCGCGCCGTGGCGTTTCACCGATGCCTGGAGGTGGTCGCTGGAAATGCTGAACTGGTCCGCCATGGGTCTCCTGAGGTGCTGAGGTTGTGCCGGCGGCGGCTTCAGGAGCAACCGCAGCCGAGGTTGTCCAGGATCGGGCCGGCCGCCTTCCAGAAGCCGGCCATTTCCTGGGGCGTGCCCATGGATACCCGCACGTGGTTGGGCAGGCCATCGCCGTCGGCCGGGCAGACCAGCACCCGCTGCCGGTGCAGGTCCCGGACCAGTTCCCGGGCCGGGAAGACGGTCTCCATGAGCATGAAGTTGCCCGCCTGACCGGAAACCCGGCAGCGGTGCCGTTCGGCTTCCAGCAGGAAAGCGCTCCGCGCCTCCAGGTTCCGGGCGCGACAGTCGGCCTCGAAGGCTTCCTGGCCGATGGCCGTCTCCGCCGCCAGCTGGGCCAGGCAGTTGGTGTTGAAGGGGCTGCGCACCCGGTCCAGCAGGCCGGCCAGCTCGGGGCTGGCGATGCCGTAGCCGATGCGCAGCCCGGCCAGCCCGTGGACCTTGGAGAAGGTGTGCAGCACCAGGAGGTTGTTCCGGTCCGCCAGGTGCGCCAGGGCCGAGGGATACTCGCCGGGATCGGCGTACTCGGCATAGGCCTGGTCCACCACCAGCAGGATGTCATCGCGCAGGGAGCGCACCAGGTGGGCCAGGGCGGCGCGCTCCAGCAGGGTCCCGGTGGGGTCGTTGGGGTGGCCCAGGTAGACGATGCGGGTGTCCGGCTGCACCGCCGCCAGCAGGTGCGCCGCCTCCACCTCCAGGGCGGTGGCGTGGCATTCGATGTAGCGGCCGCCGGCGGCCTGGGTGGCCAGGCCGAAGCCGGCGAAGCTGTGCCGGGCGGCCAACCCGCTGCCGCCGTCCATGAGCATGGCCCGGGCGGCGATCCCAAGCACCTCGGTGCTGCCGTTGCCCAGGATGACCTGGCCGGGATCGACTCCGCGCCGCAGCGCGATGGCCTGGCGCAGGGCCTGGCCGTCGGCGGGCGGATAGCGCCTCAGGTCTTCCAGGCCACGGCCGGCCAGCGCCTGGCGCACCCGGTCGCGCACCGCGTCGGCCGGGCCCCAGGGGTTGCCGTTGTCGGCGAGCTGGATGACGCCGGCGGCGCCGTCCGCGGGCGGCGCCTGGAGGGGCTGGCCGGAACGGGACCGGGGGAGCCGGCGCAGGTGCTCGAAGACGTGCGGCAGCATGGCGGCGCGGAGATCAGGCGGGGCGTTCGGAAAGGACCTTGTCGATGATGCCGTATTCCATGGCTTCGTCGGCGCTCATGAAGAAGTCCCGGTCCATGTCCTTCATGACCTTCTTGAGGTTCTGGCCGGTGTGCTTGGCCAGGGCCGCGGCCAGGCTCTCCTTCAGGCGCTGGATCTCCTTGTAGGAGATCTCGATGTCCGAGGCCTGGCCCTGGGCGCCGCCGGAGGGCTGGTGGATCATGATCCGGGCGCTGGGCAGGGCGAAGCGCTTGCCCTTGGTGCCGGCCGCCAGGAGATGGGCGCCCATGCTGGCGGCCTGGCCGATGCAGTAGGTGACGATGTCGTTCTTGACGAACTGCATGGTGTCGTAGATGGCCAGGCCCGCGGTGACGCTGCCGCCGGGGCTGTTGATGTAGATCTGGATGTCCTTGTCCGGGTCTTCGCTTTCCAGGAAGAGCATCTGGGCGACCACCGCGTTCGCCACGGAATCATCGATGGCCGTGCCCATGAAAATGATGTTGTCCTTCAACAGGCGCGAGTAGATGTCGTAGCTTCGCTCACCGCGCGGGGTTTCCTCAATGACGATCGGCGGATAGTAGGCGTGTACCATGGGGTCTCCTGACTGGTTTCAGGATAGCGGAGAAATTTGAGACCCGCCTAGGGATTAGCCGCCGGATTTACCCAATGGGGTGTGTTCAGCGGCCCGGCGGATCGGGGAATTCCCCTGTTGCCGGGCAGGGGCTGAGCATGGGCAGGGCGGTGGGCGTGCCGGCCTCCCCGGTGAAGAAGATCAGCGCCTTCACCGGGCCCGGGCCGATGTTGCTGCCCTGGTGCCAGGCGTCCACCACCTGGGCATAGGCGTCCCCCTGGTGGAAATCGCGGCTGGTGTGGTTCTCCAGCTCGACCCGGAAGTCGCCCTCCAGGATGTAGACGTAGGCGTTGACCGGGTGGGCATGCCAGGGGTTGGTCCCTCCCGGGGCGAGCTCCATCAGGACGGCCTGCACTTCCGGGCGGGCCGAGGGTTCGTAGCGGATCGGTGTGCCGTCCCAGGTGGTGCCGGTCCGGAGCAACCGGGTGAAGGTGACGGGCGGTTCCGCCGGCAGCAACAGGGGAACCAGGCAGAGGATCGGGACAAGGGTGCGCATGGGGCGACCTCCAGGCCCATGGGGTGCCGGCTGGAGACGATTGGTTTCCCGCTTTTCGAACTACCCTGCCAATGGCTCCCGCACCTCGCGCACCCAGGCGTCCCAGGCGCCCTGGTCGAACCTGGCGGGGCCGGCGGGCAGGGCCCGGCGCAGGGCCAGGAACCGCTCCAGGGCCGGCCGCCACAGGGCTTCCGGCAGGTGGTCGGCGGCCTCGGCGCAGGCCGCGACACCGGCCGGGGTCTGGCAGACCAGCAGGGCCAGGTGCCCGGCCTCCAGGCAGAGCCGCACCCGGTCCGGCCAGTCCCAGTCCTGGCAGCCGCCCATCTCCAGGTCGTCGGGCAGCCAGCGGGCGCGGATGCCCCAGGGGTTGTCCGCGACCATGGCGCGGCTCAGGCTGGCCGGGAGTCCGCCGCTGCCCGGCAGCAGCAGGTGCGCCACCATCACCAGGCGGTCGGCCTGGGCCAGCAGGCGGAACGGCAAGGCCGCCTCCGGGTCCGCCGCAACCCGTTCCGGCAGCCCGAGGTGGCTGTCCAGGGCGAGGCCGCCCAGGCCGGGAAAGTGCTTGAGGCAGCCGCGCACCCCGGCGCCCTCCAGCCCGGCCAGGAACGCCCCGGCGGCCCGCGCCGCCTCCAGGGGCTCGGCGCTGGCGCAGCGGTCGCCCATGGCGGCTCCGGGCGCCCAGAGGTCGGCCACGGGCGCGAAATCCACGTTGCAGCCGAGCAGGGCCAGGCCCCGGCCCCACAGGGCGCCCCAGCGCCGGCAGGCGCCGGGGCCGCCGCGGCGCCACAGGTCGCGCAGGGTCGGGGTGGGGCCCACCCACTGGCGCAGGCGGGACACGGCGCCCCCCTCCTGGTCCAGTGCCACCGCCAGCGGCAACCCGGCGCCCCAGCGCGCCTGGAGGGCCTGGACCAGCGCGTGGCACCGGGCCGGGCCGGCGGCGGGGTCCGGGTCGAGGTTGCGGCCGAACAGCACCACGCCGCCCGTGGCCGCGGGCTGGAGGGCAGCGCCGTCCAGGCCGAAGATCCCGTTCCAGAGCAGCAGGCGCGGGGTTTCCAGCATCAGGGCATGAGCGTCAGGCTGGCCCTGGAGCGCTCGAGGCCCACCTGGTCCCGGGTGCGGTGCAACCCGTGCAGAGCCGCCTCCAGCTGCCGGCGCCACAGGACGAAGCCCGGGTCGTCCGGGTGGAAGGCGTTGCGCTCCTGGAAGCCCAGGCAGACCGCCCCCAGCGGGAGCTCGCCGCTGCGCAACGGGATCAGGTGCCCTTCGGGGCGTTCCCACTCCACGGGCGCGCGCAGCGCGGAGGGCGGCGGGGTGCCCGCGGCGGCCCAGGGCCGGCCGTCCGGGGCCTGCACCCAGCAGTCGGCGGGGGTGGGCAGCAGGGCCAGGCATTCGCTGGGATTGAACCGGGTGCGCAGGTGGGCCAGGAAGGGTTCGAGGATCGGCCATTCGCTCAGCTCGCGCTGGGATGCCACCAGGAGGTCATTCAATATCAATACTTCCTCGTGGAACTGGTTGAGCTCGCGGACCCTGGCCATGACCCGGTGCTCCAGGTCATCCTGGTAGTTGGTGAGCTGGTGCAGCACGGTGGCATGATCCAGGGCCCGGTCCAGCACCGCCTCGATTTCGGCCAGCTTGAACGGCTTCTGGACGAAATCGTAGGCCCCGAACTTCACCGCCTGGATCGCCGTCTCCATGGAGGCGAAGCCGGTGATCACCACGCAGAGGGTGAGCGGGTCGCTGGCCTTCAAGGCCTCGATCAGCTGGAAGCCGTTGGGCCCCCCGGGCATGTTCAGGTCGGTGAGCACCACCGGGAAGTGCCGCTCGGCCATGAGCGCCAGGGCGCCATGGGCGTCGGCGGCCTCCTCCACCTGGTAGCCGTCCAGGGTGAGCGCCTCCTTGAGGTTGGCCCGGAGATCGGCCTCGTCGTCGACCAGGAGGATCGGATCCGGCATCATGGGCTTACCGTCTCGACGTTGAGCATCCCCTTGGTCAGCTCATAGATCCTGGATTCCAGGAAGATGTCCAGCACACCCCGGTCCAGGAGTCCGGCCCGGGTCTCGTCCTCGAGGATCTCCAGGCTGCGGGGGATGCTCACGGCGGCCTTGTAGGGGCGGTCGGCGGCCACCAGCGCGTCGTGCACGTCGCAGATGGCCATGAGCTTGCTTTGGGCCGGGATCTCGTCCGCCTTCAGGTGCCGGGGATAGCCCATGCCGTTCAGCCGCTCGTGATGGGCGTAGGCGATGTCGGCCACGCCGGCCAGGGCCCCGGTCCAGGGGATCTTGCTGAGGAAGTTGAAGGTCTTCTGGACGTGGCTGTTGATCTCGTTGCGTTCCTGCTCGGAGAGGCTGCCCTTGGGAATGCGCAGGGCGGAGATGTCGGCGCTTTCCAGGATCCTGGATTCGCCGTCATGCCAGTGCTGGAAGCCCAGCTCCTCCAGTTCGTCCATGGCCTCCACCACCTCCTGGGTGAGCACCTTGGGTTCGTTGCAGCGGGTGACCAGGTCGGAGATCCGCTCGCGCTCCGCCCGGTGGGCGGCCATCAGCACGTTGGAAAAGCCCGGGTCGTAGGGCTCGCCGTTGCTCCAGGCCTCCAGGATCCGCGCGTTGACCGCTTCCAGGTCGCGCTGGTAGAGCCGCTGGAGGATGCGCTCGAGCCGGTCCGGCTCCAGCTTGCGGGCCTTGACCAGCACCTGCTCGCGCACGCCGACCTTGCCGAAGTCGTGCAGCAGGCTGGCGTAGCGGATCTCGCGCAGCTGGGGTTCGCTGAAGCTGAGCCCGCCATAGGGGCCGTTGGGCGTGCGGTTGACCGCCTCGGCCAGGCCCACCGTCAGCACCGCCACCCGGCCGGAATGGCCCGAGGTGGAGGGGTCCCGGGCTTCAATGGCGTTCACGGCGGCGTTGACGAAGCCTTCGAACAGTTTCTCGATGTCCTCCTTGAGCTTCAGGATCTCCTGGGTGCGCTCCTGGACCATCTCCTCCAGCCGGTTCTGATAGGCCTCGTTCTCGCGCAGCGACTTGTAGTGGTTCAGCGCCCGCACCAGGCTGGCATCCAGCTCGGCCAGCTTGAACGGCTTCTGGATGAAATCGTAGGCCCCTCGCTTGAGCGCCTGGATGGCGGATTCGGTGGTGGCGTAGCCGGTCATGAGAATGCAGAAGGTCCTGGGGTCGATCTCCTGGACGGTGTTGATCAGGTCCAGGCCGGACAGGCCGCCCGGCATGTTGAGATCGGTGAAGATGATGGCGTAGTGCCTTTCCTTGGCCATCTGGATGGCGGCTTCCGCCGTTTCCGCCCCCTCCGGCGAGTAGCCCATGCTGCCCAGGGCCTCCACCAGAAGGGTCCGGAAATCAGGTTCATCATCCACGATCAGAATTCGGTTGGTGTCCATGATTGCCCCAGGATAGCAATCCTATCGGCTCCATCATGCGAAAATCAAAAAGATCCCGTCATCGGGGGGGTGGCGGAAACTTCTCCAGCAGCTTTTTCACCGCCAGGCTGACCTGTTCTTCGGCGTCCTGGGGATCCTGCAGGCCGGTGAGGGCCCCCTCCGCCACGGCCTGCCAGACCAGCTGGTTGGTCTTGTTGTCCACCACCTCCAGGAGGATGCTGCCCTCCCGGTAGGCCTGGACCTCGGTGAAGCCGACGCCGGGGCCGTAGCCCCAGGGACGGCCCCAGCCGTAGCCCCAGGCCGGGCCCATGCTGGTGTAGGTCTGCACGTACCGGTTACGGTACACCGGGTAGTAGGTCAGCAGGAAATCCGGCTCGGCATCCTGGCGCTGGAAGCCCTTGGCGGCCAGGTCCCGCTCCAGGATCCGGCGCACCCGGCTGTCCATGATCGGGTTCGCCAAGCCGTCGGCCTTGCCCTTGGCCTTGGCGTCGGCCATGTACCAGCCGTAGGTCTTGAAAGTGGTAAAGTTGGCGTGCGGGTCGAAATCGTACCTGACGGAAATGGTGCTGCACCCTGCCAGGAGGGCCAGGGCCGGCACCAGGACGAATTTGAAGAATTTCATGAAGGCCTCCCGCCGGGTTCCGCGCCTCCCTTTGGATGCGCCGGACCGGTCCCTGGTTTAACCATACCGCCGGGGTGCCTGAGCTGGTCTTAAACTGGAAGGCAATGAGGTGACCCATGTGGAAGACCAGCGTCGTTACCGCTCCGGAAACGGCCATCAATGCTCCTGCCCCTTTGAAGGGCAGCCTCGAGGACACGATCGGCCGCGCCGCCGCGATCGGATTCGACGCCGTCCAGCTCACTGTCCACCGGCCGGCCGAATTCAGGGTGAAAGCCGCCCTGGAGGCTTTAAGGTCCTTTCGAATGAAGGTATCGGGGATCGCCACAGGCGGGGCCTACGCCATCGACCACATCAGCCTCGGCCACCAGGACGAAGCCAGGCGCCGCGCCGCGGTCACGCGCATGAAGGAGCATATCGATCTGGCGCAGGCACTGGGCGGCGCTGACGTGGTCATCGGACTGATCCGGGGCACCTATGCCGACTGCGACAGCAGGGACGAATACATGGCGCAATACCGGAAAAGCCTGCACGAATGCATCGAATATGCGGAGCTTCATCAGATCCGCATCGTCCACGAAGCGATCGGACGCACCGACAGTGACGTTTTGCGGACCATACGCGAGAACATCGTGTTCATAAATGAGTTTTCATCGCCGCATTTCCGCCTGCAAATCGACACGCACCACATGGGTTTGGAAGAAACCAATTTTTATGAGGCTGTCCTGGAAGCGAAGGGACTCGTGGCCCAGGTCGACATTTCCGATGTCAAAAGGACGGTTCCGGACGGGAAGCATTTCGATTTCCCGAAATTGCTTGACGCCCTGAAAAGGCTGGATTACCAGGACCACCTGGTATTTGAATTCAATTCAATCGGCGACGGGATTGCCGAGGCGACCGCCGGCTTGCGCTATATCCGATCCCTTTATTGATCCCAGGTCGGCGAGCGGCTTGACCGCGCCCTGGTGCCAGACCATGAAATTGCCTTCATGGGCCCAGGGCAGGGCAATGCCGTTGCCCTCGACCTCGTGGCTATGGAAATGCCCGGTGATGAAGGTCTCGCCCGGGTAGCGCGCGGCCGCGGCGCGGAACGCCGCCCGGGGGAAGGCCAGCTTGTAGGCGCGGTTGCTGGTGTGCAGGGCCCGCTGGAGGCGGCCGGCCAGGTTGCGGGCGGTGGTTCTGGGCAGGCCCCTGGCGATCAGCCACACCACCCCGCTGCGGGACACCAGGTTCCAGAGCCGGTAGCGCCAGTCGGCGACATTCACCAGATCGCCGTGCTCCCAGACCAGCGCTTCGCCGTCCAGCCGGCCGTGCGTGCCTTCGCCCATCAGGTCGAACCGGTCGGCCAGCGGGTCCAGGAAGTATTCCCGGTTGCCCAGCCACAGCCCCACCCAGCGGCGCTCCCGCCGGACGCTGTCCACCCAGGCCAGGAACTCCGTGACCGGCGGGCTCTCCATGCCGGGGACGCCCACCCACACGTCGAACACGTCGCCCAGGAACAGCCAATCTGCCTCGGGATGGGCGGCCCGGGCCTCGCGCAGGCCGGTGAGTTGATGACCCCAGTGCGGGTCGGCCACCAGGATCAGCGGCGCCCCGGGGTCGTTCCGGCGCGCCAGGCCGCGCTGCCAGCCCATGCCCTGCATTTCCCGGGTGAGCACCACGGGCAGGCTGCAGATGGCCAGGCCCAGCACCGCGCCCAGCAGATCGGCCAGCCAACCGACCAGACCCGTCCCGCGCAGGCCAGCCACGCCGCCGAGCAGGGCCATGAGCCCGAAAATCATCAGGTGGCGCCGGTAGACCGGCGTCCGCACCCCGTTGCCGCGCCAGGCCAGCTCCAGGGCGAGCGCCAGGGCGGTGAAGCCGGCCGCATGGGCCAGGACGCGGGGATGGCCGCCCAGACCCGCGAGCGCTCCCGCGATCACGATGGGGGCGCTCCACAACCAGGGTCGACGCATCCTGCCTCCAGCTCCAACCATGACGCCTGGCG
>Ga0316231_1001027_pt1 | contig 33891 bp, 16 predicted proteins | sample TBH18027metaG_FD_206002 | JGI IMG/M metagenome (GOLD analysis project Ga0316231, IMG submission 206002) | Freshwater microbial communities from Trout Bog Lake, Wisconsin, USA - TBH18027 | ecosystem: Environmental > Aquatic > Freshwater > Lake > Hypolimnion/Profundal zone | place: USA: Wisconsin... | reverse complement strand
GTTCCATAGGTTTAGAGTAGTGCACCCACCTTAAGATGGGGTTAAAGGGGCCGGTTCAGAGTATCGAGACATAAACCGCCAAGGTGGCTGCCTATTTGTGCTGCGTAAACAGCCAGTCCCTTACGCCGTCTATGTAGTAGGCCACCACCCAGGTTTGCATGTGCTCCATGCCGCCAGCCACGCCCTCGGGGAACACCGTCCCCTTCTCGAATACCACGAACTTGATGTTGTTGCCCTCGTCGATCATCTGCTTGACGTTGGCTGCCATTTCGGCTCCGCCTGCGCGCGCGCTCCACCTGGCGCGGCTCACCTTCCCGCCAGCCTGTTCCATGGCAGCGGTTGAGGCGGTCATGCCGGGGAATGCTTTGAAATCACCTTCACCGACCAGGATCCACATGTTCTTGTGCGCGATGGCCTTCATCTTTTCCGGGTCCCACTGGCCGGCGACGAGTATCGAGGCCGCGAATAGGTCCGGATGCTGGATTTGCATGGCGATCGACATCATGCAACCCATCGACTGGCCCGTCGTGTAAATACGATTCTTGTCGATGCTGTAACGATTAGCAACGTCCTTGACCAGTCTCACCGTGACATCCAGGTCCTCCGAGTATTCAGAGTTATCGTTCACCACGGGTCCGCGCGAATACTGCGGGGCGAGTACAAAGGCTTCGTGCCTGGCCTGGTCGGACGGTGTGGCCCAGATCACGGCGCCCACTCCCTGTGTCAGCGTGGTGGTCATTTGATCGCTTGTCGCGCTAGCGTCGGGAATAAAGAGCACCATCGGGTAGGGCCTGTTTTTGTCGTAGTTCTTTGGAAGGTAAAGGTTGTACATCAATTCCAGGCCCGTCTCAGGATCTTTGAACGTGAAGTGCTGGAAATCATCCACGACCAGGTTGATGGTCCTGGCGGTTTCCATGGTGGTGGTTATAGCCGGGTAACTTTGCCCGCCAGAAACGCTGACTTCGCCCACCTGGGTGACGGAGGCCTTGAGAACTCCCCGTTTTGCGCTTCCACCCGCACCGAAGCCGCCAGGACCGGGACCACCGGGGCCACCCGGCCTGCCAAAGCGGCCTCGCGGGCCAACCGAGGAGCTCTGCGGCTGCCTGGCAAGCTCAATAATCACGTAGCGGCCATCTGTGCCGTCAGTGGCTTTTGCCGCGGTCGAGTTGGCGTAGACTTTGGCAACCGTCCGGCCCTGCACCGCGAACGTCGATGGATTCAACTTCGCATTGACCACGTCCTGGTCGTATTCGACCACCACCGCGCTTACCTTTTGCCCGTCTCCAAAAACCTCGGTGATCGCCGCAACGTCTTTTACATGCTCGTGAGTTGCAGCCTCTGACCCGCCGAGCAAGCCATGCGTCGCCACCAGGAGCGTGCAGAAAATTGCCAAGCTGCGTGCTGCGGGTTGCATCACTGTGTTGCCTCTATTTCCAGAACGGCGGCTTAGCAGCGGCGAGGTTCTATCACTGTAGGTCGCGGCCCGCTCGGGTTTTTTCATACCGTAATAGAATCACCAAAGCGGCCTGAAAGGTCTTGTTAAGAAGTGTTAAGATTGCGCCCGAGGTTCCGCGCCGCCCAACTTAATCCAACTCCAGCGGAACAAAACGAGATCACTTCTCGAACCGGTACCCCGCACCCCACACCGTCAGGAGGTGCTTGGGCGATTGCGGTTCGGTTTCGAGCTTCTGGCGTAGCGAGGCCACGTGCACATCCACCGTTCGAGCAGTCGTAAATGGCTGCTCCTTCCAGACCCGTTGGATAATCTGCTCCCGCGTCATTACTTCGCCGCGATGATCGACCAGACAGCGGAGCAGTTGCAGTTCTTTGGCGGTGAAATTGACGGTCTTGTCCGCCTTGGACACGATTCCCCGCACAAAATCCACCACCACATCACCGAACTGAAACCGCTCGACGGGCGTGAGAGTCGCTTTGTGGACCCGCCTCAGCAAGGCGTTGACGCGGGCCAACAGTTCTTCCGGGTCGAAAGGTTTGACGAGATAGTCGTCGGCCCCGATTCGCAAGCCGGCCACTCGGTCCGGAATCAGCGTTCTGGCGGTCAGCATGAGGATGCCCCCGTCGAACCCATGTTGTCGGGCCGCCCGGCAAATCTCGAATCCATCAACACCGGGCAGCATGACATCGAGAATTAGAGCATCGAACCGGCCTTGCAAGGCCATTTCACGGCCCTGATTGCCATCCAGGGCCGTTTCGACCTCGTGTCCTTCCGCACGAAGAAGGTCGGACAGGGCCATGACCAGTCCGGGCTCATCTTCGACCAATAGAATTCGCGACTTCATGACGCGGAATCGGGCGAAGCCGCCGGCAATCGCACGCAGAACTCAGTTCCATATTTCTCCTCGCTCCGCACGGAGACGCTTCCACCGTGCGCCTCTACGATTTCACGGACCAAACTCAGCCCCAAGCCTGAACCGTGTATCTGGTGCTTTCGTGCCCGCTCGCCTCGAAAGAACGGCTCGAAGATTCTGCCCTGCTCGCCCGGAGGAATGCCTGGACCCTTATCGGCAATGCGGGTCTCTATGACAGCCGCTCCGGCGACCTCTATCTTCCGGGCGGAGATCCCTATCCAGCCTCCGGAGGCGCCATGCTTGGCGGCATTGCCCACCAGGTTTTGGAAAACCCGTTCCAGGCTTCCGGCATCGCCATTGACGGGCGGCAGGTCATCGGGGATCTCGACCTCGACTCGGCAGCCGCTTGCCTTCATCTCCGCCGCCAGGGCATCACCACAGCGATTCAGTATGGTTTTCAGAGAGTGCCTTGCAAGGGGGCCCGGGATGGCCGACCCACTGGCCCGGCGCAGACTGGCGAAGACCAGCACCTGCTCGATCATGCGCGATAGTTGTTCCGCCTGGTTCGCGATGAGTTGGACGTACTCCGCCTTTCGGGCCGGGTCCTGAACCACCCCTTTGAGCAGGTTGTGGGCGGCACTGCGGATGACAGCCAAGGGCGTGCGCAATTCGTGGGAGACCCCGGCCACGAAGTTCATTTGGGAATCGGCCACGCGGCGGGATTGGCGGGTTTGCCTGACCAGCAGCACTCCGGCCGCCAGGATAAGCGCATTCACCAGTCCGGCCACTCCCAGGTTGCGCCACCGCGCCCGGGCGACCACCGTTTCCAGTTGGCCACCGCGGCAACGGCCCATCAGCAGCCAGCGACCAGCCTCGGGCGAATCCCGGCCCATCTCACCATGGCCACGCCGGTGGAGCAACTCCACCGCAAAACAGCAGGACGTCGCGTCGGGTCGCCATTCGCCGCTTCCGATGCTCGGGTGTGAGGCATAAATGACAGTGTTGGTTGCGACCGCCTGTCGCACTTCGAGATCAAACAAGGGTTCAGGGCCGGGGTTGAGTTGGGCGCGCACCAGTTCGGGCATCCAGACATTTTGCACGTAGTCCATATCCAACTCGAGGAGCAGCCACTCCCGTTCGCGCCCTCGCCGGCCTCCGGGCGCCGAACCGCTGAACACAGGAAACTCAAGCACCGCGGATGTGGGGTCCGCTACTGGCGCCGTTGGCGGACCGCCAAGCCGCACGGATTCGAAGCGTTCCTTGAGTCGTTCCCAACCGGCTGGCCAAGAATTGGCGCTAAGCCGCCCGGAAGCGAGGTCCATCGTCAGGAGGTTCACGCCACCACTCTCCGGCACAGCCACTCCCATCCTGGCAAAACAAGGACGATGCTGAGCCGCCTTCCACGCCTCAAGCCGGCTCGCATGCGCTGCTTCCCGCCCCTTGCCGTCGATGTCATCAGCAGCGGGCAGGAGCTCCATGCAGCTCTCTCGAAGCTCGGTGTCGAATGCCCGACCCAAGGCCTGAAGCCCCTCACTCAGACTGGCTCGTAAGCGCACGCCCTCGGCACGGCTCAGTTCGCCAGTCCAGCGATACTGAATCACCAACAACACCAGGCACAGCAGCGCCAGCAAACCCAGGAACACGCCCTCGCGGATCCTGTCCCAGAATCGCTCTGTTGTCTCGTTCACTGCATTGAGGACTCTATCACGACGGCGATGCCGTGGTCGATCATGGAGCAAAGGCGGTTTTCCAGAAAGCCAGCGCATCAAAGGGGAGGGACTCAAAGATCTGCCGCTCGGCGTGATTGGCTCCAGGCGCGACGGCGAATTGATGTTCGATGCTCAGCGACGTCAGCAAGGCATCGAACCTGCGAACGTCCGGCAGTAGCTTGTCCTGATCCCCGACCAGCAGGCGAATCCTTATGTGGCCACGAATGGCGTCGGCGTGTTCTTTCACATTATTCCACGGGCCGACCTTGTCATAGAACTCCTGGTCGTTGCCGAAAGGCTCCGTAACCATCGGAGGTTCTTCCTTCATTTCGGTGATACTGGGCGCCAGCGCCGAAACGACGCCGAACAGGTCGGGGTGCGCGAAGCCCAGATGCAAGGCGCCATACCCGCCCATCGAGAAACCCTCAACCGCCCGGCCCTCCCGCGAGGCGATAGTCCGGTATGTGGCATCGACGTGCGGTATCAGGTCCTTGATGATGACATCCTCAACTGGCCGGGTGCCGTCCTTGGAATTGATGTAGCGCACGTCCCTCAATCCCTGGACCAGGACCACGATGAACGGTGGCAGCGCTCCTTTGCGGATCTGGCGATCGATCTGCTGCACCATCCAGCCTCCCGACCGCTGGTTGCCACCGCCGCCATGCAACCAATAAACAACTGGATACCGTTGGGCACCTGTGCCCTCATACTCCGGTGGCAGATAAACGAGGTAGCTGGCCTGCGTATTGGCGCCACGAGAGAGTGTGGCGAAGAGCCGATAGCGGGTTCCCGCTGGTTCCGATTTGTCCGGCTCAACCCAATTATTCACGCCCTGACCAAGAGAGCCGCCACCTCTCTGAGGGCCCCCGAAGTCCATCGGCTGCGCGGCGACGCGCAGCGCGCCGGACCACAAAAGCGCCCACACGGCGATTGTTTTCCAAACGCCAAGCTTCGACTTGGCCCCGCTTGAATGTCGAGATTCGTTCCTGAGCTTCATGCGAAGTATTGAACCACGTAATTGCCTCAGCCTCATGTTAAGAAGTGTTAAGAAATCGTTGGACCGCTTGACGGCTATTGCAGACCCGACTACCGGTTGTTCGTGAACAGAACATTTCTCTCGGTTACGCTTCATGTTCTTTGGCTGTTCAGAACGTGTTCAGAACGCCTTAATAGTGGGTTAAGTTGCGGTGCACAGTATCCTGGCAACCGACGGCTTGAGCTGGGCTAACTTCGACTAAAGATCTTCGGATCCTGGAATTTGTGAAACGGCCAATTCTATTTTAGCAAATGACATGAAGATTAACTCTGATTGCTCGCGGCGCGACTTTCTAACCGCTGTTGGCACCATGGGCGTGGGAATGACATCCATCCCTTTACCTGCTTGGGCTGCCGATGAAATCGATCCGAAAGTGGCGTCGATGGTGTACAGCACGATCGGCATTGACACACACAATCACATCGATGTCCCACTCACCGCGGCCGACGTGCCGGGTCCCGACCTGGATCTGGTCGGTGAAATGAAGAAGTCCGGTCTGTCGGCCATCTGCGCAACCTTCGCTGTCGACTACCAGAAGCTCGGCGAGCCGGGCGTGGCTTACGACCGGTTCCTGAACGGCCTAAAGTCGATGGACGCGCAGTTGGCAAGAAATCATATACAGCGCGCGCTGAGTTTGAAAGACCTCCAAGCCGCTCACCAGCAGGGCCAGCCGATTGTCATCCAAACCGTCGAAGGTGGGCACTTTCTCGAAGGCCACTTGGAGCGGCTGGAAGAGGCATACAAACGCGGTCTTCGCGTCCTGGGTTTGCTCCACGACTCCGACGCTTCGGTGCCGCTCGGAGACATCTACACCAATCCCCCGCGTTGGGGAGGGCTGACCGAATTCGGAACCAAGGTTATCAAAGAATGCAACCGCCTGGGAATCCTCATCGATCTCACCCACGCCAACGCCGAAACCGTGGCGGCCGCACTCAAAGTATCCACCCAGCCGATGGTGTTCACGCACACCGGATTGGATGCCCGCTTGGGCAACAACCCGTCCATGGGGCAAATGATGCGGCCGCGGCTGCTTAGCGAGCAACACGCCAAGGTGATTGCTGATGCAGGAGGCCTCGTCGGAGTATGGACCCATTTGGTTGATTCGCCAGCCGAGTATGTCCAGGCCGTACGAGCCATGGCCGACGCTGTGGGAATTGACCACGTCTGTATCGGCACCGACACGAAACTCACACCGCCCGCTCGTTTCGGTGGTCCCGGCGGCAGACCCGGTGGGCCAGGCGGATCTGGCGGCGGGACCAATGCCCGCCCGGCTGGGTTCGGAAGACCCGGCGGCGGGACCAACGGGCTTGGGGGAACGAATGGATTTGGCGGACCCGACAGTGGCCGGCGTGGTCCTGGTTCCGGCGGTGGCCCCGGCGGCGGACGAGGGCGGGGTGGCGAGCGGACGAACGAAGCCTGGGCGGACCAGAAGGTCGGATTCTACTACGCAGTCGTGGAACAGATGGTAAAGCAGGGGTTCACGCCGGAGGAGATTGGCAAGGTCGGCGGCGGTAACTTCTGCCGCATATTTGCCGCGGCCTCGGCCGGCCATCCTTGAAATCGCCTTCCGGTTCCGGGGCAGCCCCCGACGAGCTTCAGGCCCGGCGAGGCGCCCGTAATATCCAAACGCTCATGTCCAGTTCGACTGCAGAGCAAGGGTTGGAGCGGCGGGTTCCCTCAGGTGCGATGGGCTGAGTTGTGGGGCAAAACCCAGTTCGTTGCTACTCGTGCTGTCGCTGCGAGAGAGCCCGGCGCGAAGGCTAGGCGGTGTTCGTCGCGCAATGCCTGAGTGTCTCTTCCGACGCTGAAATAAGCGCTCTAATTTACTACACTTTTACTGCACCGCTTCGTAAGTCCTTGATAATCAATGGAGCGGGTGAAGGGAATCGAACCCTCATGACGGTGCAGTTGAGGGGTTCGGACACAATCCATTGGCGATCAATCTGTTGCGCGGCAAATGCTCGGCGGACACGGATCTCACTTGATCGGCCTCGCGCATCCGCTCGCGCTAAGCTTGGGACAGGGGAGAGCGTCGAGTGAGTGCCCCCGCTCGCCAACTCGATGAGAAGGATGCAAACGCGTTCAACTCGTTGCCGCAAGAGGATTTTTTCACTCGGCGGGTTACCAACTCCCGACGAGGCGGAAAAATTGCTGAGGCCCAACGATGGCGTTGGTACTGGGACTGGTCGCACCGTGGATGTTGGTGTAGGTGCCGGTCACCGACGCGGCCGCTTGGAGGTCGTAAGCGGGGTTGCTCCAACTGAGAATCATGGTGTTGCCGAGCGATTGCGCGTTCAAAGAACACGGGGTGGACAAGTCGATTTTGAACACGGTCCCAAGACCCAGATGGCCGCCCTCGCTCGTTGTTCCGAACAGCGTGCTGCCGGACAACGTCAGGCGGCCGAGGGGATACGCTCCGTCGCTGCCTGCAAATCGCTTGAGGACGGCGAAGCCGGTGCCGTTGGTGTTGACCTTGAACAACGTTCCATTTTCCGAACTGCCCCCACGCGCCGTTGTCCCGTAGAGAACTTTACCCGACAGCGTAAGACTCCCTCCGGGGTACGTTGCGTCGCCGCCACTAAAGTCCTTGAGCACGGTGTAATCTGTGCCGTCCGTGTTGAGCCTGAAGATGGTACCATAATTCGAACTGCCGCCGTTCCCCGTTGTTCCATAGAGGACACCGTCCGATAACGTTAGTCTCGAGTGCGGGTTCGCCCCGTCACTGCCGGTGAAGAACTTGAGCACGGCGTAACCCGTGCCATTGGTGTTGAGTTTGAAAACGGTCCCTAAATTGGAGCTGCCGCCCCAGGATGTCGTCCCATAGAGCGCGTTGCCCGACAACGTCAGGCCTGCAGCTGGACCCCACCCGTCGCTGCCAATGAAGTGCTTGAGCACGGTGTAGCCCGCACCATTGGTGCTCAGCTTGAAGACGGTCCCCAAATTGGAACTGCCGCCACTCCAGCTCGTGCCGTAGAACACGTCACCCGACAACGTCAAGGTCAAGTGGCCCACGCTATCGCCGAAGTCCTTGAGCACCGTGTAATCCGTGCCGTCCGTGTTCATCTTGAATGCCGTGCTTGAGCCCGGACTGCCAACAGACCCGGTTGTCCCGTACAGCACGCTACCCGACAATGTCAGGCTGTCCTGACCCGCACCGCCCCTGTCAGTTAGGCTCTTGAGCATCGCGTAATCCGTGCCGTCGGCGTTTATTCTGAACACCGTGCCTGCGCCAGAACTGCCGCCCTCAGAAGTCGTCCCGTAGAGTACGTTGCCCGACAACGTCAGGTCCACAGGATAATACCCGTCGCCGCTCGACCCGGTGAATTGCGCGATGTCAGTATAACCGGAGCCGTCTATGTTCACCCGGAATATAGAACCCTCACGGGCATTACCGCCAAAAGACGTGGTGCCATAAAGGACGCTGCCCGACAATAGCAGGCCTGCGTAGGATCCCTGCACGTCTCTAAGCACGGTAAAGCCTGTGCCATCGGTGTTCACTTTGAACACCATCCACAACTTATAAAAAGAACCCGCCGTGCACCCATAGAGCGTGCTGCCCGACAGCGTCAGACCCGCCCGAGGACCATAGCCATCGCAGGGACCAGGGCCATCGCAGCCAGCGAAGTGCCTGAGAATTGTGTAGCCTGTCCCATCCGTGTTCAGCTTGAACACCGTGCCATCATTCCAACTGCCGCCAGAAACCGTGGTTCCGTAAAGCACACCGTCCGACAAAACCAGGCCACTACCAGGCTCCGCACCGTCGCTACCGGTGAAGTTCTGGAGCACGGCGTAATCCGTGCCGTTGGCGTTTATTCTGAACACTGTGCCCAAGTTGGAACTGCCTCCAGATCCAGTCGTCCCGTAAAGTGTGCTACCCGACATGGTCAGACCCGCGGGGTTTATCCCATCGCTCCCATTCAGAAGGCAGTGCTTGAGAATGGTGTACCCCGTGCCGTCGGTATTCATTTTGAACACCGTCCCGCCATCGTCACTGCCTCCATGAGATGTCGTCCCGTAGAGCGTGCTGCCCGACAAGGTCAGATCCGCCTGCGGATTCGCGCCGTCGGCGCCGCTGAAGTGCTTGAGAACGGCGTAATCTGTGCCGTCCGTGCTGAGCTTGAACACCGTCCCCCGATCGACACTGCCGCCAGCGTACGTCGTCCCATAGAGCACGCTGTCCGACAACGTCAAGCCCGCATATGGCCATTTACCTTCCAGGGAGTTGGTGAACCACTTCAGGACAGCGAAGCCGGTGCCGTCCGGCTGGACTTTGAACACAGTCCCTGCGACGGTGCCATCCCCGCTGGACGTCGTACCGTATAACGTGCCGTCTGGCCCTTGCGCCAGCCGAGAATATGAATCGACGCCGGTGATATTGGTCAAATTCCCGAAGCTCTTGAGGATGGTGAACGTCTGGGAAGTGGCGGTGGGACTGGCACAAACGAGCGCGCAGGCCACGGCGCAGAGCCAGCCGGACTTGGTGGAAAGTTGTTTCGCCGTTTTCATAGTTGGATTCATTTCGGTCTGGAATTCACTCATTGTCGGAGCGCTTCAAACCACGTCAGGACCCCGTTCAGACTCGGAGCGTAACAATCGTCATGGTTCAACTGTTCCGGGGCGCCAGGATCCACGACGCTCACGCAGCAGGCGCCGCGATTCGTGAAGCTCTGGTAGGCCACTTCCGCGTTGGCAAAGACGACATCGCGATCTCCCTGGCAATGGAACATTTTCACCGGTGCGTTGGGCGTCCAGGAATACGTGTTGTTATCGCGTAATGCCTGGCGGAAGGGGTTGCTGACATTCGTCCGGAAGTCCGCCTGGAAGTCGGGCCGCAAGATGGCGATGGGGTCGGCTGGCATGGCCGCCTCGATCAGCGGCCAATCATGGGCCCCATCCAGCAACGGCGGCAGCGTACTCCGATACGGTGGAGCGAGGAGTTCCTCCAGCGTGTCCCCGAGTTGGTAGATCGGCAGATAGGCGGCCAGAAGGAGGGAGAAATAAGACGGGTGCGGATAGGCGGGATCGGTCAGCAGCGATTCGATCGTGACGCCGCCGAGGTCATAGGGGCCGGCGCAGGGCGCACAGGCGGTAACGGTGAACTCGTTGGTGTGGAAGGTCTCGAGTTCGCGGTGCGCGGCCATGGTAACATGTCCGCCCTGGGAATAGCCGGTCAGAAAGAGCTGTCCATTCAGGGTCACGTTATTGCTGGCGCAAAGAGATCTTCCCGCTCGCAAAGCGTCCACGACGCACGTGGCCTCGCTCCGGGCGTGGGTATAGGCTTGGTAGCCGGGCGAGCTTCCGAGGCCCAGATAGTCCGCTGCCACCACTGCATAACCGTATGATGCGAACACGGACGCCCAAATGTCTCCGCTTCCCGGTTGCGATGGCGCGTCGGTTTTCAGCACCATCGTCCCGTGCTGCACGCTGACCAGCGGCAGTGGCCCGTTCGTGCCCACGGGCAGCTTCAGAAGCGCGGAGTTGGTGATGGGCAGACCATACGGATCAATCGTTACATAAGTGAACGGGCGATCGGCTGTCCCAAACCTTGCGTGAGCAAAGTCGCTAATGCCCCAATTTGTAAAAGCGCTGTTCAATTGGTGGTCGACGCAATTGAGGTGAGCCCGATCGGAGTTTGGGCCTGCGCGGCGGCTAGTCCCGATAGCAAGCCGACAAGAGCCGTGCTCGCTTTTTGCGGCCATCTCTTCCTGTCGCCTTCGCCCGATGTCCGTGGCTTCGATTTAGTGTCTGACATAGTTGAACAGGACCGGGAACCGGTTGGTGGGGTTGTCGAGCAAATGGTCATCCTGCCCTTTCAAATACCGGTTGAAAAAGGAGAGGACACAGGCCCGCATCGCAGACGCGCCGCCCCGGACTGAATCCGTCGCCAGACCCACTTCCGTCAGATCCTTGAACGCAAAGTGGCTAGTAATGTGCATGAGGGAAAAGTACGTGTCCTGGGTGGCGTTGGTAATGGCTTGGTCGAAGGTTGGAGCAAGACTGAGATCTTCCTGATACAGACCCAGAAGCGGTAGTCGCAACCCCTGCTGTAACAATTGGTCAAGCAGGCTGGGAGCACCCTGCAAATAGCCTTCAAGCATCACGATCCCCTTGAACCGATCATCCGTTTGTGCCAATTCGCCCAAATCGCTGTTGCCCAGGGACCACCCCATGGCGCCCAGCCGGTTGTGGTCAAGCCGACCCGCCAGAAGCGGATCGCTGGCGTTGAATTGCGGCAGCGCCTCCAGCACAAACCGATCATCGGCGAGCCGATCCGCGACCGCTGTGTCAACAATCAGTGGGGTCAGGGAGTCGGTGAAGATGCCGCGAACCGCCTTGCCGTTAGGATAGACTGTTGTGCGACAATCCATGTGATCCATGGCCACGGCCACAAAGCCGTGACTCGCCAACTCTTCCAGCTTCTCCGAGCTTTCCTGTCGATGAAATGAGTAGCCGTGCGAGTAGATCACCACCGGGTAGGGCGAGCCAACGGAGGCAACGGGAACGTTCGGCAGCGAAAACGCGAAAAACCCGGCAAGGCGGGAGGCGTTGTCTCCGGAAGATCCGACATGTGCCTCGGCCAGGGGCACTGCCAATTGTGGCTCAATGTAGGCTCCTGGCAAGATACCCGGCACGGGCTCGGCGGGGTACCAGATGGTGATCATGAACGAGCTGTTGGTCGCAATCCCGTAGCGATTGGTCCTCGACGCGTCCGTCAGCATGCGGGTGGCTCGGCCAACGGCGTATGGACCGGAGGGTTTCGCTAACGCCGTGAAGAAGTGATTGGTGGGGGTGCGATAGCAACGATGCCCGAAACCCAGTGCCTCGGCGTCCAGGTAAACGAGGGCGTTAGTCGCCACGTTTGCCCGCACGAGCGTCGTCAGCGGTGTCCAATCCGCCAGGTTGGTTGAGGCTTCGAACGGGTAAAGATCGAAATACTTGAGGAATGCTGACGGCGCGTTGCCGAGGAGTTCCAGCGAGATAGTTCGATTCGGTTGCGATGTAATCGCCCCAAAGCGGTGAACGCTGGTCTGTGCAAAACCCGAGTCCGCCCCGGTTAGCAGGATGGCGATGAGGGTCACACGCCCGATTTGGGCAAGTCTGCGTCGCGCGGGCCGAACGCCATCCGCGCCGAGCAAGCTGGCCTTGGTGGCTATTCCCAATAGCAAGCTGACGAAAACCATGCTCGATCGAGCCTCAATCAACTTCTTCATACGTATTCTTTCCAGTGAGGCCAGTCCATTCCTTGGCTTCAGCAGTCCTGCGCCGTCTCACTTCGGGTGGAACTCGATCTTAAGGCCAACGACTCAAGTTCAGGTTTCGGTTGCGCGGGCTCGCCAAGCCGATGCGACGCTTGCGCACCGCCGCCGGAATCGGCCCGTCATACTTCAAAGCGGAATTCCAGAGCAAAACCGGACAGGGACGCAGAAGAATTTTCTGTGGAGCCTCGAAGGAGTCCGCGGGCGATTCACCAGACGGTGAAGGGGCGGAGTTGTGAGTGTGGATTACCGCGCTTTCACGTCGCGCGGCGGTGCGAACTTCGACCCGGACGGGCGGGGGCCGGGATAATCGGAAGCCTCCTGGGAGGCGCTTTCCTTGAGCCAATCGCAGTCTCGGAATTCTGCCAGCGGCGGCGCGCGGAACACGACCGCCCGGTCAGAACTGACGGCGAGCAATTTCTCACCGTCCGGCAGGAAGGCCAGAGCCGAAGCCGGCATCTCGAATGATAAAACTTCCTCGCCCGTGGCCGCATCGAACAGCCTGGCGCCATCGGTCGAGCCTGCGGCCAGACGAGTCCCATCTCGTGAATAAGAGAGTGAGCTGTAGAAGGTCGGGGTGCGGGCCAGAACCAGGCGCTGGTGCGTGGCCAGATCCCAGAGGAACAGACCGCCGCTCTGATCAACCGCCGCGGCGACGCGGAGCCCATCCGGTGAAAACGCAATGGCTGGCACGTCTTGCATCGCTCCAAAGGCTCGCCACAGCGGTGCTTTCCCGGAAAGAGGCAATTGCCATACACACGCGTGGCCCGTGCCGGGGGTGAAGCCGGCCAGCAATTTCCCCTCCTCCGAGAGTTTCACCGCCACGGTCTCCCCCATGGAAGTTTCGCCGACCAAGCCTAATTGTGGCAAGCGCCAAAGGCGCACGCCAATGGGACCGCCTTCGATTGCCACCGTGGCCAGCGTCGAGCCGTCCAGGGAAACGGCCATGCTTTCGATGGGCCCTCGGTGCGCCTGCACCATGGACTCCGCTTTCTCCGCACCCAGACTGCGGAGGTGAACGGTGCCATCTCGGCAGCCCAGAGCCATCGTTCGGCCGCCCGGCAGAAGCAGGCCCTCTCGGACCCTCAAGTCCCCGGTGGAGATCTTTCCCAGGCGTTTGGGTGGTTTGGAAGACCAGAGTTCAACCTCAGGGCATTGAGCGGTCCTCGGATCCACCCGCTTGGCCTGCTCCACGCGAGCAAAACCACTCCCGTCGGGCGCGACACGGACGAAAACCGACTGGGGGTAAGTGGCCGACTCCGCAACCACGCGCGGTTGGTCGAGCAGCCAAACGAGGACCTCCCCGTTGCGGCTGCCGGTGGCGAGCAGATGGCCGTCGGGGGAAAACTCCACGCTCAACACCACGTCCGTATGCCCGCGCAAGCCAGCGCGTCTTTTCCAAGTCGCGGTGTCCCAGAGGCGCACGGTTGAATCACCACCCACGACCGCCAGCGTCCGCCCATCGGGAGAGAACGCGGCGCTTTGCACAAAAGAAGTGTCCGCAAAATCGCGGACCCATGTCCGGTCCTCCATACGGCAGACGCGGGTGGGCGCCAATCCGCCAGGGTTGACCAGCCAGCGACCGTCGCCCGAGAATTTCACCGGGCTGATGCTGCCCGTCTCGTTGGTCAGCACGCCAACCTTTGTCCGCCGGGCGAAGTCCCAGAAGTCCAGATGACCGGCAGCATCGCCGACCACCAGCAAGTGGCCATCCGGCGAAAACGCGACGCTGGCCGCCAAGCCCTCGACCGGGAGGGTGAACTGATTCGTTTGCTGGTCCAGATTCCAAAGCTCGACCCGTTCCCCGGCGGCGACGGCCAGGAAATTCTGATCGGGAGAAACCTCCAGCCCCGCCACGGCTGCTCCCGCCGTTAAAAAGTGCTTCTCCAAACCGGAGTCCAAAGCCAGCGAGACCACCCCCTCGCTGCCGGTCCAGGCATTGCGGAAAAACAAGGTCTGCCGTCTGGCGGCCAACCCGGTGACGGTTGAGACGCCTCCGCCCCAGTTATGGTTGGTCAGCACCGAGGCTGGCCGACGTTCGCGCAAGTTCCACACAACTGTCCGCCAATCCGCAATCCCCGTGGTTAACAACCGGTGGTCATCCAGAAACCGGACGTTCGAAACCTCGCTCGAGTGCGCCTGGAGTGCATAGTGTGGGTCGCCCTGGCAATCATTGGCGAGGTAGCGCCACTCCCAGTTGCGCAAGTCCGCCTCGCCAGACGCCGGCACATGACGGCGAAGAAGGTCGCGAGCGCGGCCAAGGTCGCCGTTTCGAAGTGCCTGCCGGGCCAGATTCATGTCCGCAGTGTAGCTCTGGCGACGGAGCAGTTGGCCGTTGTGCCGGGCGCGAGCAGCTTCCCAGGCGCTGATGATGACGCCCGCTGCCAGGACCGCGATGAGAGCAGCGGCGGCCGCGAATTCCAGTTTGTGCCGGCGCACGGTCTTTTGGAACTCGTAGAGGCGGCTAGGTGGCCGGGCGAACACCGGCTCGCAATTCAGATGCCGTTGGAGGTCCATCGCCAGGCCGTTCGCCGTTTCGTAGCGGCGGGCGCGATCCTTTTCGAGGCACTTCATCACGATCCAGTCCAGGTCGCCACGCACCAGGGGGATGAGCCTGGGCGCCTCGCTCTGGCGGGCCTTGGCCACCATGGCCAGATCGTCCGCCGCCAGCGTGCTCAGTCGCGTGGAGGGACGTTGCGGTTCGGTTTCACGGATCGTCCGGCGCATCGCATCCAGCCCTGCTTGGAGCAACTCTCTTTGATCAAAAGGGGTTCGGCCGGTGATCAATTCATACAGCAGCACCCCGAGGCTGTAGATGTCGCTGCGCGTGTCAATGTCCGCCGCGGTCATCGCCGCCTGTTCGGGACTCATGTAAGCGGGCGTGCCGAGGAACTGCTCAAACGCCGTGAACAGTGTCTGGTCGGTCAAACGGCCTTCGACGGCTTTGGCGATGCCAAAATCAATGACTTTCGGGATCGGCGCTCCATCCAACTCGGTGACCAGGATGTTGGAGGGCTTGAGGTCGCGGTGAATGATCCCTTTTTGGTGCGCATGTTGAACGGCTTGGCAAACTTGGGTAAAGAGATCCAACCGCTGCCGGGTGGCGAGCTGGTGTTGGTCGCAATATTCAGTGATCTTCACTCCCCGGACCAACTCCATCACGAAGTACGGCCGGCCGGAGTCGGTGGCCCCGGCATCGAGCACCCGCGAGATGTTTGGATGTTCCATCAGCGCCAACGCCTGGCGCTCGGCCTCGAACCGGGCCACGACCTGTCGGGTATCCATGCCGAGCTTGATTACTTTCAGGGCCACGCGTCGTCGCACCGGCTCCTCCTGCTCCGCCATGAAAACCACCCCGCAGCCGCCTTCCCCGATCTGTTGCAGCAGCTTGTAACGGCCTACGCGCGCGCCCACCATCTCGCCTCCAGTGGAGCTTGAATCCAGGACGCGCTCACCCGGCGGGCCAGCCGCGGCTTCGGCGGCCAGCAACTGATCGAGGCGTCGGCGCAGGGCGGTGTCGCCGGCGCAGGCGGCTTCGAGAAACACGGCGCGTGCCGAAGCCTCCTCGATTTCGGCTGCCTCGAGGAAAATCTCGCGCAAACTGCGCTGAGGTTTTTCGCTCCGGTCGTTCATCGTGCCGGAATCATCCTGAACTGTTCGGTCGCAGGTCATCCATGCTTCAATGCGTATTCAACGACCCAAACCGGACACCAACGAACGGCATTGCCGTTACGCTGCCGGGCCAGACAGTGCATCCAGCAGCCAGGCCCGGGCAAAACGCCAATAACGACGGGCGGTGCGGTCCGTGACGCCCAATACTCCCGCGGCCTCTTCGACACTCAGGCCGCCGAAGTACCTCAGCTTCACTAATTCCGCCGCCTTGACGTCTTCGTGCGCCAACGCGTCCAGGCATTCATGCACCCGTAACAAGGTGTCGTCTTCCGCCTTTGCAGGCACATCAATCTGTTCCAGGTCAACGCGTTCGAGGTTACCGCCGTGTTTGCGGGCCGACTTGCGGCGGGCGTGGTCAATCAGGATGCGGCGCATCGCTTCCGCTGCCGCGGCGAAAAAATGGGCTCGATTCTCAAAGCGTTGATCGTCCGAGCGCACCAGGCGCAGCCACGCCTCATGCACCAAAGCGGTGGGCTGCAACGTGTGCCCGGCCGCCTCATTGGCCAGGCGGCTGGCCGCTAACTTCCTCAATTCCTCGTACACGAGCGACAACAAGCCTTCTGTAGAGGGCGCTTTTGAGGGAAACTCCCCGCGCGCGGTTCTATCAAACACGGCATTTCCCGCATCATTCATGGGTCGCGAATATTCTACTCTACCTGCTCGATGCAGGGAACACTAATTGTAAAGATTCCCCGAGGTAATCGACGTGATGCCCATCAGACGCACGGGCAGTAGTATCGCACTGCGAAAAGCTCGATCGTGTCTGAAGCACGCGTTACTTCGCAGAATCGTACTTTATCGCGACCGCGTGCATCTTGCCAGGCAATGCCTCCCGTTTTCGTTCTGTGTTCTTGTGCTCGGTTAGGCAAAAGCCAAAGCAAATCGGTTTTTAGGAGAGCCGACCCGGGATTACTTGCACTTTACTTGCACTCTTGCGTAAGTCCTTGATAATCAATGGAGCGGGTGAAGGGAATCGAACCCTCATATCGAGTAATGGAAATGTCGCCACCGCACCTGGAGCCATCGACCGCGTCGACATGCCAGTTGAGTGCCGGAACTGAACCGCTGATGCTCGGCATTAAGATGCCAGGGTTTCAGTGAATTCTTCAGTAAACGAGTAGCTTTCGGCCGGTTCTGGGCGGGGTTGGGTAGGGGCCGAGTAGCCTTGACTTCCCGAGATATTGTGCCACTTTTTCCTCTGAAAACTGAGTGTGAATTGCTCAATTCCGCCCCCAGCCACCACCTCCAAGAATCACCCGTAAGATCAAGGGCTCTTTGCGTGCTTCGCTTGCCTTAAGATCATTCGTCCTCAGCGTCGAAATAACTGTTCGAGCGGTCGGTCGCTATCCGGTCCTTGGATCTCTGAACCCCGCTGTCAGGCTGCCGCAAGGCCTCCGAGGGTGCGACCGGGAGCGGGACGGGGAGGCCTCGGGAGCAGGCCCAAAGACGCCCGTGGCCTCTGAGTGCTAATTCGACAGCTCGGCTGCCTGGGCGTAGGCCTCATCCGCCTCGGGCTGAGAGGCGCGTTCTTTCATCGGCCGACGATGCGGCGAACGCGAGCAGAGACTTGTGCACCATCCACGGCTTGCACCAGGCCGCTCTCGATCCGCGCCAACCGGCGGCGGGCGTCCTGTTTCCAAGCTACCTCACTTGCCCGCCGTCTCTGCCCAGGGAACCCAGCCTAATAAGACAAAAATAGAATAATCTGGTTATGCATTTGACTCTTGTGATTTTCGGCCGATTTTGCGTGAATGCAAAACTACCCGGAGACGGTTGTGGAATTCCGTAAGCGCTTCGCTACAGCGGAAGCCTGCAGAGCGTATTTGGCGGCGCTGCGTTGGCCGGAAGGTTCTATCTGCCCGCAATGCGGCGGAACCAAAGCGTGGGCTATGCGACGCGCGCTGTATTGGTGTCGAGACGGTGATTATCAGGGGTCCGTCACCGCGGGCACTCTCTTTCACGACACGCAAACCCTTGCAGCTTTGGTTTGAGGCTATGTGGTATGTGATCAACCAAAAGTCGGAGGTCAGCGCGCTGAGGCTGCAGCGAGTGCTGGGACTGGGCAGCTACCGTACCGCTTGGAGTTGGTTGCATAAACTTCGCCGCGCCATGGTACGGCCGGGGCGGGATCGCTTGACAAGGGTGGTCGAGGTCGATGAGGTGTTCATCGGCGGAGAGCGGTCTGGCAAGCGCGGCCGGGGCGCAGCCGGGAAGTCATTGGTGGTCATTGCGGCCCAGGAGGACGGCAAACGCATTGGCCGGATTCGGCCCCGCCGAGTGGCCGATGCAGCGGGAGCAAGCCTGGAGCCAGCGGCTTGGGAGATGGTAGAGCCAGGGAGCACGGTGCGGACGGATGGTTGGGGAGGATACAACGGGCTCAAGGAACTGGGCTACAAGCACCGGGTGATCGAGAAGGACCCGCACCTGGGCGACAATCTGCTGCCCATGGTCAACCTGGTAGCTTCGCTGCTGAAGCGCTGGCTGTTGGGCACGCACGAGGGTGGGGTTCAACACTCACATCTGGATTACTGCCTGGACGAGTACACGTTCCGCTTCAACCGTCGCGCTTCAAAGTCCCGTGGACTTTTGTTCTATCGCCTGATCAACCAAGCGATTGACCTAGGTCCAGTCCCGGGTGCCGAACCGAAATCGCCCCTGAGAGGCGAAACACCACAAGAGTCAAATGCATAGCCAGATAAAATAAATGGAACACCCTGATACTATCGCTCCCCCGAATTTCGTATGTCCAGGTGTATGGATCATTCTGAATCGCCTATTGGCCGCCGCTGGCGGCTGCCGACCGATCCGGCTGGCGCCCGCGCTCCGCGAGCGTGCGGACGCCAAAGGGGCCGTTGCGGAACTCCACCTCTGCATCAAGAAAAACGTATGAAGAATCAAACGCTCGATTGTCATCAGCAAACCCATTCGCCCGGCGTGCCCTGCGCAGCCGCCGCCGCAAGAAGGCGGACGCCCTACTGTGCCGCCGCCTTCCTGGTCATCTTGTGCCTGGTCCTCGGCGCCCAGCGGGTCCTGGCGCAGACCTATTCGCTCGGGACCACGAACCTGCTGGAAGGCCCGGCGGGGGGCACGGACAGCGTGGTGCTGGCGGTGACGCCTTCGACTCAATCCTGGACCGCCACGGCAAACGATCCCTGGCTACACCTGAGCGCGGCCAACGGCCGCGGCAACGGCAGCAAAAACGTGGTTTTTACGTTCGACGCCAACCCGGGCCCGACGCGCACGGGCACGCTCACTGTGGCCGCCCAGACGCTCGCCGTCACCCAAGCCGGCTCCAATTGCTTCGCCGCCAATTTCTTCACGCTGGTTGCCTCGGGGTTGAATGGTCCCTGGGGCATGGCGGCGGACGGCGCGGGCAATGTCTATATCGCCGACGGGGACAACGTTGCCATCAAGAAGTGGACGGCAGCCACCGGCGCGGTCACCAATCTGGTCTCCTCGGGGTTGAATGGTGCCTGGGGCGTGGCAGTGGACGGCGCAGGCAATGTGTATATCGCCGACTTCGGCAACACGATCAAGAAGTGGACGGCGGCCACGGACACGGTCACCAATCTGATCTCCTCGGGGTTGAATAGCGCCAATGGCGTGGCGGTGGATGGGGCGGGCAATGTCTATATCCTCGACTCTGATGGGATCAAGAAGTGGACGGCAACCACGGGCGCGGTCACCACTCTGATGTCCTCGGGGACGTGGCCTTTCACAGGCGTGGCGGTGGACGGGGCGGGCAATGTCTATATCGCCGATGACTTCAACAATGTCATCTGGGTGTGGACGGCGGCCACCCACACGGCCACCTGGCTGGATCTAGGGCTGTTTAATCCCGATGGTGTGGCGGTGGACGGCGCGGGCAATGTCTATGTCGCCGACTATGGCAACAGCGCGATCAAGAAGTGGACGGCGGCCACCGGCAAGTGGAGCGTGCTGGCCTCGTCGAGGGGGTACTCTCCCGTGGGCGTGGCGGTGGACGGCGCGGGCAATGTCTATGTCGCCGACTATGGCCACAAGGCGATCGAGGAACTGCCGCTGGCGTTTGTGGATCCGACGCCAAGGTTTGAAACGGCCGCCGCCGGCAGCGATGTCTTGCGCGTGGTGCTGCTCGCCCCCTTCGCGCCCGCCAGTGACCAGACCTGGCTGACTATCACCGGGGTCACGAACGGTGTCGTGAGTTTTGCCTTCCCGGCCGACCTCGGGGATAGCCGCACGGCGCATATCACCCTGGTGGGGACAAACATCGCCGTTATCCAGGCAGGCTCAATCACCGCCATGCTGGATACGAACGACCTCGCGGAAGGGGCCGCGGCGGGAACTGACAACGTGGCGATCAGCGTCTCCTCACCAACTGGCCGCTGGTCGGCCACGGCGAACGCCTTCTGGTTGCACTTGAGCCTGGCCAATCAAAGCGGCGTCGGCAGCACGAACGTGGTTTTCACCTTTGATGCTAACCTAGGCCGGCCGCGCAAGGGCACGCTCACCATCGCCGGCCAGACGCTCACCGTCACGCAGCCCGGCGTGAATGCGCTGGGCGCCACCGCGCTTCTCGAAGGCCCGGCCGCGGGAACTGACAGCGTGGTTCTCGGAGTCTTCGGTCCGGTTGCTACCTGGACGGCCACGGCGAACGATGCCTGGCTGCGCCTGAAATCGGGCAGTCAAAACGGCACCGGCAGCACCAACGTGGTGTTCGCCTTTGACGCCAACCCGGGCCCGACGCGCACGGGCACGCTCACCATCGCCGGCCAGACGCTCACCGTCACCCAGGCAGGTTCCACCTATGCCGCCGCCAGTCCGTTGATGGCGCTGGTCTCGTTGGGCACAAATTATTCCGGTGCTGTGGCGGTGGACGGCGCGGGCAATGTCTATTTCAGTGCCGGCAACGCGATCCAGGAATGGATGGCGGCGAACGGCAGCGTGACCAACCTGGTCCCCTCGGGGCTTTATTCTCCCTCTGGCCTGGCGGTGGACGGCGCGGGTAATGTCTATATCGCCGATGCGGGGGACAGCGCGATCAAGGAGTGGATGGCGGCCAACGGCACCGTCACCACGCTGCTCTCCTCGGGGCTGGCGGGACCCTCTGGTGTGGCGGTGGACGGCGTGGGCAATGTGTATATCGCCGACGGGGGACCCGACTACTCGGGCGGCGAGATCATTGAGTGGACGGCCACCACGGGCACGGTCACCATTCTGTACTCCCCTCCGTATTATTATAATTTTGCGCCCTGGGGCGTGGCAGTGGACGCCTTGGGAAATGTCTATATCGCCGACACCGGTGGCGGCGCGATCGAGGAATGGACGGCGGCCAACCCCAATGCTCCCGCATGGCTGACCTGGGGGTTGGAGCCCGTTAGCCTGGCGGTGGACGGCGGGGGCAATGTCTATATCGCTGACTCCGGACACAACGCGATCAAGAAGTGGTTGTCCACCACCGGCACGGTCACCACGCTGGTCTCCTCGGGGCTGGCGGGACCCGCTGGTGTGGCGGTGGACGGCGCGGGTAATGTCTATATCGCCGACAGCTTCGACAACGCGATCTATGAGCTGCCCCGGGCGTTTGTGGACCCAACGGGCAAAATGGAACCGGCGGCCGCGGGCAGCGATGTGTTGCCGGTGATCTTGCCCGCCACGGCGAACCTGGCCGGCTCGTTCGCCCCCACCAGCGATTCGGCCTGGCTGACCATCACCGGCGTCACCAACGGGGTGGTGAGTTTTGCCTTCACGGCCAATCCCACCCACGTCACCCGCACCGGCCACATAACGTTGCTTGGCCAGGCCATCCCCATTACCCAGGCGGGCGCCGCCCCCCTGGCGGCGGACCTGACCAGCCCCGTTTGGCTGCCTGGTGGTAACCTCCAGTTCAGCTTCACCGGCACCGCCGGAGCCTCCTACTCCGTGCTCTTCAGCACCAACCTGGCCCTGCCGCTCAGCGCCTGGACGGTGGCGGGCACCGCCACGGAAACCACTCCCGGCCAGTTCCAATTCACGGCCATGCCGTCGCCGGCGGCGCCGAGCGGGTTCTACCGCGTGAGATCGCCGTAAAGCGGGCGGGGTTCTCGAAAACGCAGACGCTGGTGGAGCTGGCGCAGCGGGCGCTCGCTCCACCCGCGAGCTGCGCGGACGCCAGGCGCTTGGTCCACGAACGAGACGCAGTGGGGGGCAGGGGTTCGGGACCGGGATGAACGCTCGCTGGGCCGAGCCCCCCAGTCTGCGTTCAGACCCGCCTGACCGCATCCGAGCGCCCATTCACCCTGCCCTTATCGCGTAATCACAGCTTCGCACCCAAGCTCGGACATGGGGCCCCGGGGGGCGTTGGCGCTCAGTTTCCTGATCGCCTCAACGGAATCACATCGCGGACACCAAAACGGACACCAACCGAGTTAAGACGGGTATAGTCGAGTAGTAGCGGGTTATGCTTGAGTAGTGGGGAAAAGGGGGCATATGTGGCCCCCAGCCACCACGCCCACAACGACTTACAGACTGTTAACCAGCTTGGGTGTTTTAGTTGGCTAACGCGGCTGTGCCTCTGCGTCTTAAGATTAGCTATGCCGTTGATGTTTGCTTCGAAATGTGGCGGGAGCCTTGCCAGTGACTTTTTTGAAAACACGGCTGAAGTAGGCTCGATTCGGAAAGCCAGTCATCTCCGCCACAGCATCGATGGTGTGGTCGGTCAGCAGCAAGAGGCGGGCAGCCTCTCGCACCCGGATCTCCGTCACAAAACGGGCTGGACTGGTCCCGAAATGCCGACGGAAGGCGCGGTTGAAGCCGGGAACGCTCAGCCCTGCCCGCCGGGCCAGGTCCGGCGTGGTGATCTTGGAAGCGAAGCTCATCTCGATCTGCTGCCGAACCCGGGCAAAGTTCTCGGGAACGGGCGGTTGCCAGCGCAACTCCGGCCGTGAAAGCACCACTTGTAGCAGCGCCAGGCTGTTTCGGTAAATCTCATCGGTGGGTTCCCATTTCGTATCCGCCAGCACCATTCCCCGTAAATCCCGGATCAGACACAACTCGGTATCGCGTGGCGCGAGCAGGACTGGAATGTCCTGGTCCCGTGCAAGCTTCCGCGTGAAACTGAATGCCAACCAGAATGTCGCCACGGGATTCTTGCCCAGGCAATGGAAGAAACTGTGCGGCGGGATGATCGCCATGTGGGCTGGAATTAACTCCACGGCACGATCCCCAAAGAGCACACAGTGTCCTCGGGACTCGTTATAGTACAACCTCCAGAACGGACTGAAAACCGCAGGGAAATTCCATTCGCTGTTGGCCGGCTGATACCCCGTTTCGTGCAGCGTAATGCCAGTGCGCCCGGGTCTTACTGCCAGGGGATCGTACTCGATCCCCACCCCGGAAAACGGACTGTCATAGGCCCCGACATTGACCCGTCGTAGTATCGTATCAGACACAAAACAGATTCTGCCGGACATAGACAGGAACGGCAAGAATGGAGTACAAATAGGCTGGCACTATGAGCATGTTCAACACCTTCGGGCAAGAGTCCGACGCCGCCGGGACGAAGCAAAGCACCGCCCGCAAGCTCGACCGCCTCACCCAGGCGCTGCACCCAGGGGAGCCGGATGGCGTACCGATCAGCGGCTTTGTTTGGGGCGGTTTCACCCGTCGTTGGCGGAGAACAGAGCTACCCAAAACGAGGAACCAGTTCCCCCAGCCGACTGCATGATGAAGCTTCGACGATCGTTGACCCTCCTTCTCACCGCCCTCGCGCTATCGAGTCCGCTGGCCCGGGCTGCCACGGTCTCACTCGTGCAGGCCGGCAGCACGTGGAAGTTTCTCGACACGGGAGCGAACCTCGGCGCGGCGTGGCGGTCAAATTCGTTCAACGACGCGAGTTGGGGCAGCGGCCTGGGACCTCTGGGCTACGGCGAGATGAACGTGGGCCAATGGCCCGCCACCACGAATAGCTTTGGACCCGACCCCAACAACAAATTCATCACCACCTACTACCGGCGCGTGTTTATGGCTGCGGACCCTTCGGCCTACTCGGCGTTGAATGGGCGGTTGCTCAGAGATGACGGCGCGGTGGTGTATTTGAATGGCACCGAAGTTTTCCGCAGCAACATGCCCACGGGTGCGGTGGACTATCTCACGCTGGCGACAAACACGGTTTCCGGCACCGACGAAGTGACGTTCGTCTCGTTCACGGCGAATCCGCCCGCGTTGCGGGCCGGGAGCAATTTGTTCGCTGTGGAGATTCATCAAGTCTCGACCAACAGTTCGGATATCGCCTTCGACCTCGCGCTGGATGGCGTGCTGGCGGATCCGGGCGTCGCCATCGGGCCGGCGACGAACAACCTCATCGCCGCCGACCAGGCGTGGGCGGCATCGAATTGGGCGGGCGTGCGGGCCGCGTTGTCGAACGTGATCTCCGACCTGAGATTGCCGGTCCAGTGGCGGAGCATCGCCCATTTGCGTTACGCCCGGAGCTTTTTGGCGGAGGGCAACCCGACGAATGCCAGTGCGGTCTTCGCGGTGATTGCAGCCGCCAGCGATTATCCGAAGGTTCATCAGTTGGAAGGTGCCGAATGCAAGGTGGAGTGTGACCGGCTGGCGCTGGGATTGTCGGGGCGTGACCCGGAGGCAAGTCGTGTGCGGGTGCCGGCGGCGCCGACAACCGGGCGGACGTATTATGTGGCCACCAACGGAAGTGACACCAATCCAGGCACGCTGGCGCAGCCGTTTGCCACCCTGAACCGGGCGCTGGCGGCGAATCGGGCAGCGGGCCCGGTGGCAGGGGGAACATTGATTCAAGTGGGCAGTGGCCGGTATGCGCTGACCAACACCGTCGCCTTGACCAGCGCGGACTCGGCGATTGGACCGCTGTACATCAATGCGGCAGCGCCGGGCACGGCGACGCTGTCGGGCGGCAAGCGCCTGACGGGGTTCACGGTGGTGACGAATCCGTCGGTGCTGGCGCGTCTGCCGGCGGAGGCGCAAGGCAAGGTGATGCGGTGCAGCCTGGCCGCGCTGGGAATCACCGACTACGGTTCCATTCAAGGGTTTGGCGGCGGGTTTTTGCCGGATCCCGTGGTCAACCTTTACGTCAATGGCGTGCCGCAGACCTTGGCGCGCTGGCCCAACTCGGGCTATGTGCCGATTGCCGGCATAGTGAATCCTGGCTCCGGGAACTGGTATACGCCGGGCAGCACGCCGCAGACGTTCACCTACAGCGGCGACCGTCCCTCGCGCTGGACGAATGCGCCGGACGGCTGGCTCCATGGGTATTTTGCGGGGGCGGCCTATGACGAGTCCGTCGCCATCGGCAGCATCAATCCGCAAGCCAGGACCATCACCACCGCCTGGTGCGTGAGCTACATAAGCGGATGGCAGGAGCTGAACAATGGCGCACCCTTCCGGGCATTCAACCTGCTGGAGGAGATTGACCAGCCAGGCGAGTGGTATCTGGATCGCACCAGCGGCCTCCTTTACTGGTATCCGACGACGGAGCCGAGCGCGGCAACGATTGAGCTTTCGATGCTGTCGGCGCCGATGCTGACGGCAGCCAATGTCCGCAATCTGCGGGTGGAAGGGCTGGTGTTCGAGGCGTCGCGCGGGGCGGGCCTGCAATTGAACAGTTGCACGAACTCAGTGCTTGCCGGCTGCACGGTGCGCAACCTGGGCGGGGTGGGAGTGTCGTTCAACGGCGGGTGGCAGAACTCGATGATTGGTTGCGACCTGCATGGGCTGGACCAAAATGCCTGCAATCTTGATGCCGGCGACCGCAACACGCTCGCTCCGGGCAACAGTGTGATTGCCAACTGCCGGTTCCGCGATTTCGGGCGGGTCACCCGCTCGGCCGCGACGGGCATTTACTTTGTTGGCGTGAGCAATCGAATCACCCATTGCGGTTTTGAAAACTGCCCGAACAGCGCGATTTGGTTCAAGGGGCCGAATCATCTGGTCGAGTTCAACGAGTTTCGCAATTGCTGCAACGAGGCCGATGACAGCGGCGTGGTTGCCTCGTGGGGCAACCCCACGTATCGGCGTAACATTTTTCGGTTCAACCAATTCACCCACTGTGGCGGCGGCTACACGCAGGGCTGGGTGCAGAACCGCTACTTCGGAACGGAGGCCTTCCGTTTCGACGACGCCATCAGCGGCCAGACGGTTTATGGGAACGTCATCGATCACCTTGACGTGTGGGGAACCACCGCCGCCGCTGTGGGCGTCAACAGCGGTCGGGACAACATTTTTGACAACAACCTGGTGCTCGACGCGGTCGCGCCGAATGCCGGTTATTACAACAGCGGCAATGACCTCTACCATTGGTACAACTGGAACTCGGAGCCACCCAGTGGCCTGACCGCTGTGTATCTGGCGGCGTTTCCTGAACTGAACAACCTCTACGACGGCCAGGGGCAGAACTTCATCTGGCGTTGTGCCTCGTTGTGCTGCCAGCGCAGCGGGCTGCCCGACTACGTGGACAACGCCTGGGGAAACTGGCAGTACATCGCCAACGAGAATTCCGGGAGTGACCCTGGCTTTGCGGACGGCAGCGAGATCATGACGAACCTCAGTCAAACGCTTTTCTGGAACCTAGGCATGAGGCCGATTCCGGTCGCAGAGATCGGGCTTTACGACGACCCAGTGCGCACGGGCTGGGTTGACAATCCCACCCTCGCCTACTGGAACGGTGCTGCGGGGAATTGGAACCCCACCTCGACCAACTGGTCCGCCAACGCCGGCGTGGCAGCCAGCGCGCCTTGGAACACCAACGGCTACGCGACGGCGGTCTTTGCCGGGGCGGGCGGGACGATCACGGTGGCCGCTCCAGTTGTGGCCGACGGGCTGAGCTTCGCGACGAGCGGTTACACGCTAGCGGGGACCAATCCGATTGTACTCAACCATCCGGTGACGCTGATTGACCAGAAGAGTTACGGCGCGACCATCAGCGCGCCATTGACGGGCTTGGGCGGCATCGGCGTGGCCGGTTCGGGAACACTCACCTTGTCCGGAAGCAACGGCTACGCCGGCAACACGGCCATCCGGGGCGGGACGCTGGCGTTGGCGGGCGGAGACAATCGTCTGCCCACCAACACAGTGGTGACCCTTGGCGATGGCGGCCCGGTCAACACGGGCATACTCAAGCTCAATGGCCGCAGCCAGCAGCTTGGCGGGGTGTGGGCCGTCGGGTTTTACGACTTTGCATACGGCTACTTTTCCGGTGATCGCGTAATCAACGGCAGCACGACACCCTGCACGCTGACGCTGAACATCGAGAACGGCAACGACCAGTTCGTAGGCACGCTTGGTGGTGGCGGGGCCAACGAGAACAACTTCAGCTTGCTCAAGACCGGTCCGGGCAAACTGTGGCTGGCGCGGTCGCTGAATCTGGCCGGCGGCGCGACGATTGCGGACGGCACGCTGGAGCTGCACACCGAGTTCTACATGGGCAATAGGGCCTCCGGCACTTTCAACATCGGCAGCAACGCAACCCTGGCCGTCTCCGGTTGGATCGACAACTACACGTTCAACAACGTGACGATCAACTACCAGGGCCCCGGCGGCGGCACGTTCACACAAATCGGGAATGGCAGCGACTACCTGAACTGGTACCTGACGAGCGGAATGACGGTGCAAACCGCCGGTGGCGCGCAGAGCCGCTTCAGCGCGACGCCCGGCTACGGCCTCAACCTCAACGGGAACGACATCCTCTTTAATGTGGTGCGTGGCACGGACGCGAGCAGCGACCTCACCGTCTCGTCCGGCTTGTCCAATACAGGCAACATTACCAAGCAGGGCAACGGCATCCTGAGCCTTCTGGGGCCCAACAGCTACGCGGGTGCGACAACCGTCAACGGAGGGACGCTAGTCCTCCGCAACCCCACGGCCTCCACGGGCATTTCCGTGGTCGCCGGGGCGGTTCTGGAATTGAATATCACGACCAACCTCGACGTTCCGAGCCTTACCTTTTCGGGCGCGGGCACGGTGCGCAAGACTGGTTCTGGCGCCTGGGTCTGCGGCGCCGGGGCAGCCAGTTTCGCCCTGGTGTCTGGCGCCTTGCTGGACGTGCAGGCCGGGACGTTTGTCGGGGGATCCTGGGCCAATGAAACCTGGACCGGCAATGATTCTGACCTGAACGTGGCTGGCGGAGCACTGTTCAAGGGCGTCGAAGCTAACGTGCGCGTTAACCGCATCACCGGCAGCGGCGCCGTCGGCACCGGATTCAGCGGCGCCGGCTACCAGTTTCTGAGCATCGGAATTGGCAACGGCAGCAGCAGCTTTGACGGAGTGATTCAGAACACGGACGGCAATCCCAGTTACGTCGGCAACCTCGTCAAATCGGGCACCGGAACCATTGCGCTCAACGGCGTGAACTCTTACACCGGCACCACTACCATCAGCAACGGGACGCTGCTCGTGAACGGTTCCTTGGCCAGCGGCACTGTCACCGTCAGCGGTGGCGTGCTGGGAGGCACCGGCACCATCAACGGGCCGGTGTTCGTGCAATCCGGGGCGGCCCTCGCTCCGGGCGCATCCATCGGCACCTTTTCTATCAGCAACACTCTTACTCTGGCGATGGGCAGTCGGACGGTCATGGAAGTCAACGCCGCTTCAGGCAGCAACGACCTGGTGCGCGGCCTCACCACCGCGAACTACGGCGGAACACTGGTGGTGAGCAATGTGGCCGGCATCGTGACGAACGGACAAAGTTTCCAGTTGTTTAGCGCCACCAGCGGAAGCGGTGGCTTTAGCAGCGTCACCAATGCATCCCCTCAACCCGGCCTGACGTGGAGTTTCAACCCCACAAATGGGGTGTTGACCGCCTCGCTGGCAGTGGCGCTCACCCCGGCCCATCTGACCGCCGGCCTGAGCGGAACCAATCTGACGCTTGCCTGGCCGCCGGATCACACGGGCTGGACGCTCCTTCAGCAGACCAATAATGTGGTCAAAGGGATCAGTCTGAACGCGAACGACTGGATGCGGGTGGCGGGCAGTGCGGGAACGAATCGGTTTACGATCCCGGTCAACCCAACCATTCCGGCGAGCTTCTATCGCCTGACTTACCCATGATCTGATACAAAACAATGTCCATGAGGCTGCCGCCCAAACCGTTATGAACAATAAGATTACCTATGCTGCCGCTTTGGCCCTTCTCTGCTCCGCCACCGCCGCGTGGTCACGCCAGCCAAGCACCCGGCCCGCCGCTGTTGACGAAGCCACCGCCAAACTCGGGGAAGAATTCCTTTCTTGGAAGTTCGGCCTGTTCCTCCACTTCAACATCGCCACCTTCAACGGTCAGGAGTGGGCCAACGGCTACGAGGATCCATTAACCTTCGCGCCGACCAACCTGGACTGCGGCCAGTGGGCCGACGCCGCCAAGGCTGCGGGCATGAAATACGCCGTACTCACCGTGAAGCACACCGAAGGCTATCCCCTCTGGGACAGCGCCCACACCACCCACGACATTACCGCGTTCAAGCATTTCAAGAACGGCAAGGGTGACATCGTCCGGGAGTTCGTGGATGCCTTCCGCAAGCGCGGAATCAAGATCGGCTTCTACTACTGCGCCCCGGGCAACTACGACAACCAGAATGGCAACAAGTTGCCGGAAGGAAAACCCTCGCTTCGAGGCATGCCGCCGGAAGCCCAGGGCGATTATGCGGGCTTTATGAAAAAGCAGTTCACCGAGCTGCTCACTCACTACGGCCCGATCGACCTGATCTGGTGCGACCAATACAGGAACCTCCTCTCCCTCGACCAGTGGTATGAGATCAAGGCGCTGATTAAGAAGCTCCAGCCCAACTGCCTGGTCATCGGCAACAACTCGCACGACTTCAAGGAAACCGACATTCACAGCTACGAATATCCGATTTACAAAAACGAAAATGGATATCCGCCGCCTGCCAACACAGTTCCCTCGGAGGTCTGCGATACCATCGTGGACTGCGGCAACTGGTTCTGGCAACCGGGTCTGGATTCGCATATCCGCAGTGCCGAGGACATCGTCAAAGTCCTTCGGATGTGCAACGAGCGTCGGGCGAACTATCTGGTGGACGTTGGCCCGGACCGCTCCGGTCGCCTTGCCGAACCATTCGTGAAACGGCTCAAGGAAATCGGCGAGTTGCTACGCGAGAAGGCCAAAGACAAATGATCAGACCAGTTGGCAGACGCAGCCTGCACGAAGTCCACGCGGCCTGGCGGGTTTGGTCAGACATGAACCATGCCATTGTATATCGATACGTGACCATACGATTGTCAGTTTTCGCCATCATATTCGGTGTAATCTTCCTGGGAATGCACTTAATGTTGGGGACTGCTGAGATGGAGCGGAAGCCATTCCAGCGCATCACCCTTCAGCCCGGGGAGAGCCGGAAGATCCGCATCCCTATCGGCTTTGCGCAACTCAAAGGCCGACACAACGGCGCTCCTGGGGCTCGCCGGTCGCTCTGGCGGGGCTTACTCCTCCGGGGAGTTGAACAGGGGTTTTCGGCTGAAGACGGCCAGTGAGGCTGGCGATCCCGCTCTGGTGCTTTTCCACGCCCAGCCACCCGCGGCGGCATCGCACAGAGCCTCCACGAAATGACATTGCGGACACCAAAACGGACAACCAACCGAGTTAAGCCCGGTATAGTCGAGTAGTGGTGGATTACGCTTGAGTAGTCGGGAAAATGGGGCATGATTTGCCTGTGATTACGGGGAAACAGGGCCAATTCCGCCCCCCAGCCACCTCTTAACACACTGTACCACAACGACGTGCGTCGTTGAAGAATTTCCACAACGAGGCAATCCACGACCCGAATGAGTTGTCGCCCCGTTTCGAAATTAGGTTGTCCTGATCAGATCGACGCAAGAGATCGGCCGGGCGTTCGGGATTACGAGCGCCCGGCTTCGGACTTCGCCCGAGCCTACTTCTTTCAGGTGCCAATCACGGAAAACGTACCTCATTCCGTTCAGCGCGGGCACCTCCGGACCGGCAGCCGTCCGTCCCGGCAAAGGTCGGCGGTCGTTTTGGCTTTGTTGGCCGTCGCGGGGTCGCTTATTGCGTCAAGACGCGGATGAATCCCTGTTTGGATGGGCTGAAGATCGACAGCGGAAGAGAAATGGTCTTCAGCGTGCCGTCGCCCGGGATGCTGGAGTTGGTCTGCCAGTTGCCGGCGACCAGGTTGGTCCGGTACAGGACTCTGTGGTTAAACCCGGATTGGGAGAGGAACTGGAACTGGAAGTTCACGCCGTTGTTTTGAGGGTTGAACAGGGTGACTGCCGAAGGTGTGATTCCTTGGTCGGTGATCTTCGCCAGGTAGCCGCTCTGGTGATAGACGGGGGTGCAGAAGGGAGAACCAACACAGGTGAGGGTGCCGTAAATGGTGTAGGCCCCAAAAATCGCGGTCGGGTTGAAGAAGCCGCAACTCCAGACACCATCCGGCGCGAGGGCGATATCCCGGCAGTTTGCATAACTGGTAGGTGAGGACGCGAGTCTTGCCCAGAGCGGATTTCCGTTGCGGTCGAATTTGGCGAGAGAAGTCTGGCCAGGGATACGATTGTCAATATTCCCGACGGACTGCACGGTTTCATAGAAAGTTGCCGCGATGATTTTGCTGCCGTAGATCGAGTAGGTGTCGAAGTCGCTGCCCACGTAGACGTTGCCGGAGGCGTCGGCGAGAGCGGCCCAAGGCCAGGTAAACTGGCTACCAAATGGAGTGGCCAGTTGGGCGTTCCCGTCGGTGTCATAACGCGCGAAGTATTGCCCGGTGACACCCGGAAAATCGAGCGAGAAAGAACCAAACAGGACATTGGTGCCATAGGCGCTTCCGACAACGAATATATTCGTTCCGGAAACCGCCACTAAGGCGTTATTATCACCAAGGAAGTTGGGATTGCCCTGATCTTTGTAGGCGGCAAAAGGTTGAACCCAGATACCCTGGCCATTGGTGGCGTTAATGGAAAAAAGCGCGCGGCGGCGATCGGAAATATTCGTAATTCCGCCAATGTAATTGGTCAAGCCTCCGCCCATGCAGCCGTAAATCCGTCCGGCGCTGTAAGTCAGATAATCGGGCCAGGCGGAAGGCATTTGAACCCAGCGCACATTTCCATTGGAGTCATACTGTGCGAGGATGCCTTGTTGGCCGGAGATAAAGACATTGGTGGTGCCGAGCGTCGTGTATCCTGAGACGAGCGTTGACAGGGTGACATTTCCGGCCGGATCGGACACCAGGGTGTGATGGGTGGGAAAATTAGCATTGGTGCCGACGATGGTTCGCACCCAGAGAATGCTGCCGTTGGCGTCGAAGCGCGCCAGATACGTTGAAGCCCCCGCGGTATCGACGAGTTTGTTGGTGCCGAGCCAGTTGGTGCCCCCGAACAATCCCACCGCGTAAAAGCCGTCGCCAGGGGCCGCGGCTATACCCCGGGGATAGGAATGGCCGGTTCCATTGTTGGACATGCAGCGGCCCCAGACGGGGGTGCCGGTGGCGGTCTGTTTCAAGAAAGTGGTTTCCTCAACGCCATTGGCCGAGACCAGGGTGTCGGAGCCGAAGGTGTTCGTGCCGTTCAAAGAGCCAACCGTATAGATGTTGGTACCGGTGGAATCAATCAGGCACGCCAAATTGATGTTCGTGCTGGCGTCCGTGCCATTGCCGTAGAGTTGGGCGGTGAACGCCCGCGACCAATCGGGCGGCAGAGCCGAGTTCTGGAACGTGACGGTGGCCACGGTCGTGGTGGCCGAGCCTGCGATATTGGCGGCGATAGCAAAATAATTTCCGGCGACACCGGCGGTGCCGGAGTTTGTGGGGATGTAAAGAGTGTTCGTTCCACTGGGAATGGGTGAGGCACTGCCCACCTTGTACCATTGCCAGGTGATGGCGACATTGCTGGTGGCGCCGGCGAACAAGGCGACGTTGTAACCGGGATAATTGGTTTGGTTGAAGGGCTGCACAGTGATGACCGGCGGATTGGTAGTGGGCGGGATAAAAATGAAACTCACCTGATCGAGGAAGCCGGCGTCCAGGCCGGCGGAACCGCTGCCATCTTTAGAGTAATTCCAGCGTAAGGTGTGTGAACCCGAGGTGATGGAATAAGTCTGTTGAAGCCATCCGGAATCGCCACTTATCTGGTCCTGCATGCTTCCATCCAAGTCGAATTCCAAATAATCGAAGCCATCTTCGCTGGAAACTTGCCACCAAAACGATAAGTTGCCGGGACCGGTGACGGTGGTTTCAATCCAGGATGCCTGGCTGGCCGTGATCGCACCGCTTTGGGCGGCGGACACGGTGTCGTGCGTGTTGGTGGTTTCAATAAACCACGGCAGGTCACCTCCCGTCGTCCAAGAGAGGCCGCTGGTGTTGAGGGCGGCGTTGAAATCGGGGAGCGGATGGCCAGACAAAGTGGCCACATCGGCGGCGCTGAGTTCGCCTCCGTAAACCCGGACATCATCAAGGAGGCCATTGAAGAAGCCGCTGTATCCGCCGGCCAGATACAAGACCGCGCTGGCGATACGGGCCCCGTTGGTGCTCGTGTCGGCCGCCTCCAGGTTGCCGTCCACATAAAGTTTCATGAGGCCATTGGCGGCGTTGCGAGTCACGGCCAGGAAATGGTAGGTACCATCGTTTACGCTGGTGGTGGAATGCAGTATGGTGTCGGATCCACCGTTGGGATTGCCGACGGCGAAGGCGGCTTTGCTTCCTGTGATGGAAAAGATCGCCTGATTAACGTTGTCGGCATACTCGAACAAAATCGGCGCGCCCGAATAGGCGTCCGCAAAATCAGCATTCACCGAGTTGGTGGTCTTGACCCAGGCGGACCAGGAGAAGTTGCCATAAATCGCGTTGGAGAGATTGTTGAAGCAAGCCGCCCCGTTCGGGTAGAAACAAATGGCATTATTCCCCAAGTACTGTCGGGCGTAGGATCCGACGGCGGCGTCGGTGGAGAAAGTATCGTTGTTGGTGGTA